>VOFI01002525.1_pt1 | contig 14865 bp, 24 predicted proteins | sample 5384131 | NCBI WGS metagenome assembly VOFI01 (sample SAMN12384728, study PRJNA508395) | human gut metagenome | isolation source: healthy gut H | host: Homo sapiens
TCCGACAACTCTCACTTCATCCGCACCTTCGGCCACCTCACCGGCACCTCTCCGGGCCGCTATGCCCTGGTAGTACCTCAGCAGCAACGCCCTGGTCCTTCCCGACGGCTCCAAGCACTGAGCCACGCTGTGTCAACATCTGCAAATTTTTGTCCAAAGCCTGATTTTGTGCAGTTCTCCAGATTTTATCCGCCGCTTCACCATAAGAAGGCGGGCCCCGGCCGGGCTCTCTGCCGCTTTATGGATGGAGCGTCCCTCGGATCTGATCTAGCAGCCCCTGACACCCCGCCAGGACGTCCTGGTAGGTCTCCTCAAAGTCTCCGGTATACCAGGGATCGGCGATCTCCTCCCCCGGACGCCCGGCGTGGTCCAGCAGCAAGGACAGCTTCCTCCCGGGTCCCCGCCCAGCATCCGCCGCATATTGCGCAGATTGGCATGGTCCATTTCCCACCAGATAGTCATACGCCTGGTAGTCCTCCCCGGAGCTGCCGGGCCGTCTTTCCGGCGCAGCCGATCTGGTGCTCCGCCAGCTTGCGCCGGGCCGGCGGGTAGACCGGATTTCCGATCTCCTCCGTGCTGGTGGCAGCGGACGCGACACGCACCGCCCCCTCCAGCCCCGCCTTACGGGCCAGATCCTTCATCACAAACTCCGCCATTGGGCTTCTGCAAATATTGCCGTGGCAAATAAATAGGATCCCGATCATGTTTTATCGCTCCCTTTCAGTCTTCGTATGTTCATTATGAATGTAACGTCAAATGTTTTCTTGAATCCGGATCATAATTTTGTGATATAATCCGCTTCATCAGAAATCACAAAAATCGTTCAAACCGACCTCATAAGCGAGCCTTTGAATTTGCCGGTCAATTTTTTTTTCTTTCTCGTTCACGATTTTAAGAAGGCGGCAGGAGTAGGATCCTTCCGATACGTCTCGATTTCCCAAATGCTCATATTTAATTCTTTCAGCATACGAATATATTCAAACTCTATGCTTTGTGAAACGTCATAATAGCGATAGCCATTTTCAGCTTTCGTCAGCGGGCGGAAAAGGCCGATCTCATCATAATAATGCAAGGTACGTTTATTGACTTCATGCAGCCTGGCAAATTGGGCCGTTGTGAGCCGCTTGATCTCTTTTCTCATTTTCCTGTCTCTCCTTATTGACATTACAGCTACTGTATACTTTATCATACAGGATAGAACTGATGAAAACAAGGAGAAAAATGATGCAAATCAAATTACGGGAATATCAACAACAGGATTTTGAGGCTTTGGAAGCGATCATCAGAGAAACCTGGCATTATGATGATTTCAGCAGTCCGAAAACGGCGATCCAATTGGCAAAGGTCTTTTTGAGCAGTTGTTTAACAAACTATACGTTTTCAAGAGTAGCGGTCGTGGACGGAACTGCGGCAGGCATCATACTGGTCAATCAAATCGCCAAGCACAAATGTCCGCTTTCAAACAGATTGCTGCAAATCAAGTCCATACTATCCTTGTACAGTTCAAAAGAGGGCGGGACGCTTCAAAATCTTTGGCAGCGTCAAAGGGATCGATCAGCAATTACGAAACGAAACAAAGAAGACCTATCCGGCAGAACTGGCCTTGTTTGTTGTCAGTTCTTCGTGCAGAGGAAAAGGGATCGGAAAAATGCTTTTTCGATCCGCGCTGGACTATATGCGGCAAGAAAAATTAGAAGTATTTTACTTATTTACAGACACAAGCTGTAATTATGCTTTTTACGAACATCAGGGAATGAAAAGACGATCAGAAAAGAAGCATATATTTACCGTCAAGGGACAGCAGGCGGAAATGAATTTCTTTCTTTATGACGGTCAATGCCAAAGTTAACCGTTTTTCCCCGGTCAAGAGCTTACCGCCATTGGCGGCGCCTGAACTCTTGTCCGGGGCGTTCTGATTGCTGTGTCTTTCCACAAAGAGAAAACGGTTGCTTATCCCCATCATCAAAATTCATACGGCGGAAAATCTGCATCGATTGAGATAATAGTCCCTCCCCAACCTGACGGCTCCCTCCATAATGAAAAATCGCTGCCCGGCATAGCCCTCCCTCATAGTGACGATTTTGAACAGGCTTGATTTTTCACTCCGTCCGGAAAATTACGGATATAGGGATTGCAACGGTGAAAAAAACGAGTACAATGAGGAGAAACTGTTGTAAATGAGGTGTAGAATCCATGAATCGAAAAGCCTTAGCCGCCGCCTTTCCGGCGACGGTTCCGGTTTTGATGGGGTATCTGGCCATCGGCATGGCCTTTGGTCTGATGCTGGAGACAGCGGGCTACGGCGTGGGCTGGGCTCTGCTGATGAGCGTGACCATTTATGCGGGCTCGGGGCAGTACTGGGCGTCTCACTGCTGGCCACCGGGGCTTCACTGAGCCAGGTGGCGTTTTTGACGCTGATGATCAATTTCCGGCATCTTGTGTACGGCTTGTCCATGCTGGAGAAGTTCCGTGGAATGGGCGCCCGGAAGTTTTATATGATCTTCTCCCCTGACCGACGAGACCTATGCCCTGCTCAGCTCCGCCCGGGCCCCGGCCGGGGGGAGCACGACTACTACTTCGCCGTATCCATGCTGGATCACAGCTACTGGATCCTGGGGTCCGTGCTGGGCTCTGTGCTGGGCTCCGCTCTGGGGTGGACACCACCGGGGTGGACTTCGCCATGACGGCGCTGTTCCTGGTCATCGCCGTAGGCCAGTGGAAAAAGGCCGGGAGCCACCTCCCCCCGCCCTGCTGGAGGCGCGGCCACTCTCTTCAGCCTGATGCTGGTGGGTGCGGAGGAAATGCTTCTCCCCGCTCTGGGGATGATCGTTCTGGCGCTGACCGTTCTCCTCCAGCAGGGAGACTGGGGGCACCAAGGATGACCCAGATAGGACTCGACTGGGCGATCTCGTTGGTGTGGTGGGGGAAAGCGTTGTCCATGCCGCCGCAGTGCAGGTCCAGATACTCACCGTTGTACTTCATGGAGATGCCGGAGCACTCGATGTGCCAGCCGGGGTAGCCCACGCCCCACGGGGAGTCCCACTTCAGGGCCTGATCCTCGAATTTGGACTTGGTGAACCAGAGGACGAAGTCATTTTTATTGCGCTTGTTGGTGTCCTCCTCCACGCCCTCCCGGACGCCCACGGCCAGATCCTCCTCGTCGTGGTCGTTGAACACATAGTACCGCTCCAGCTTGCTGGTGTCGAAGTACACGTTGCCGCCGGCCACATAGGCGTAGCCCTTCTCCAGCAGGCGGGAGATGATCTGAATATACTCGTCGATGCAGCCGGTGGCGGGCTGCACCACGTCGGGGCGCTTGATGTTCAGCTTGCGGCAGTCCTCGAAGAAGGCGTCGGTGTAGAACTGGGCGATCTCCATGACGGTCTTATGCTCCCGGCGGGCGCCCTTGAGCATCTTGTCCTCGCCGGTGTCAGCGTCGGAGCTGAGGTGGCCAACGTCAGTGATGTTCATCACCCGGTTCACGTCATAGCCGGACCAGCGCAGGAATTTTTCCAGTACGTCCTCCATGATGTAGCTGCGGAGGTTGCCGATGTGGGCAAAGTGATACACCGTGGGGCCGCAGGTATACATCTCCACGTGGCCCGGCGTGTGGGTCCGGAACTCCTCCTTCTTGTGGGTGGCGGAATTATATAACAGCATGATAAAAAACCTCCATTTTCTTCGGTGAGGGCGGCCTGGGCCCCGGGATCGTGAAGAACTATGCCCGTTCCTTCAGGAACTGGTCATCCAGCAGCTTCTCCAGGAATTCCACCCGCTGAGACAGGGCCTCCAGGCGCTCCAGGGTGGGATTCTCCACGCTGGTCTGGTCTACGTCATCGGCGTAGTGGGTGACCCGTCCGGCGATGCGGACGATCTGGGCGGGGATGCCCACGGCAGTGGCGTCCTCCGGCACCTCGCTGAGCACCACGGCGTTGGACGCGATCCGGGCGTTGTCACCCACCCGGAAGGGCCCCAGCACCTTGGCTCCGCAGCTGATGAGCACGTTGTTTCCGATGGTGGGATGGCGCTTGCCGTGGTCCTTGCCGGTGCCGCCCAGGGTGACGCCATGATAGATAAGGCAGTCGTCGCCGATCTCGGCGGTCTCGCCGATGACGATGCCCATCCCGTGGTCAATGACCAGGCGGCGGCCGATCTTGGCGCCGGGGTGGATCTCAATGCCGGTGATGTGTCGGGCGATCTGGGAGTTGAGGCGGGCCAGGAAGGGAAGGTGGTGACAGTAGAGCCAGTGGGAGACGCGGTGGAAGATGACGGCGTGGACGCCGGGCACCGCGTGTACCATACCGGCCACGGGAGAATTTCCGCCGTTTTTGATGTTGGCCGCCGTCCGGGCGATGGCCCCGGTGGCGGGGGATCCCGCCGAACAGGGCCGAGGCGGTATTGCCGATGCCCTGGGCCACCAGCTCCATGTTGGAGTTGTGCCGCCCACCGATCATCATCTCATCGGCCACCACAGGACAGCAGGGACTCGATGGCCGCCAGGATCGCGATGGTGAACGCGTCCGGCAGGACCGCCGCTACCGTTTCATAAGACAAGGCAGGCAAAGCAACGTGGGGTAAAACCGCCAGAAATCGTATACAGGTCCCCGATGGTGTTCACCGGCAGCTTCAGAAGACGCACCATAGCCGCCGTGACCACCACCGCCACCAGGGAGGCGGGCACCCGCTTGAAAAAGCGGGGCCAGACGATCTGGATGGCCAGGGCGATACAGCCAACCGCCACAGCCCACAGGTTGACTGTATCGAAGCAGGAGATAAATTCCTCCAGCTTCTCCACCGTCTCAATGGGGGCGTTTTTGGACGGTAACCCCGAAGAAATCCTTCAGCTGTCCCACCACAATGGTCACCGCAATGCCGGAGGTAAATCCGGTGGTGATGGTGTAGGGGGATGAACTTTGATCATGCTGCCCATGCGGAGCAGCCCCATGAGCACCAGCAAAATACCCGCCAAAATGGTGGCCACCGCCAGGCCGTCCATCCCGTTCCGGGCCACGATCCCCGCCACAATGGCGGCGAAGGCCGCTGTGGGGCCGGTGCGATCTGTACCTTGCTTCCCGCCCAGGGCGGACACCAGAAAGCCCCGCCACAATGGCGGTGTACAGGCCCTGCTCCGGGGACACCCCGAGGCCAGGGCCAGCGCAATGGATAGGGGTAATGCGATGATTGCCACAATGACGCCGGCAATCAGGTCCTTCATCAGCTTTTCCCTGGAGTAGTCCGCCAGGGAGCGTAGCAGCTGCGGACGCAGTTTTTTCCACGTTCTCTCTCTCCTTTTTTCTCCTCCGGGCAGACCGCAGCTGTGGCGCTCTCCCCGCAGACCGCATATTCTTAACGGTCTCTTTATACACAATCCCTATCATACGGGATGGCAAAGAAAAAAGCAAGTAAAACTGCAAAAAATAACCGCCCACTTCTGCCAGATATGCAGGATAGCCGCCAAATGGCGGCTATCCCGGACAGATCGGTCTTAGCGGACCGTGGGTCCCGCCACCGGAGCCTCCCGCTTCCAGCGCTGGAGCTGCCGGAGATAAAAGGCAACGCCCAGGCTGCCTGTGATGACCTCTGAGAGGGGATAGGCAAACTAGGTCGCCCCCAGGCTGATCTTGGAAAACAGCCAGAACAGAGGGATCAGACAGCAGATCTGCCGCACCACGGACAGCAGCAGGCTGGGCCCCCGCCGCCCGATGGCCTGAAAAAATACCGGCGGCATCAGGGAGAGCACGGCCGGAATAAAGCTCAGTCCGATGACACGGAAGGCGGGCACCCCGATGGCCAGCACCGCCGGCTCCTGGGAAAAGAGGCCGATCAGGCGGTCCGGGATACACTCAAAGCTGACCACCCCCACCAGCATGAATACCAGAGAGATCCCACAGGAGTCGTACAGGATCCGCTTGCAACGGTCATAGGCCAGACAGGCGAAGTTATAGCTGAGGATGGGCACGATACAGGTCTGAAGGCCGTTGAGCGGAATAAAGAAGAAGGACTGGAGCTTATAATACAGGCCCAGCACCGTCACTGCGTCATCCGAAAAGCCCGCCAGGATCATGTTCAGCGCCATGATATACACGGTGTACAGCATCTGCATAAAAATGGAGGGATAGCCCAGGCGGTAGATCTGCCGGACATACTTCCACATGACCCGCGCCTTAGGCGGACGGCGGAACGCGGCAGCCCCGGTCAGGACAGCCGCCACACACTGGCCCGCCACAGTTGCCGCTGCCGCACCGGCGATCCCCATACGGGGCACGGGACCCAGACCAAAGATCAGGATGGGGTCCAGCACGATGTTGGTCAGCGCCCCGGCGATCTGCGCCAGCATGGGCAGGCGCATATTCCCTCCCGCTTGGAGGACCTTGGTCCAAATGCTCTCCAGAAAGATCCCGATGCTGCCCACACATACAATATTTCCATAGAGCACCGCGTCGGACACCGCGTCCAAAGAGGTGGCCGAGGTGCGCACATAGGGGCTCCATCAGCAGGAGCATCGCCACCGCGAACACCGCCCAACTGACAACTGCCAGCACAGTCCCCGTACCGGCGGTGCTGTCAGCCGCCCGCGTTTTCCCAAAGGCGTACATCCGGGCCATATAGGTATTTCACGCCCACGCCGGTGCCCACCGCGATGGCAGTGATGATCAGCTGGACCGGAAAGATCACCGACAGGGCCGTCAGGCCGCTGTTGGAGTACTGCCCCACAAAGTAGCTGTCCACAATATTGTAGAGGGCCTGGATCAGCTGGGCCAGCATCACCGGTGGGGCGATGCGCAGCAGGATCTTCCACACACGCTCCGTCTGAAAATAGCGGTCACCCGCCGCCGTCTGGCTCATGTCCGCCTCTCCTTCTCATCTGATTCAAACTTCCGGCTCCCACTTGGCTGTGCGCCGTGGGAGCCGACAAATTATGATACCATTTCGAGGAAGAACTTCAAAGGGGCAAAATGGGTAAATCCTGCTGAAATTCCTCTGATTTTATCGGCTTTCTGCCGATTACAGCAGCGTTATGTTCCTTGTTCTGATTCCATTCCAGAAAAGAACCCCGGCACAGCCGGAGGTTCTCTCATCCCTATATCCTCGATTTTCAAGCCAGGGCGCAGAAAAGGCCGGGGGACAGACGGAACAGCCCCCGCCTTATCCCTTTAACTTGGCGATCGCGGCCTTGGCAGCCATCTGCTCGGCCGCCCCAAAAGCTCCGCTTTCCGGGGACCCCGTTTCCTTCCAATCCTCGGGCGGAGCAGATCCGCCCTCCGGCAAAAATTCCCGGACAAAGCCGGGAATTTTGTTTGACGCGCCTTCTGGCGCAGCTCGCTTCCGCTCGCAAAAGAGGCCGGGGACAGACAGAACAGCCCCCCGCCTTATCCCTTTAACTTGGCAATCGCGGCCTTGGCAGCCATCTGCTGGCCGCCCCAAAAAGCTCCGCTTTCCGGGGACCCCGTTTCCTTCCAATCCTCGGGCGGAGTAGATCCGCCCTCCGGTAAAAAAAATTCCCGGATAAAGCCGGGAATTTTGTTTGGACGCGCCTTCTGGCGCGGCTCGCTTCCGCTCGCAAAAAGAGGCCGGGGACAGACGGAGCAGCCCTCCGCCTTATCCCTTTAACTTGGCAATTGCGGCCTTGGCAGCCATCTGCTGGCCGCCCCAAAAGCTCCGCTTTCCGGGGACCCCGTTTTCTTTTCAATCCTCGGGCGGAGTAGATCCGCCCTCCGGCAAAAAAATTCCCGGACAAAGCCGGGAATTTTGTTTGGACGCGCCTTCCGGCGCGGCTCGCTTCCGCTCGCAAAAGAGGCCTGGGACAGACGGAGCAGCCCTCCGCCTTATCCTTTTAACTTGGCGATTGCGGCCTTGGCGGCCATCTGCTCGGCCTCTTTTTTACTGTGGCCCTTGCCGCGGCCGGCCATCTCCCCGTTCAGGTCCACTTCCACAAAGAAGCGCTTGTCGTGGTCGGGGCCCTCCTCGCCAGTCAGGCGGTACTTCAAAACCTGCCCGCTCTCCCGCTGGACCAGCTCCTGGAGGGCGGTCTTATAGTCCCGGGGCTGGTCAGGCCGGCCACCTCCCGGCTGAGGATATACTGCTGTACAATCTTCCGGGCCGAGCCGATGCCGCCGTCCAGATAGACCGCAGCCAGCACCGCCTCTACGGCGTCTGCCTGGATGGAGGGCCGGTGGCGGCCGCCGCCGGCCTCCTCCCCCTTGCCCAGCTGCAGATACTCGCCCAGCCGCAGGGCCTGCGCCACCTCCACCAGGCTGTCCTCGCACACCAGGGCCGCCCGGGTCCGGGTCAGCTCCCCTTCCGGCAGGTCCGGGTGGTTGCGGTACAGGTGGTCAGCCACCACCATCCCCAGGATGGAATCCCCCAAAAACTCCAGCCGCTCGTTGCTCTGGAGCTTTCCCCGGCTCTCATTGGCGCAGGAGCTGTGGGTCAGTGCGTTTTCCAGCAGGGCCGGATCCCGGAATTCATAACCCAGCTTTTTCTTCCAATGTGGTCATCAGAACCACTCCTCGTTCTTTGGTTCGACAGGCAAGCAAAACTCCGCCGGTTGGCGGAGTTTTGCGATGTATGTCGTTTGAATCAGTCGATCTTGTTCTGGAGGAACCGGACCAGATCGCCCACCGACTTGATGGAGGACGCTTCCTCCTCGGTCAGTTCGTCAATGTCAAATTCCTCCTCCAATGCCATGGACAGATCCACGATGTCCACGGAATCCGCGTTCAGATCATCTTCAAAGGAGGTATCCATGGTAATGGAATCCGCATCCACATTGAACTGCTCCGCGATCAGTGCGCATACCTTTTCAAAAATCATAGCTGACTGCTCCTTTTGCTGTGCTCCAGCATAGTTTCTTTTCCTACTATATGCAGAAACTACCTGCCTGTCAATAGGTAATCAGGAATTTCTGTGTATTCACCGGAAAATTATCATTCCGCCTCCGGGACGTCCAGCCGCATCAGGTCAATGTTATCCGAGATGCTTCCGATGATCCCGGAGGAGGCGAACTGGTTGGCCTGGCGGATGGCGTTTTTGATGGCATAGGCGTCAGAGGAGCCATGGGCCTTGATCACCGGCTTGGAGATGCCCAGCAGGGCGGTGCCGCCCACCTCGCTGGAGCTCATCAGCTTTTTGAACTTCTTCAGTCCGCCGGAGACCAGGACCGCCGCCAGCTTGGTCATCAGGTTTTTCATAAAATGCCCTTGATCTCCCTGGCCAGGAAGAGACCGGTCCCTCCATGGTCTTGAGGAAGATATTTCCGGAGTAGCCGTCGGCCACGATGACGTCCACGCTGCCCTCCACGGCCTCCCGGGCCTCGATGTTGCCCACAAAGCGGATGCGGCCCTCCTCACCCGCCTTTTTCAGCAGGGGGTACACTGTGGTCTGGAGCTCAGTGCCCTTGGAGGGCTCCACGCCGATGTTCAGCAGGCCCACCCGGGGCTCCGGGCGGCCCAGCACGTGCTCGGCGTAGTAGGAGCCCATATAGGCGAACTGCATCAGATACTCCGGCGGGCATTTCACGTTGGCCCCGCGTCGATCAGCACCGCGCCGCCGTTCCCGGTGGGCACCACCGGAGCCAGGAGCGGCCCGGCGGATCCCCCGGATCCGCTTGATCAGCAAAGTGGCCGCGCCCAGCAGGGCGCCGGTGGAGCCGGCGGACACGAAGGCGTCCCCCTCTCCCGTTTTCAGCAGGTTCAGCCCCTCGGTCAGGGAGGAGTCCTTCTTCTCCCGGAAGGCCGTGGCCGGATTGTCGCATATCCCGGAAGGCGTGGGCGATCTCCACCCCGGCGGGCAGTTGATACGCGTTTTCCTCCAGAACCTTCAGGATGTCCTCGCTGGCCCACCAGAGTGATGCCTACCCCGTACTCCTTATTCGCCTGAATGGCGCCCATGACCGGCGCCTGGGGGCGTTGTCCCCGCCCATGGCATCCACGATGATTTTCATGTCAAGTTCCTTCTTTCTTCGGTGGTATCAAAGTCCTGGGCTCGTCGATCAAACCCAGAAGGTAGTCCGCTGAGACGTTGTAATGAGTACATATCGAAGCCAAGTTTTCAAACGAAGTCGTCCGACGGCCATTTCAATATCGCTGATTGCCGCCTGTGATACTCCAATCGCCTCAGCTAAATCCTTCTGCTGTTCTTTTGCATTTTTTCGCAGTTTTTGACCCGCATACAGAAAATGTCCTTGTGATACATGGGGCCTCCTCTTGACTGATATTTGTTTTTGCGATATAATATCGCTAATTCAAAAATATAATGGTGGTGTCAATATGATCCCAGAAGTCCAAACCCTCTATTACTACGAAATCGACCACGCCCGCCTGGACTTCGACGCTGACCCGGTCTATCAGAAGAACATGGCCCGGGCGCTGGCCGAATTGGGGACCGCTGAACTCTCCCCCGCCCTCTTTTCCCTGCTGGATACTGCGAACCAGATCTCCTTTGCCCACGGCTTTCGCCTTGGTCTCTCGCTGGCTCGATGGGCCCTGTGGAGGTGAGCGTGTTTTCCCGCGGAGATCTCGCCGCCGGGGACGGCTTCGATGAGCACGAAAGAACTCATAGTCGCCTTTGATTATGGTATGAGGACCGCAACAACTCCTCCCGACCAGGGAGGAGAGTATCCTCCAGAATTCGCGCCCCAAAGGGCCGTCCCTGTGGCGTCAGGCCCGGCAAAGCCAGGCGCGGAAGGGAACCCGCACCGGCCGCAATTTTTGGGAAAACCAGGCCCCAGTGGGCCGGGAGGAACGCTGACCGCCACTCAGCTTTGCGCGCCGGAAGCCCTGTAAAATCTGACAGGTACGCGTCCTCCGTAACGGGGTCCGGGGAAAGCGGTCCTATGGACCTAGGCGGAGCAAAGGGAAGGTCTGTCCATCGGCCGCGTCCCAGGAGGCGGCGATCCTTTGGTCCCGTCGCCGGTCTCAAGTGGCCGCCGGGGCGGCGAAACTCCCCGCCCCAAAGCCTCCAGCGCCCGCTTGACGCCGCTCGGCGGCTTGGGCGCTTACGCGCCCAAAGGCAGCCCAGGGCCGCCCGGCTCACCCAGATCCAGCTGTCCCAGGGCCATCGGTTGAAAGTTTACCGGGGACCTCGGTTTCTTTCCACATCCTGGTCGCTGATGTCCGGCAAAGGTCCGGGCCATTGCGCCCATGGCGGTCTCCCAAAGGGGGAAATTGGTGTTCCGGTGCATCACTCCATAGCGGACGAACTCCGCCCGCTCCAGCCCGGGGATCATGGAGAACACCCGCTTCTGCTCCGGCCATTTCAGGTGGGTCTGGAAGCCCACAATGTTGTAGATGGAGCCCTGGGCGTTGTCCTTGCGGAGCTGCACCACCGCAAAGGGCTCCCGCCCCGTCCTGGGATCCTTCAGCCCCACCGGCTTCAGCGGGCCGTAGCACAGGGTATCCCGCCCCCGGCGGGCCATCACCTCCACAGGCATACAGCCCTCGAAGACGCCGGCATCCTCAAAGCCGTGGACCTCCGCCTCCTGGGCGGTGGTGAGGGCCTCCCAGAAACTCTGGTACTCCTCCTCCGTCATGGGGCAGTTGATGTAGTCCGGCGTCCCCCGGTCGTACCGGGAGGCAAACCAGGCGCTCTCCATGTCCACGCTGTCAAAGGTGACCAGGCGGGGCCGCCGCGTCAAAGAAGTGCAGATAGCCGTTCTGAGGATAGCGCCGGGCGATGGCCTCCGCCAGTGGGTCGGAGGTCAGCGGCCCGCTGGCCACGATGACCTGCCCCTCCCCGGAATGCGCTCCACCTCCCCTCCACCACCGTGACGGCGGGGTGGGCAGCGGATGGCCTTCGGAGAAGGCATGGGGTCACTGCCTGTGAGAAGGCGCGGCGGTCCACCGCCAGGGCGCCGCCCGCCTCCACCCGGTGGGCATCCGCACAGGACATGATAGCGTCAGGAGAGAGCCGCAGCGGCGCAGTCCTCCTCCTTCAGCAGCCCCACCGCGTTCTCCAGCTGCCCGGCTGACCTGGTCAATCCTCCTCCAACGCCTTCTTGACAGTGGTTTTCTTGGCGGTGGTCTTTTTCGTGGAGGTCTTTTTGGTCTCCGTCTTGGATGCGGTCTTTTTTGCGGTGGTCGTCTTTTTGGCACCTGTCTTGGAGGCTGCCGTCTTTTGGCGGCGGTCTTTTTTCCGGCGGCCTTCTTGGCCTCGGGCTGCTTCTCCTCCGGAACGGTCCCGGCCCCGCCTTCCGCCTCCCCGGCGGCGTCCGCCGTCTTTTTTCTTCCAGCCGCCCCGCTTCTCCTCCGGGGTGAAGTTGGAGCATGCCTCGTTGATGCAGAAGGGCTTCTTAGCCCCCCCGGCCCGACTTCTTGAACATGGTCCAGCCGCAGACCGGGGACAGTTGTCCTTCACCGGGACGTCCCAGGTCATGAAGTCGCACGCTTGGACTCGTCCTTGCTGTTGAGGTGCTCACAGCAGTAATAGGTGTACTGCTTATTGGTCTTTTTGCTCTTGCCCGTGCGCTTGAGCAGGCGGCCGCCGCACTTGGGGCACTTGCCCGGCATCTCCACCACCAGAGGCATGGTAAAGTCGCACTCCGGCCAGCCGGGACAGGCCAGGAATCGACCGAAGCGGCCGGACTTGATGACCAGGTTCCGCCCGCACTGGGGACAGATCTCCTCCGAAACCTCGTCTGGCACCTTGATGCGCTCCCCGTCCAGCTCCTGCTCCGCCTTGTGGAGCTCCGCCTCAAAGCCGTCATAGAAGTCAGAGAGCACCCGCTTCCAGTACGCTGCCCTCCTCCACCTTGTCCAGCCGCTCCTCCATCTGGGCGGTGAAGGCATAGTCCACAATGTCGTTGAACTTGTCTTTCATCAGGCCGGTGACCACCTCTCCCAGGGGGTGGGTGCGGAGAGTACTGTCCCTCCTTCACCACATACTCCCGGTTCAGGATGGTGGAGATGGTGGGGGGCGTAGGTGGAGGGGCGTCCGATGCCCTTCTCTTCCAGGCCTTGATGAGGGTGGCCTCGGTGTACCGGGTGGGGGGCTGGGTGAAGTGCTGGTCCTGCTTCAGCCCCTTCCGGTCCAGCGGTCCCCCTCCCGCAGGTCGGGAAGGGGGGACTGGGGGGCCTCCTCCTCATCGTCCCGGCCCTCCTCATAGACGGCGGTGAAGCCGGAGAATTTCAGCTCCGAGTGGCTGGCCCGGAAGGTGTAGCCGGCGGACTGGGCCTCGATGGATACGCTGTCATAGACCGCGCTTGCCATCTGGCAGGCCAGGAACCGGCCCCAGATCAGCCGGTAGAGGCGGTACTGCTCCGAGGTCAGGTCCTTCTTCACGTCCTCCGGGGTGAGGGTCACGTCGGAGGGACGGATGGCCTCGTGGGCGTCCTGGGCATTGCCCTTGGTCTTGTAGCGTCGGGCCTGGGCGGGGTAGTACTCCTTGCCGTAGCGGCTCTCGATAAAGCCCTTGGCGGCGGCGATGGCCTCCTCGGACAGGCGCAGAGAGTCAGTACGCATATAGGTGATCAGGCCCACGGTGCCCTCCCCGGTGATGTCCACGCCCTCATAGAGCTGCTGGGCGATGGACATGGTGCGGGCGGGGGTCATGTTCAGCTTGCGGGAGGCCTCCTGCTGGAGGGTGGAGGTGGTAAGGGGGCGCGGGGTTGCGCAGCTTGTCCTGCCGCTTCACCCTGGTCACGGAGAAGGGGCGGCGGACACCGCCCGGACCACCTCCTCCGCCTCCTCCCGGCTGCGGAGCTCCATCTTCTTCTCCCGGCCGTAGAACTGGGCCTTGAAGCCCCCAGATTGGGACGCACCCGCTCCAGCTCCGCCTGGATGGACCAGTACTCCTGGGGACTGAAAGGCCCGGATCTCCTCCTCCCGCTCCACCACCAGGCGGGTGGCCACCGACTGGACCCGCCCGGCGGACAGGCCCCGCCGGATCTTCCGCCACAGCAGGGGGGAGAGCTCATAGCCCACGATGCGGTCCAGGATGCGCCGCGCCTGCTGGGCGTCCACCAGGTTCTGGTCGATGGCCCGGGGACTGGCGATGGACTCGTTGACCACCTTTTTGGTGATCTCGTTGAAGGTGCCTTGGACGGAGACCCGATAGGTCTTGTCGTCCGGGATATCCAGCAGCTCCTTCAGATGCCAGGAGATGGCCTCCCAAAACCGGAGATGAAAATGGGTACTGGGGACAAAGAGCACCCGTGGCAGGTCCCGGAGCTGCCCCATGGAGCGTCCCCAGGTACTCCCAATGGTCGGACGGAGAGTCTACGATCACTCCGGCCGCCACCAAATAGGGCGGAGGATCAAAGCGCCGGAGCGTCCCCGCGCGCGTCGTCGGCTCCACCAGGGCGGGAGAAGCGGCAGTCCTTCCACCGCCCCCCTGCACCTGGAGCATGGTCAGGGCAGAGAGCGCCCGGCGGGATCTGTGCGGCCTCCACCAGCTCGTCGGCGGAGCGGCGCCGGCCGCCCAAGGCGGCGATCAGCCAGCTCGTCGTCGGTAAAGCGGTCCTGCTGCTCCGCGGCGGGGATGCGCTCCCGCCCGTGCCGCCGCCTCCTCCTGCCGGGGCAGGGGCCGGACAGGCCGCTGTCTCCAGCCGGGCGGCGGCCGCCGCCGGGCTGAGGGGCTCTCCCGGGAGACAGCTTGGCCGGGAATCGGTCCCAGTATTCCTCCAGGATGTCCCGCCCGCTGGTCACCAGCTTGGCCCCCTGCTGGATCAGCAGGTTGGGGCCCTGGCTCATGGGGGGCGTCGATGTTCCCTGGCACGGCAAACAGGTCCCGGTTCTGCTCCAGCGCCCGGTCCATTGTAGATCGAATAAACGATTTTCGCATTACGCAGGCACGGGTCATCGGCATACATTCTCTTGATGTAAAGAGCCGTTAACGCAATCCAACGCAATTTTTTACGGTTTCCAATA
>VOFI01003431.1_pt1 | contig 14857 bp, 20 predicted proteins | sample 5384131 | NCBI WGS metagenome assembly VOFI01 (sample SAMN12384728, study PRJNA508395) | human gut metagenome | isolation source: healthy gut H | host: Homo sapiens
GTGCGCTGCTTTTGATAAGGTCGTAGCCGATTTCCTTTAAGAATTTCGTGTCAATACGCGTATAATCATAATACTCCCATATATGCGTTGCCAGCCACGGACCGGCAGTAGGATTCAGGTTCCATGCCATAGATTTGCTGGATAAGGGAGCTGTGAATCCGAAGATATTGGCAGAGATGGATGCTGTCCATCCGCGGGCGTTGAAATAGGCTTGTGCTGTCTTCTCGCCGGGTTTTACCAAGCTGCGTATAAAGTCTATCAAAGGCCATGTACATTCAGGGAGATTGGTGGGGCACGCAGGCCAGTAGTTCATTTGAATGTTGATATTATTGTGGTAATCTACCCGCCACGGGCCGTCGGTATTGTTGTGCCACAATCCTTGCAGGTTGGCTGGCATGTTGCCGGGGCGCGAACTGGCTATGAGCAGATAGCGTCGAACTGATAGTACAATTGTTCGAGCTGATAGTCCGGCACGCCTTTCTTATAGCTAGCCAGTCGTTTGTAGGTCGGCAGGTTGGGAGTGCCGATTTCCGGATTGATTTCAAAACGTACCCGATTGAACAGTGCGGTATAATCGGCTTCGTGATTACGATAAAGCTCGTCATAACCTTTTTCAGGACATTGTTCATCATAGCCAGAGTCGTTTGTGACGGGTCGTTGCCGACGTAGGCTTTCGGGTCTTTGAAGTCTGGGGCAAAGTTCATCTTATAATCGGTAGTCTGCCGTAAGCAGGAATACCACTTCGTCAGCATCCTTCACAATAATCCGGTCGTTTTCTGCTTTCAGTGTTCCCCTTTGTGGATAGCTTTGATTCGGAAAGCGAATTTCATTTTGTTGTTATCGAGCACTCCGGTATAGACCAAGCCGTTGTTTCCATCTGCTTCCAGATGGCTTTTTGCTTCGTTGTTGGGACAATAGCTAAGTACAAGATTCTGTTTTCCGCCTTTGTCGGCAGTAAACTTCATGACCATAACGCTGTCTGGATAGGATATGAAGTATTCACCACAGCCATCGCCGAATCCAACGACAGGATGCGGCGGTAATTGCTCATATTGATTTCGCTGAGTCCGGTTTCCACATAAAGCTCTCCCATCGTGGTAAAAAGCACCGAAGCGGAACGGAGTCTCGTCTTTTTCTTCATAAGCTCCCAGCCCGTTGAAGTTTTCTTGTGTGAGATACCCCGCCTTTTTAGAATCCCTCGTCCAGGAAAAAGCTCTGCCGGATTTCTTTCAGTACACCCTGACGACTGTTTGTTTACGTTCCAATACTCGGCGCCTTTGGCAGTATTCGGCCACCTTTCCAAAGCGTCTTTTCATTCAGTGTGATTCGTTCCGCGGATATGGAGCCCATGATATTCGCTCCCAGGCTGCCATTCAGGTACCGATAGGTAGCGAACGGCACCATACGGCATGATGAACTTCGCAGTAATCCGCCGCGACGACTGTTATTATGTGGACAAAACCCGGTTTATCCCCATGATAGAAGAGGCAGACAAGTTTTTTTCTTCTTTATTCGCCCGTGCCGTTTCGGCAAAAGTCTTACAGTAAATATGTTGCAACATTATTATGATATACTTGCCAAGAATAAGTTCGATGCCCTGTTTGACGACCTTTACATCGGAAAACACCCTACCCCCGATCGGAACAGCTATCTGGTACTATACCTCAACTTCTCCGGAATAGTAGGCGAACTACACAACTATCGCAAAGGACTGGATGCGCATTGCCAAACAATGTTCGACTATTTCTGTGATATTTACGCCGACTATCTCCCCAAAGGCATCAAGGAAGAACTCGACAAAAAAAAAGAAGGAGCTGTCGAACAATTTGAATACCTATTCACAGAATGTAATAAGACCAACCAACGTATTTACCTCTTTATTGACGAATACGACCATTTCACCAATGCCATCCTCTCGGATATAGAAAGCCTGCATCGCTATACGGACGAAACACATGGCGAAGGTTATCTGCGCGCCTTTCTTCAATAAAATTAAAGCCGGAACTTATTCCAGTATAGAGCGTTGTTTCATCACCGGTGTAAGCCCCGTAACAATGGACGACCTCACGAGTGGCTTCAACATCGGCACGAACTACTCGCTCACGCCGGAATTCAACGAGATGATAGGTTTCACGGAAGAAGAAGTGCGCCAAATGCTCACTTACTATTCTACCACCAGTCCATTCAACCACAGTGTGGACGAATTGATAGAAATAATGAAACCTTGGTACGACAACTACTGCTTCGCGCAGGATTGTTACGGTGAAACTACCATGTACAACTCCAATATGGTGCTCTACTTCGTCAAGAATTATATTCAACGAGGCAAAGCCCCCGGGATATGGTAGAAGACAATATCCGTATCGATTACGAAAAATTACGTATGCTCATCCGGAAGGACAAAGAGTTTGCCCATGATGCTTCCATCATACAAACATTGGTGAGCGAAGGCTACGTCACCGGAGAACTGAAAAAAGGTTTTCCTGCCGTCAATATTACCAACCCCGACAACTTTGTGAGCCTGCTCTACTATTTCGGTATGCTCACCATTAGTGGAACGTATAAAGGAAAGACCAAATTTACCATCCCCAATCAGGTAGTCCGCGAACAAATCTACACCTATCTGCTGAGTACTTATGACGAAGCCGATCTCAGTTTCAGCGGTTACGAGAAGAACGAACTGCCAGCACCCTTGCCTACCACGCTAACTGGAAAGCCTATTTCGGTTATATTGCCGACTGCCTGAAACGTTACACTTCCCAACGCGACAAACAGAAAGGTGAACTTTTTGTCCACGGCTTTACGCTTGCCATGACGGCACAGAACCGCTTCTACCGTCCCATTTCCGAACAGGACACACAGGCAGGCTATGTCGACATTTTCCTCTGTCCGCTACTGGATATCTATTCAGGCATGAAGCACAGCTACATTGTAGAACTGAAATACGCCAAATATAAAGACCCCGAAAGCCGCGTGGAAGAACTGCGACAGGAAGCTATTGCCCAAGCCAATCGCTATGCTGACACTGATACGGTAAAGAGAGCAGTCAGCACTACACAGCTTCATAAGATTGTGGTTGTGTACAAAGGAATGGATATGCCGATATGCGAAGAGATTTAACAGATAGGCTGACAATATGAAAAGATCAATAAAACGTCTACCCAAACGCACGCAAGAAGAGCTGGCGGTGCTGCAAGAACTGATATTGTCGAATCTTTCGAAAGTGCGTATGATTATCCTGTATGGAAGTTATGCGCGAGGAAAATATGTCATCTGGGATGAAACATTCGATGTACGTGGAGTAACTACTTACTACCAAAGTGATTTGGATATTCTGGTGATATGTGATACGAAAGACGCAAATAATGCAGAGAGACATGCGCGCGAAGTTATCGTCCCCAAATATGATAAAAGAATGGAAGGAAAGCGGCGTCCGGCTCCCCCTAGTATTATTGTAGAAACCCAGTGACCATTAATCGGGCTATAAGAAGGAAGCATTATTTCTTTTATGAGATTATAAAAGACGGTATTCTGTTGTATGACGATGGTACGTTTCAGATTGGCAAACCGGAGAAGTTGCCGTATCGGGAGATTAAGCAATATGCAGAGGAAGAATATGAAGAATGTTTTCCTTTAGCAGAAGGATTCTTAAGACATGGCGAACTAGCCTATGAAGATGGAGACTATAAATTAGGTTCTTTCTTATTACATCAAGCCTGCGAGCGCTTCTACAAAATCATTTACGCTTGTGTATAGCGGCTTTCGCCCTAAATCTCATGAATTGAAAGTGTTGGGAGCGATGGTTAAAAGCTGTTCACGAGAATTCGCAAATGTATTTCCAACTCATACTTTCGAAGATAATAAAGCATTTGATAAATTATGCAGAGCATATATCGAAGCCCGATATAATCGGCTGTTCACCGTTAGCAAAGAGCAATACGAGTATATGCTGGCACGAACAGAGGTGCTCCGCGAAGTAACTATCGGGAATGTGCCGCACGCATGGCGTATTACGATGAGATGATAGAAAAAGAAGAGAAAGACAAGATATAAACCATATATTGTAAAAAATGAAGAATTACCCTCATCACAAATAGCTGTAATGAGGGTAATCACGTTAAAAGAGAGTTTCTACACATCTCCTTAATATCAATTTCTTACATGAGAAACTATTTAGTCACTTTGTAAGTTCCACTTCCATAGTCCTTTGACTTCACCTCTCCGGGAAGGGTTACGGTAGCGGTAACACCCTTAGGAATGGTGAATTCCCAAATCCAGGTATCTCCTTCGTATTTCCAGGCACTCTTGATGAGTCCGGCGGCGGAACGGTATTCGGCAGTCACGTGTCCTAATCGCTTGTCTGGAATGGGCTTCATGATGATATGCTTAAAGCCGGGAGTAGCAGGATCGGCTGCAATGCCGGCAACGGTTTCCCAAATCCATTCACATACACATCCATAGGCATAATGATTGAAGCTGTTCATGCCGCGTGGTCCCATTCCTTTGTCTATCATATAGCTGTTCCACCGTTCCCAAATGGTGGTGGCTCCATTGTCCACAGAGTATAGCCAGCTTGGGTTCTTACGTTGAAAGAGGAGTTCATAGGCAATGTCTTCCATGCCATTCTCCGTGAGGGTGGCCATGAGAATGGATGTGCCCAAGAATCCGGTCTGCAAGCAAAAAGATCGTGCTGTGCGAAGTTTTCACGCAGGCGGTCTATCATCTTCGCTTTGGCTTCGCCTTCCACAAGCTGGTTCTTTAGGGCGAACAAGGCAGGAGTTTGCATGGTATTAAGGATGGCGGTTTTGAAAGTGCCGTCTTCGTTGAGGAAGTTCTCTTTGATGTATGCCTTTGCTGAATCAGCCATTTGCTGGTACTTGGTGGCATCGCGACCGGTGGCGGCAGCCATATCCCGCATCATGAAAGCATCTATCACCCAGTAGGAAGCGCTCAAATAGTTCCAATAGCTGACGGCATCAGGAAGCGGACCTTGGGGAGAGAAAGCCAGTCCGCTACAACTTTCCAGCGGTTCGTAGCTCAACCAGTCAGCCCATTGGTAGTTGCCGTTCTCACCGCAGAGGGTCTCGTGGTTATATTTGGTGTCGTTGATGTGGTTCATAAACAGGTCCATGGCGTTCCAGCTCTCTTCAATAATTTGCGTGTCACCGAATTGCTTCCATACCGTCCAGGGCACGATGATTCCGGCATCGGCCCAACCCAAACGCATTTTCTCATCACCGTATTGTGCCAAGGGAGCCACTCCGGGGAATCCACCCAAACTGTTTTGGGTGTCGCGCATGTCACGCATCCACTTATGGAAAAACTTCATGGTGTTAGCAAAGAACGTACCGGTTTCTGCAAACACTTGTGTGTCTGCTGTCCAGCCCAGACGCTCGTCACGCTGCGGACAGTCGGTGGGTATAGACAGGTAGTTGGATAGCTGTCCCCCAATAAGTGTTGGAGATGAGCTTGTTCACAAGGTCGTTGCTGTGGTGATAGTGCCGGTCTCCAGTTCCTTTGCGATGGAAGTAACGGGGATGGACTTCAACGACTTGATAGAGACATTCCCGGTGGCAGTTATGGAGACGTAGCGGTAACCGAAGAAGGTGCAGTGAGGATAATAGGCCACATAGTTATCTCCGCCAGCAAAGGTGTAATCCAGACGGATGCTGGTGTGGGGGATGCGCAGGTTTTCGCGATGGCAGCTTCCTTCCGGACCGTCCATCCCACGAATCTTGGCGCCGTTGCCGTCATTGATCAACTCTGCGGGAAGGCAGGTCAACACTGTTCCCTCGGCAGCTTTGAATACGAAAGAGGGTACACCGGCACAGTTTTGCCCGAAATCCACCACTAACGTCTCTCCCGGACTTACGGTCATCTCCGTACCCGATGCGAACTCACGGGCGATAATTACCTTACCGAACTCGTTCTCTTTCGCTCCTTCTATATTCTTCCAAATATATGCTCTGATAGGAGCAAAGAGCAAGATCTGTACGCAGATAGACTTCCGCTCCGTCTGAAGGCAGGATGTCGCCGGAGAATTCTGTATTCTCTTCGGGGGTGGAAAGTTTGTCCACACATTCGTAGCCCATCGGCTCGCGTGCATCGTACTCTTCTCCGTCAAAGATACCGGCATGTTTCACCGGGCCGGCAATTCCGGCTTTCCAGTTTTTAAGGTCAGTACCGTAGCGCTTTTTGGTTCCGTCAGAAAAAGTCAGTTCCAGTACACCACGGAAGGCACATTTCTTGCCTATCATGCCGTCATATCCTCCGGGAGTTATGATTTTGTCACCCCACCATCCCGGCGTCACCTGTACGGAAAGCATGTTCTCGGCGTTTGGCTTGGTACGGATGATGTCTGTAATATCATAGGTGAAAGAACGTTTGGTCTTGGCATAGTGTGTGAAGCCCGGTTTCAGAAATTCCCGCCTACGGGTTTCCCATTCACATACAACTCGTAAACTCCCAGTCCAGCGGTCATCCACTTGGCAGAGACAATTTTCTGTTCGTTTTTCACGGTGGACACGAACCAACTCGCGCCATCGGCTGCGCGACCGTTGTTATGTCCTTTCACTACAGGAGCGTCTACTGCGGAAATCCATTGAGAGTCGTTCCAGGCTGATGCTTCCAATGCGTCAGTACGTTTTCCGACTTCGGTTGCATTTATCAGTCCGCTATTCGAGAAAAGCGCGAGAATCATTATCGGGATAAGATTCGCAAAACAATGAAGATTCATTTTCATACTTATATGTATTTTTAGTATTAAAAGATTAACTTGGAAATGCTGTTTTAGTTTTACAGGGCTTGCACAACAAAATTACAGAATTATATGATATGACAGACGATTTCTGCATTTTTTTTGACTCAATGATGGTTTCTATTCAATCCGGAGAACTGACTCATAAGTCCGATCTGATTGAACAGACGACAGGAACTTTGTACATTGAATGATCGATTATCAAGCAAAACAATGATATATTGTAAAATAATATAATCAATACAATCATTCAGTATATTGTAGAAATTATTTATTAAAGAAGAAAAGAAGATGCCGGTTATTCATTGCAATCATTCTTTCTTCTTTACACGAAAGCCTCGAAATCGAATAAACTCTATTCAAGTTTTTAATAAATAACGAAGAGGTTTATTATAAACGGTATCCAAGTTTATTATAAACTCTTTTTTGACACTTTCAATACCTAAAATAGAATTATTGCAACAAAAATGGGCAAGAACTTTCACAGTTTCTTGCCCATTCGTTATCCTCGTTATGCAATTCGCATATTAACCTATTGAACTTTATGTAATAAAATTTATATATTTCATTGTTATTTCTTTATTATTATTGACCTCAAATATACAAAATAAAAAGAAGAAAGTCAATAGGGAAAGCGTGGTTATCTGAAAATAAACACGTAAATTTGTGCCTCGAATTAGAAATAACAGTATAAATCACTATAAATAAAAACTTTATCACTATGGAGTACAATTTCAGAGAAATTGAAAAGAAGTGGCAGAAAAGGTGGGTAGAAGAGAAAACCTACCAAGTTACGGAAGATGATTCGAAGCAAAAATTTTATGTACTAAACATGTTTCCTTACCCATCAGGAGCTGGACTACACGTAGGTCATCCGCTGGGATACATTGCTTCGGATATTTACGCCCGTTACAAACGACTGCAGGGCTTCAATGTACTCAACCCGATGGGATATGACGCTTACGGTCTGCCGGCAGAACAATATGCCATCCAGACCGGACAGCATCCCGCTATCACTACCGTCAACAATATCAACCGCTACCGCGAGCAGTTGGACAAAATAGGTTTCTCTTTCGACTGGAACCGTGAAATTCGCACTTGCGATCCGGAATATTATCATTGGACCCAATGGGCCTTCCAAAAAAATGTTCAACAGCTATTATTGTAACGACGAAAACAGCAAGCCCGTCCTATCGAAGAACTGAAAAAGCTTCTTCGCCATCTACGGAAACAAAGGTATGAACGTAGCCTGTGGCGAAGAAATGGACTTCACTGCCGACGAATGGAATGCTAAAAGCGAAAAAGAACAACAGGAAATCCTCATGAACTACCGTATAGCCTATTTGGGCAAACAATGGTAAACTGGTGTCCGGCTTTGGGTACCGTACTTGCCAATGATGAAGTAGTTGACGGTGTTTCCGAAAGAGGCGGTTATCCCGTTATTCAAAAAGTGATGCGTCAGTGGTGCCTGCGCGTATCCGCTTATGCACAGCGTTTGCTCGACGGACTTGAAACCGTAGAATGGACCGACTCGCTGAAAGAGACTCAACGCAATTGGATAGGACGCAGCGAAGGTGCTGAAATGAACTTTAAAGTGAAAGATTCGGATATTGAATTTACCATCTTTACAACCCGTGCCGACACGGTATTTGGAGTTACTTTCATGGTGCTTGCCCCGGAAAGTGAATTGGTAGCCAAGTTGACCACCGGAACAAAAAGCCGAAGTAGACGCTTATCTGGACCGTACCAAAAAACGTACCGAACGCGAACGTATTGCCGACCGTAGCGTAAGCGGCGTATTCTCCGGAAGCTATGCCATTAACCCATTGACCAACGAACCCATACCGGTATGGATTAGCGATTATGTATTAGCAGGTTACGGTACAGGTGCCATCATGGCTGTACCTGCGCACGATAGCCGTGACTATGCTTTTGCCAAACATTTCAATTGGAAATCCGTCCGCTGATCGAAGGTTGCGACGTCAGTGAAGAAAGCTTCGACGCCAAAGAAGGCATTGATGAATTCTCCCCGTCCGGGAGTCCCGAAGGCGGACTCGTATTGAACGGATTGACCGTAAAAGAAGCAATCGCCAAAACTAAAGAATATATCAAGGCAACCGGATTAGGCCGTGTGAAAGTCAACTTCCGTCTGCGTGATGCCATTTTCTCACGTCAGCGCTATTGGGGCGAACCATTCCCGGTTTACTACAAGGACGGCATGCCTTACATGATTGATGAAAGTGCCCTACCCTTGGAACTGCCCGAAGTAGCCAAATTCCTGCCTACCAAAACCGGTGAACCACCATTGGGACATGCCACTAAATGGGCATGGGACACTGTCAACAAATGCGTGACTGACAATGAAAACATTGATAATAGAACCATTTTCCCACTGGAACTGAATACGATGCCGGGATTTGCCGGTTCATCCGCCTATTATCTGCGCTATATGGATCCGCGCAATCACGAAGCTCTCGTTTCTCCCGCCGTGGATCAGTACTGGAAAAATGTAGACTTATATGTAGGAGGTACGGAACATGCTACCGGACACTTGATTTATTCACGTTTCTGGAATAAGTTCCTGCACGATTGGGGTATCTCCGTAGCCGAAGAGCCTTTCCAGAAACTTGTAAATCAGGGAATGATACAAGGACGAAGTAACTTTGTCTATCGTATCAAGGATACCAATACTTTCGTATCTCTCAATCTGAAAGATCAATATGAAGTTACTCCTATCCACGTAGATGTCAACATCGTATCCAACGATATCCTCGACCTGGAAGCTTTCAAGGCTTGGAGACCCGAATACGAAACTGCCGAATTTATTCTGGAAGACGGCAAGTATATCTGTGGATGGGCTGTTGAAAAGATGAGTAAATCTATGTTCAATGTGGTAAATCCGGATATGATTGTTGAAAAATACGGTGCCGATACACCCGTATGTACGAAATGTTCCTCGGACCGGTTGAACAGTCCAAACCTTGGGATACGAACGGAATAGATGGCGTACATCGTTTCATCAAAAAATTCTGGTCATTGTTCTATGACAGAAACGGCGAATATCTGGTAAAAGACGAACCGGCTACCAAAGAAGAACTAAAAGCACTCCATAAGTTGATTAAGAAAGTAACCGGTGATATCGAACAGTTCTCTTACAACACTTCAGTAAGTGCTTTCATGATCTGTGTCAATGAACTTTCAAGTCTGAAATGCAATAAAAAAGAGGTATTGGAGCAACTCATCGTAGTTCTTGCACCTTTTGCTCCGCATGTATGCGAAGAGTTATGGGATACATTAGGAAACATCACCTCTGTATGCGATGCACAATGGCCGGCTTTCAACGAGCAATACCTGGTAGAAGATACGGTTAATTACACCATTTCTTTCAATGGTAAAGCACGTTTCAATATGGAATTTCCGGCTGATGCCGCCAGCGATGCGATTCAAGCCACTGTACTTGCCGACGAACGCTCGTTAAAATGGACAGAAGGCAAAACACCGAAGAAAGTTATCGTAGTCCCGAAGAAGATTGTTAACATTGTTATTTAATACCTACACACAAAATGATTAGTAAACCCACAAAATCCGATGTAATGCGAGAGTTGAGAGATTATATTTTCATCACTCTCGGACTGATAAGTTATGCATTAGGCTGGACAGCTTTTCTGATTCCTTATCAGATCACTACAGGTGGAACAACCGGTATCGGTGCCATCATCTATTATGCAACAGGTTTCCCCATTCAATGGTCCTACTTCATCATCAACGCTGTCCTGATGACATTTGCTATTAAGATACTCGGTCCGAAATTCAGTATAAAGACGACATACGCCATCTTTATGCTCACTTTCTTCCTATGGTTCTTCCAACTGATCATTGTGGACGATAAAGGAGCTCCGCTTCAGTTGGTAGGAGAAGGGCAGGACTTTATGGCTTGCATCATCGGAGCCATCATGTGTGGTCTCGGATTAGGGGTGGTATTTAATAATAACGGCAGCACAGGTGGTACCGATATCATTGCAGCCATTGTTAATAAATATAAGGACGTTACTCTCGGACGAATGATCATGTTCTGTGATATCATTATCATCAGTTCATGCTATTTCATCTTTAACGACTGGCGCAGAGTGATATTCGGTTTCGTTACCTTGTTTATCATCGGTTTCGTTCTGGACTATGTAGTCAACAGCGCCCGTCAATCGGTACAGTTCTTTATCTTTTCGAAAGATTATGCAAAGATTGCCGACCGCATTACGAAAGAAACCCATCGGGGAGTGACCGTACTTGACGGATTGGGCTGGTACAGCCAGAATAATGTAAAAAGTATTAGTTGTACTTGCCTACAAACGTCAGTCACTCGATATTTTCCGTTTGGTGAAAGATATCGATCCGAATGCTTTTATCTCGCAGAGTTCGGTAATCGGTGTATATGGTGAAGGATTCGACCGCCTGAAAATAAAATAAACTGCATACAATGAAACGTAAACTTGTTTTCGCAACCAATAATGCACATAAGCTGGAAGAAGTATCTGCTATCTTAGGGGATAAAGTCGAGCTACTCAGCCTGAATGACATCAATTGTCATACAGATATTCCGGAGACAGCAGAGACTCTTGAAGGCAATGCATACCTCAAATCATCTTTTATTTACCGGAACTACGGATTAAACTGCTTTGCCGATGACACGGGACTGGAAGTTGAATCACTGGGAGGTGCTCCGGGTGTCTATTCGGCCCGTTATGCCGGTGGAGAAGGACACAATGCGGAAGCCAACATGTTGAAACTCCTCCACGAACTGGAAGGAAAAGACAACCGTAGAGCACAGTTCCGTACAGCTATTTCGCTCATTCTGGATGAAAAGGAGTATCTCTTCGAAGGAATCATAAAAGGCGAAATAATCAAAGAAAAAAGAGGTGATTCCGGATTCGGATACGATCCGGTATTCGTTCCTGAAGGATACGACCGGACCTTTGCCGAATTAGGTAATGAAATTAAAAATCAAATCAGTCATCGTGCTTTGGCTGTGAACAAACTATGTGAATTTCTTCGTTCAATCTGATCGATAAAACGAAATAAATAAAATGAATCCTTCGGCTGAATATAATTTCAAACCGAAGGATTTTTTTATACTTACCGATGTCGGCAGACGGCACTTCCCCACCCGCTACTAATGTGACCAAATATGACATCAAACATCAGGAGATGAATGGGTACATGCGAAATACATAACGAAGCTGAATAAAATTCATTTCAATACTTCATCATCCTGAAACACTAAACATTACAAAAAACTCATCCGGATCTGCATTAGAACATCCGGATGTTTCTATATCATAACATGGGGATCTTATTCAGCAAAACATCCCCATGTTATTACTCTATACTCTTTACTTTATTCTTCCGGACTCTATCCTTTTTCTCTGGTCCTTTATCCAATTTATCCCTCCCTAAAAGTAAAAATGGATCTTTCCTCATTTAAGCACTATGCAAAGCCAACAGGTATTTCAACCGATCTTGTTAATAACAAAAAATCGTATTATACCTTTATATATAAGTATAATACGATTCTTTTATATGATAAATACATTCAATATTAACCGGAAAGTTAACTTATTATTCACAACCTGTTTATAAGCCTAACTTAGCTGAAATCTCCAGCATCCGTTTAATCGGCTTTACGCCTCTCTGGCAACTTCGGGTCAACAGTTACTTCCGGGAATTCGTATTTAAGGCAATTATAGAGCTTTTCCAGCGTGTTCAGCCGCATGAAGTTACATTCATTGCATCCACAGGTACTATCGTTAGGAGGAGCCGGAATGAATGTTTTTTGAGGGCACTTTTTCTGCATCTCGTGTAAGATACCAGCCTCCGTGGCCACAATGAACCGTTGCTTGTCACTGTTCACTGCATATTTAATAAAGCCGCTGTAGATCCGACCATATCGGCCAACTTTAATACCACACTCTTACATTCGGGATGCGCCAATACTACCGCATCGGGATATTGTGCTTTCAGTTCTACAATCTTCTCCACCGAAAACTGTTCATGCACATGGCAAGCTCCGTCCCACAACAGCATTTCACGTCCTGTAATCGAATTGATATAATTTCCCAGGTTACGATCCGGGCCGAAAATAATCTTTTCATCTTTCGGGAAACTTTCAACGATCTGTTTTGCATTAGTCGAAGTCACTACTACATCTGTCACCGCTTTCACAGCTGCCGTTGTATTCACATACGAGATCACCGTATATCCCGGATGTGCTTTCACAAACTCAGCAAACTTATCTGCCGGACAGCTGTCTGCCAACGAACATCCTGCATTCAAGTCGGGCACCAGCACCTTCTTGTCCGGACAAAGCACCTTTGCGGTTTCTCCCATAAAATGAACGCCACACATCACAAGAATATCCGCATCGGTTTTGGCTGCAATTTGAGCCAAAGCCAGACTGTCCCCAATGTAGTCGGCAATATCCTGTATTTCGCCCTTCTGGTAATAGTGTCCCAGGATTACCGCATTCTTTTCTTTTTTCAGTTCATTGATGGCTGCTTTCAGATCAATGCTTTTGTCTACGGGCTCGTCAACGAATCCCTTATTCACCCATTCTTCTCGATTCATTATATTCTTATTTTTTCTCTTCTTTTAAAAAGAAATCCTTTGTTAGTGATTATAGCCTGTTAATAGTGTTAGCAAATAAATCGGCTTTTTCTTGCCGGATAAGTTATTAGTTACTTATCTAAGTTTATAATCAGTTTATGAACGTGTCTATTTATTGATAATAAGCTATATTGCTAACTTCATTAACACCTTGTTGATAAAGTGCAAAGTTAAAAACTTTATGGATATAAACAGGCTAATTAGTACTGAAAAATCTGTTGAAGTATGCTTGGAAAGTTGAAGCTAACTTTTTTGTATTGTTCATATCCCGTTGCTCTTATACCTTCATTTGAATAATGCAAATTAGTTTTTCAAAATATATGCTGATTCTTTTGACAGGTTTTAAACCGTTATCAACACCTATGTTAACAAGAAAAGAATTACTTTTGCAACATACTAACAGAAACGACATCATCATGCGAAAATTGAAAATAACCGAAGCTGAACCGGATAAGTATAGAAGAGTTTAAAGAAGCTGATAAAATTGCCTTTAGTTGTAGTGTTGGACGATATACGGAGTTTGCATAATATCGGTTCTGTGTTTCGTACGGCAGATGCTTTCCGGATTGAATGTATTTATCTGTGTGGAATTACGGCTACTCCTCCCCATCCCGAGATGCATAAGACAGCTTTGGGGCCGAGTTTAGTGGATTGGAAGTATGTTAATAACGCAGTTGAAACGGTTGATAACCTCCGGGTGAAGGATATGTGGTATACTCTGTCGAACAGGCGGAAGGGAGTATCATGTTGGATGAGTTAACACTGGACCGTTCGAAGAAATATGCTGTAGTTATGGGAAATGAAGTAAAAGGAGTGCAGCAGGAGGTTATTGACCATTCGGATGGTTGTATTGAGATTCCCCAATATGGCACAAAACATTCATTGAATGTATCGGTAACAGCAGGAATTGTGATCTGGGATTTATTTAAAAAGTTGAAATAGTCTTGTAGATGATCTTTGTTAAATATCTTATGGTTTTAGAATAAATTACTATATAATTATTAAAAATAAATAAATAGAAATAGTAATATTATTCTATTTATATGGTTTTTATGATATTGCAAAATAAACCTAAACCTAAAGATATTCTAAAACATTGAAAACATTATTAGTCTATATATTGGTATTTTCTTTGTGCTATACGAATGCATATTGTCAAAAGTATACCAAGGAAGTGACATTAAGATGAAGTGATAAACAGACTATCTGGAATCATCATCGGCTAAAATAGAATTACTTAACTTCCAAAATGACTTATTGCAATACGAGAATTATAAGAAAAGCTTTCTCCCTGCATTTGTGCTGAATTTTAATCCTATCAATTTTAACAGGTCACTGCGATTATTGCAACAACCGATCGATGGAAGTTATTCTTATGTAGAGGACAATTCAAATAATACTAATTTTGGTACTACTGTACGACAGAAAATAAGCATAACAGGA
>VOFI01004344.1_pt1 | contig 14843 bp, 20 predicted proteins | sample 5384131 | NCBI WGS metagenome assembly VOFI01 (sample SAMN12384728, study PRJNA508395) | human gut metagenome | isolation source: healthy gut H | host: Homo sapiens
GTCTGCCAAGTTCCAGTACGTCATTTTCGACGCTCCTCCGGTCGGCACCTTCATCGATGCTGCCGAGATCGCAAGTCTGACCGACGGTGCGCTTTTTGTCGTGCGTGAGGATTTCACCAAGCGCGAGGAGGCACTCAACGCTATCGGCCAGCTTAAGAAGTCCGAGAAGGTCAAGCTCATCGGTACCGTCATGAACTACTGCGAGACCGAGACCAGCGAGTACTACTACTCCTACTACACCAAGGACGGTAAGAAGGTGAAGAAGGGCTCCGACGATCAGGGGACTTCCAAAAAGGGCATCTTCACCAACCGAGCAAACGTTTAGTTGATTAAGGCTGACCTATGCGTGACATTCATTGCCATATCTTGCCGGGTGTAGACGACGGCGCCGCCGATCTCGATGAGAGCTTCGATGCTCGAGGGCCAAGCGGGCCGGTGTGAACCAGAATCGCTTGTAACCCCTCAACTGCCGTGCATCCCTATTTTGATTTCGTCAATCCATCGGTATGGAAAGTTTGTGGTATTGCGCAGCCGTTGGCGGCTTTGCCGCCTTACGGATACGGCATGCCTTTGCGGGTACACAAAGTATTCCTGCGTTTTCCATACCTCGCCTTGCCAAAAATCTCTCGCCATGATCCGGGCCGCTGCGAGTCCATCGCAAAGCTGTTCGACAATCCCTGCATGTTGCCCAGAATCGGGAGTACACCATCTACACCGGCACCCTGCTGGGGGAGAAGGTCTCCGTCTGCTCCACCGGCATCGGCGGCCCTTCGGCCGCCATCGCCATGGAGGAGCTGCACAATATCGGCGCCGACACCTTTATCCGCGTGGGTACCTGCGGCGGCATCAACCTGAAGGTTCAGTCCGGCGATATCGTCGTTGCGACGGGAGCCATCCGCTTTGAGCACGTCTCAGGAATATGCGCCGCTCAGTATCCGGCCGTTGCCAACCTTGATGTGACCAATGCCCTGCGTCAGGCTTCGCTCGCCATGGGTAAGCAGACGCATGTCGGTGTCGTGCAGTGCAAGGATGCCTTCTACGGTCAGCACAGCCCTGCCAGGATGCCGGTGTCCTATGAGCTGCTGCAGAAATGGGAAGCCTGGAAGCGCCTCGGTGTTCTGGCAAGTGAGATGGAGTCCGCTGCCCTGTTCGTGGTGGCGGATGCGCTGGGCTGCCGCTGCGGCTCCTGCTTCCATGTGATCTGGAATCAGGAGCGGGAGGCCGCCGGTCTGGATCAGGACATGAGCGAGGACACGAGCGCCGCCGTCACGTCCGCGTCGGCGTCGAGGCAAAATGAATCGTTCTCCTGCGGAACAAATCGCGCAGGATCTGGCATCAAAATAATCGTTCCCGCACTGTTTTCGCCGTTGTCATCGTGCTGGGCTATCGGCAGGAAAAAGAGCGTCGCGGATTATCTGGTCGACGCACCGGCGGATGCCAAGCTGACGGACAAGCTGAATCTGGAGGACATGGTGTTTGACTACGCCGGAGAATTTGTGGACCGCATGATGGAGGAATCCGAGCAGATCCGCAATGCCATCACCGAGCCGCTGGCCTGACATCCTTTATAAAAGCTACCTGCTCCGGGGGCGCGACAGCGCTCCCGGAGCTTTTGACTGTCGAAAAAAGCCTCGCAGAGTTTGCGCCCGCAGGCGCAAAGAAAATGGAAATCATTTTCTCCGGCGGCGTGTACGTCGGAGAAAATACCGCTCGGCTCGCAAACGTGCGAAGAGGCAGGCGTGCCCTTCGTGCGATGCAGCGAGCCGCAGCCTTTTCAAACGAGAGCCCAGTGAAACGGGTCTCGTTTTTGTCAAAACACTTTTTGACAAGCTACGCACAGGGGGGCGCGACAGCGCTCCCGGTGCTTTGTATTCTGCGGCAAAATGCGGCAAAAAAATCGTGCGGTTCTGCGCCGGATCGCCCGGACCGGCATATGCTGGGGCAGGGAGGGAAGCAGAATGAGCCAGATCTGTGTGACATTTCGTTCGATCACGGCGGCGCAGACGCGGCGCGCGGGCGCTGGAGCAGGCGGGGCTCCCCGCGCAGGTGCTCCGCACGCCGCGGGCGCTGCAGGAGCAGGGCTGCGGCTACTGCGTGCGTGCGCCTGCCGAGCCGGAGACCATCCGGCAGCTGCTGACGGCCGAGCGCATCGCGTTCCGGCGGCTGTATCGCCGCGGCGGCGGGGGCGTGGCAGGAGGCGGAGCCATGATCTATTTTGACAGTGCCGCAACGACCTTGCAGAAGCCGGAGTCCGTCTATGCGGCTGTGCAGCGCACGATGCGCGCCTGCGCCAGCGTCGGGCGCGGCGGCCATGCGGCGGCAGACGCGGCGGCGCGGGTCGTCTATGCCTGCCGCACCGAGGCGGCGGAGCTGTTCGACGCCGCGCCGGAGCAGGTCGTTTTCACCATGAACGCGACGCACGGTCTGGAATATTGCCCCTGCGCAGCCTTGTCCGGCCGGGCGGGCGCGTCGTGCTGTCCGGCATGGAGCACAATGCCGTCACGCGGCCGCTTGCGGCGCTCGGGGCGCAGATTGAACGGCCGACGCACCGCCGTTTGCGCCGGAGCGGCTGCTCGAGGGCTTTGCGCGCGCCCTGCGGCAGGGAGCGGATGCGGCGGTGTGCACGCATGTTTCAAATGTCTACGGCAATGTGCTGCCCGTGTCAGCCGTTGCCGCGCTGTGCCGGGAACGCGGCGTCCCGCTCGTCATCGATGCCTCGCAGTCCGCGGGAACGCTGCCGGTCAGCCTGCGCGGGACGGTGCGGCCTTCATCGCCATGCCGGGGCACAAGGGGCTGTATGGCCCGCAGGGACGGGCCTGCTGCTGTGCGGCGCGGCGGGGGAGCCGCTGCTGCAGGGCGGCACGGGGAGCAATTCGCTCGATCAGAGCATGCCGGATTTCCTGCCGGACCGCCACGAGGCGGGCACGCACAACGTCTGCGGCATCGGCGGCCTGCTGGCTGGCCTGCGCTTGTGCGCGGGCGGCGGCCGGAAGAGCTGCTGGCGGAGGAGCGCGCACTCACGGCCCTTGCGGCGCGCGGCCTTCGGCAGCCTGCCGGGCGTGGAGGTGTTCACGGGGCCGGGGCAGAGCGGCGTTCTGTCGTTCCGCTGCCGGGACCTCGACTGCGAGGGAGGCCGCCGCCCGCCTGGCGGAGGCCGGGATCGCCGTGCGGGCCGGGCTGCACTGTGCGCCGATGGCCCACCGCAGCGGCGGAACGCTCGAGACCGGAACGGTCCGGGTGAGCTTCTCTGCTTTTTAACACGTCTGCGGAGGTCCGGCAGTTCCTGCAGGTGTGCAGAACGGCATTTTTGCCGGGATGAAGGAAAACGCGCGTTTCCTACTTGCTATTGCGGCGAAAATCGGATATAATGAATAGAATCTAAAAATAGGGCCCATATCGGGTCCTGTAAAGGTAATTGCAGTAACTTGGAATTTGCGGAGTTTTGCTCATGGATGCAGTGATCAATTTCTTTAAGGAGTTCAGCTCGATGCTCCCGACCATCAAGGTCATGGACATCGTGGATATCCTCGTCGTAGCCTTCCTCATCTATAAGGTCATCATGATGGTCCGGTCGACCAGTGCAGCGCGGATCGCCAAGAGCGTGCTCATCATCCTGATCCTTGCCGGTGTGACGCAGCTGCTCAACATGTATCTGCTGAACTATATCCTCGACAAGATCCTGGAGATCGGCCTTGTGGCCCTGATCGTTGTGTTCCAGCCGGAGCTGCGGCGTATGCTCGAAAAGCTCGGCAGCAAAAATGTCCGCGAGATCCTTTCCGTCAAGGAAGAGCAGCGCGAGATCGACCGCGTCATCGAGCAGACCGTGCTGGCCTGCGAGATCATGGCCTAAGGAGCGCACGGGCGTGCTCATCGTCTTCGAGCGCTCCATCCCGCTGCTGGAATACCAGAAGAGCGGCACTGTCGTGGATGCCTCGTCTCTCGGAGCTGCTGCGCAACCTGTTTTTCACCAAGGCGTCGCTCCATGACGGGCGGTCATCATCCGCAATGACCGCATTGCGGCGGCGGGCTGCGTCTTGCCGCTGACGGAGAACCACAATATCAGCAGCGACCTCGGCACGCGCCATCGCGCGCGGGCATCGGCATCAGCGAGGTCTCCGATGCCGTCGTCGTCATCGTCTCCCGAGGAGACGGGCACGATCTCTGTGGCGATCCGGCATGCTCAAGCGCCATCTCGCCCCACAGACGCTCGAAAGCTCCTGCTCAACGAGCTGGCCCCCAGCGCGAGGAGAAGACACGCAACCCGCTCAAGCTCCTCCGCCGGAAGCAAAGGAGAACAAAGATGCAAAAAAGTAAGATCCTTGCCTTTCTTCTGGCGCTCGTCGTCTCCATCGTGCTCTGGTTCTATGCCGTCACGGTCGTGAATCCCGACGACACCATCACCATCAGCGGCATCAGCGTCCAGTTCGAGGGCACGGAGGCCCTGACGTCGCAGGGGCCTGATGCTTACGGGCGGCGATTCCACGAAGGTCAGCATCAAGGTCTCAGGCCGCCGCTCCGACCTCAAGGAGCTGAACAACGAGACGGTCACCGCCATTGCGGACGTCACGCGCATTGCCGCCAGCGGCAGCTATCAGCTCAGCTGGAGCGTCGTCTGGCCCAGCACCGTGGCAACGGGCGATATCAGCGACACGAGCCGCGCACCGTCACGCATCTCCGTCACGGTCAGCGACATTAAGGAGAACCCTGAGGTCCCCGTCGAGCTCGAATACACCGGCGAGCCGAAGACGGGCTATATGATCGATAAATCCAACCTGACCCTCGGCACACAGTCCATCTCCGTCCGCGGCCCTGCGGAGGAGGTCAACAAGATCGCCCGCGCCGTCGCGCGTCGATGTGACGGATGCCGATGCACTCATTGACACGGATTGTCCCGTCGTCCTGCTGGACAAGGACGGCAACGAGCTGTCGCTGAGCCAATATGTGACAAGCTCGCGGATTCCGTTCGTGTAACGATCCCCATCCTGCAGTATAAGGGATATTAAGCTCATGCAACACTTATTTCCGGCGGCGGCGCGACATCCGAGGATGCGGAGGTAACGATCGAGCCGTCCACCCTGCGCGTCACGGGCAATACGGCCGTTCTGGGACGCCATGGCGGACGAGCTGACCATCCGCACGATCGATCTGGCCCAGATCACCGGGACCGAGACGTTCGAGGTCACGCCGGAGCTGCCGAGCGGCGTTACGAGCCGCGCCGACAGCCAGACCGTGAAGATCACGGTCACGCTCAAGGGCCTCGTGACGAAGGAATTCACCGTTCCCACGGCGAACATCCTCCGCAAGGAGGCGCCGACCGGCATGACGTTTGCCGACCAGAATGTCAAGATCACCGTCCGCGGCCGCGCGAGCGTCATGAGCTCGCTCCGCATGGAGTGGACCTGACCGTTACGGCCGACTTCGAGCCGCCACTATGACGCGGCGGCCAAGCAGGTCGAGCTGGAGGTCGCGCTGCCTGCGAATGTCTCCGCCGGTGTCATCGGCGGGGCCACCGTGCAGGTCTCGCTGAGCGAGACGGACGGCGGCAATACGGAGTCCTGACGATGCGGCAGCGTGCAACGGCCGGATCCCTGCTCCCGGACGGGAGCGTCAGCCTGCTGGTGCAGCGCGTGTGAGCGCCTGCACGGGGCGACTGCGGCGGCCACTGCGGCGGCTGCGGAGCCGTCGGCCAGAGCGGTACAGGTGACGGCGCGCGCGCCGTTTCCGGTCGAGCCGGGCGAGCGCGTGGGTCGAATCCCGCAGCGGCGCGGTCCTCGGCGCGGCGGCGCTGGTGTATCTGCTGCCGCTCGGGCTGCTGCTTGCGGTCTGCCTTGCGGCGCAGTCCCTCGGCGGTGTTTGATGGCTGTGCTCGGTGCGGCGGCCTTTGCCGTCGGTCTGATCCCGGCCCTGCTCTGGAACCGCCATCTGCGCCGCAGACCGATGGAGTACCGCATCACGGCAGGGTGGACTAGCATGTTCGGCTATGTGCTGCCGCGGCGCGACCGCCTTCTCCGAAGAGGCGCAGGTGCGCTACCATGCGGCCTACTGCGGCCTGTGCCGCGCGCTGAAGCTGGAATACGGCTTTGCGGCGCGGTTTCTGGTCAACTATGATATGACATTTTCTCTACTTCCTCCTGCGGGGGAGTTCCGGCATGCCCGGGGCGCTGCTTCTGCCCGGCCCGGCCGTGGTGCCGCAAGGCCTGCCTGCCGGAGGACGGCGCCATGCGCTATGCAGCCGACCTGAGCGTGCTGCTTTCGTGGTGGAAGCTGCTCGACGCCCGGCGCGACAGCCGCGGCCCGCGCCGTCTGGCTGCCAAAGCGGCCCTGCTGCTCTATCGCCGGAGCTATCGCCGCGCCTCGGCCCGGCATCCTGCGCTCGATGCCGCATTCGGCACGGAGCTTGCCCGGCTGCAGGCGCTCGAGGACGAAAAAAGCCCCAGCATCGACCGCACGGCGGACGCCTTTGCCTCGCTGCTGCGGGACTGCGCCGCCCACTATGACGGCCTGGAGCGTCGGCCGGAGCAGCTGCTATTGTACCCACGTTGGCCGGTATCTGTATCTGGCCGATGCGCTCGAGGACCTGCCGCGCGATGTGCGGGCAGGTGCGTATAACCCGCTTCGCTACCGCTACGGCGCGGACGGCGGGACGCTCGATCCGGCGGACCGGGCGCAGCTTCTGGAGACGATCGACGCCTCCATCAGCATGGCCTGCAACCGGCTATGGAGCTGCTGGACGGGCGGCGCGACCGGGAGCTGCTTTCCAACATCTTATATTTCGGACTCCTGCCGTGCTCCATGCAGTCGCGGAGGGAACGTTCCGCAAGGCGGGAAACAGGAGGAAAACATGAAGGACCCCTATGAAGTGCTCGGTGTGCCGCACGGCGCCTCGGAGGATGAGATCAAAAAGGCCTACCGGGAGCTTGCGCGGAAATACCATCCCGATAATTACGCCAACAATCCCGCTTGCGGATCTGGCACAGGAAAAAAAATGAAGGAGATCAACGAGGCCTATGCCACGCTCATGAAGGGCGGGCGGCAGCAGGCCGACGCCGGGAGCACCGGTGGCCAGCGCAGCAGTGCGGGAAGCACGTCGTCGCCGCTCTATGAGATCCGCCGACGCATCCAGCTCGGTGACCTCGACGGCGCGGAGGCCGGGCTCAATGCGGTCTCCGCGCGCACGGCCGAGTGGTATTATCTGCGCGGTGTCATTGCGCAGCGCCGCGGCTGGATGGACGAGGCTGCGCAGAACTTCCGCATCGCAGTCAATATGGAGCCTCAGAATCTGGAATACCGAAATGCACTCAGCAGCGTTGGCAGCGGCGCATATACCTACCGGCAGACACAGTACAGCGACGGCTCGGACGAGCTCTGCGGCCTTTGCAGCTCACTCATGTGCCTGAACTGCCTTTGCGGCGGCTGCCGCTGATCTGATCGAAAGGGGACGAATCATTTGATCCGCAGTATGACTGGCTATGGCCGTGCCTGCAAGACCCCTGCATGGGCGGGAGATCACGGTGGAGCTACGCTGCCCGTCAACAATCGCTTCCTCGATTGCTCCGTGCGCCTGCCCCGCGCGTTCTCCTACGCGGAGGATGCGATCAAACAGCTTGTAAAGGATGCCGTCCAGCGCGGCAAGGTGGACGTGTTCGTCAGCGTGAACGCGGCGGGCGCGGAGGAGGCCACCGTTTCGTTGAACCGCCCCGTGCTCGAGGGGTATCTGCGCGCCATGCGTACCATGGTCGCAGATTACGGCGTGCAGGACGATATCAGCGCTTCCGCGCTCTCCGCGCTGCCCGACATCTTCGTGGTGGAGAAGCCGGAGGAGGACGAAAAAAAAGCAGAATCTTGCCGACCTGACCGCCGTTGCGGCGGGAGGCCATCGCCGTCTATCAGACCATGCGCGAGACGGAGGGGCGCGGCCATGGCTGCCGACCCCAGCTCCCGCGCGGAGACCATCCGGCGGCCTTGTCGGCCGCGTCGAGGAGCGCAGCCCCGTCACGCTGGCGGAATACCGCACCCGGCTCGAGAACAAGCTGCGCGAGGGGCTCGCCGGCACGACGATCGACGAGAGCCGCCGCATCCCTGACGGAGGCCGCCATCTTTGCCGACCGCATCGCCGTCGATGAGGAGACCGTCCGTCTGCGCAGCCATCTGGCCCAGCTCGACAGCCTGCTTGCAGGCGGCGGGGCCATCGGCCGCAAGCTCGACTTCCTGCTGCAGGAGATGAACCGCGAGGCCAACACCATCGGCTCGAAGGGCAACGATCTTGAGCAGGCCCGCACCGTCGTGGAGATCAAGGCGGAGCTGGAAAAGATCCGCGAGCAGATCCAGAACATCGGAGTGAGCGCGATGCGGCTGATCAACATCGGATTTGGGAACCTGGTCTCTTCGGAGCGGCTGCTGACCATTGTCGGCCCGGATTCCGCCCCCGATCAAGCGAATGATCCAGGAGGCGCGCGACCGCGCCATGCTCATTGACGCCAGCTATGGCAGAAAGACCCGCGCCGTGCTCCTGATGGACACGGACCATGTGGATCCTTTCGGCGATCCCGCCGGAGACCATTGCCCGCCGTCTGGCCGATCCGTCGGCAGAGCCGGAAAGCGCGAGGAGGAGGAACAGGCATGAGCCAGGGCAGAATCATCATCGTTTCCGGCCCGTCCGGGGTCGGCAAGGGCACCATCCTTCGGACGGTCATGCAGCAGCACGAGTCGCCGCACTATTCCGTTTCTGGCTACTTCCCGGCCCCATGCGGCCCGAGGACCGCGAGGGCGTGAGCTATTATTTCGTCTCGCGCGAGCGCTTTGAAGAGATGATCGCGGCAGGGGGAGCTTCTGGAGCACGCCTGCTATGCGGGCAACTATTACGGAACGCCCCTGCGCCCCTGTAGAGGAAGCGCTGGGCGCGGCGAAAGCGTCGTTCTCGAGATCGACGTGCAGGGGCGCGCTGCAGGTCATGCAGCGCCGGCCGGACGCCATTTCCGTTTTCATCGCCCCGCCGTCTTATGCCGAGCTGAAGCGCCGGCTGGCCGGGCGTGGCGACACGCCGCCGGACATTGCCGCCAGACGCCTGCATATCGCGCTGGAGGAATGCCGTCAGGCAAAGCACTATCAATATACCATCATCAACGATTCCGTCCGGGCACGCCGTGCAGGAGCTGGAAGCAGTCCTGACCGCGGAGGCCTGCCGCACATCCTATCGCCCACTCAATCTCAAGGAGGAAGACTAATTATGCTGTATCCCGCTATGGCCGATCTGCTCAAGCACATCGACAGCCGCTATCTTCGTCAACGTGATCCGCGCGCCGCGCCAGATCTCCATCGAGGCAGAGACGGAGCACATCCCGCTGGAGGATAAGCCCGTGACCATCGCCATCCACGAGGTCGCGGACGGCAAGCTTCGCGGCAGTCGTGAAGGAATGAGCCGGAACAAGGCGCGGGCAGAGGTGACCCTGCCGGCGTCTTTTTGCCTTTTTTTCCGCCGGACTGTCCCGGCGACGGCAGCATGATCGCCCGCATTGCGGTCGCTTCGGCCGTGTTTTCCATGGACAAGCCGTTCGATTACCGCATTCCGGACTCCCTGACGCTGCAGCCGGGCCAGCGTGTGCGCGTACCGTTCGGCGCATCGAACCGCCGCACGGAGGGCATCGTTCTCGCCGTGATGCCAGATGGCGCGGAGCGGCCGGACGGCCCGGCGCTCAAAGCCCGTCGAGGCGGCGCTCGACCCGGAGCCGCTGCTCTCGCGTGCTGCGCTGCATCTGGCGGCCTTTGTGCGCGAGCGCTATTTCTGCACATTCTATGACGCCGTGCGGGCCATTTTACCGGCAGGCGTCTGGTTTCAGCCGCGTGACCGCTATACCCTTGCGGAGAACGCCGCATGGGACGACCGCTGGCGCAATCCGGCGGCGCAGGCCGTATTCCAAACGCTGCAGACGCTCGGCGGTGCCGCGGAGGAATCCGCTGCGCGCCCAGTTTGAGGCGGAGGCCCTGCAGCGGGCGCTGCAGTACCTGCGGCAGAAAAAGCTCGTCACCTGCGAGACGTCCATCGCCGCCGCGTGAACGATAAAACGGAGCGCATTGCCGTTCTGGCCGTCCCGGCCGAGGAGGCGCGGCGTTTTTGCCCAGTCGCATCAGGCGTCCGCTCCCGTGCAGGCGGCGGCCATGGAGCTGTTCTTGCCACGCCGGTGAGTGCGCCTGTAAGGAGTTGGGCTATTACGCAGGCGCGACGTCTGCCACGCTCCGCAGGCTGGAAAAGCTGGAGCTGCTGACGCTCGGGAGCAGGAGGTCCTGCCTCCGCCTCCCCGGCCGCAGCGGCCGATCCGAAGCCGCTCCTGCTCACGCCACAGCAGCAGGCAGCCTATGACAGTTTGTCTGCCCGCCTGCAGGATGCCTCCCGGCACGGCGCTTCTCTACGGCGTGACGGGCAGCGGCAAAACGGTCGCGTATCTCCGCCTGATCGATGATTGCCTTGCCGCCGGGCGCGGTGCGATCGTCCTGTGCCGGAGATCGCCCTGACGCCGCAGCTCCTGCGGCAGTTTTCCGTACGCTACGGCGCGCGCGTCGCCGTGCTCCACAGCGCCCTGCGCATCAGCGAGCGCTGATGAGACGTGGAAGCGCATCCGCTCCGGCGATGCCGACGTGGTGCTCGGTACCCGCTCAGCCGTGTTCGCGCCGGTGCGGGACCTCGGTCTGCTCATTGTGGACGAGGAGCAGGAGCACTACCCAATCCGAAAAATGCACCGCGCTACCATGCCCGCGAGGTCGCGATCTACCGCGGCGCGCAGGAGCATGCGCTGACGGTGCTCGGCACCGCCGCGCCGACGGTCGAGAGCATGTACCGTGTGCCGTTACGCGGGCGCTTTTGGCCTGTGCCGCATAACGGAGCGCTATAACGGCAGACCGCTGCCGCCCGTCGAGATCGTCGACATGAAGCGCGAGCTGCGCGAGGGCAATGCCTCGATCATCGAGCGAGCCGCTGCTGGCCCTCGCGCGAAAATCTCCGCCTTCGGGCAGCAGTCCATCCTGTATCTCAACCGCCGCGGCACGAGCCGGATGCTGGCCCTGTGTCGAATGCGGCAGCGTCCCGATGTGTCCGGGCTGCAGCCTGCCGCTGACGTATCCACCATGCGTGAACGGGCGGCTCATGTGCCACATCTGCGGCCACAGCGAGCCTATGCCTGCACGCTGCCCCGTCTGCGGCGGGCATTGCGCCAGATCGGCTGCGGCACGCAGCGGGTCGAGGAGCAGCTGCAGAATTTTGCTGCCCGGCGTCGGCGTGCTGCGCATGGATGCAGACACCGTCTCGGCAGTCAATACCCATGAAAAAGCTGTTCCGGCGCTTCCGCGAGGAGCGCATCCCCATCCTGCTCGGCACGCAGATGGTGGCAAAGGGACTGGATTTTGAGAACGTCACGTCTCGGCCGTGCTGGACGCCGACCTTTCGCCTCTATGCGTCCGACTATCGCGCCGCGGAGACGACGTTCAGCCTGATCGCGCAGGTCGCGGGCCGGGCCGGACGCGGAAAATTGGGCGGCAGGGCGATCCTGCAGACCATGACGCCGCAGAACCAGACCATCCGCTTTGCTGCGGAGCAGAACTATGACGCTCTTTTTCGAGGCAGAGCTGCCGCTGCGCCAGCTGCGCGGCTGCCCGCCCTATCGCGACCTGCTCACCGTGACGTTCCACGGCCGGGAGGATTGGCCCGGCCCCGGCCTCCGTTGCGCGGATCAATTATCATTATCGCTGCCGCCTGACGCTTAGCTGCGTCAATACGCGACGGCTGCGGAGCTTCTGGCGTTTCTGGTGCGGGAATTCGCAAAGGATCGCAGCTTCCGGGGCGTCGGCGCGTTTGTGGATGTCAACGGCAGAGAATAAAGGGGAATCACGATGGCACTGAGGAATATTTTGACCGTAGAGGAGCCTGTGCTGCACAAGACGGCACGGCCCGTGACGCGCTTTTGACGCCCACCTCGGCGAGCTGCTTGACGATATGAGGCAGACGCTGACCAATGCGGGGGGCGTCGGCCTTGCCGCGCCGCAGATCGGCATCATCCTGCGCCGCGTCGTCGTAGTCGATGACGACGGCGAGCTGATCGAGCTCGTCAATCCGGAGATTTTGGAGACCTCCGGCGAGCAGGACGGCATGGAGGGCTGCCTGAGCGTCCCCGGCCGCTACGGTATGGTCAAGCGTCCGAATTTGTGCCTGCGCGCGCAGGACCGCAACGGCAACTGGTTCGGAAGCGGAGGGCGAGGGCCTGACGGCGCGCGCTTCGCCCATGAATGCGACCACCCTCGACGGGCATATCTATACGGAAAGAGCCTATCACATGCTCACGGATGAGGAAATGGCCGAGCTGGAGGAGGAAGCATGAGAGTCGTCTTTATGGGCACGCCGCAGATCGCGGCGGACTGCCTGTCCTGCCTGATCGCGGACGGTTTTGACCTCGTCGGCGTCTACACGAAGCCGGATATGCCGAAGAACCGCGGTATGAAGCTCGCCATGTCCGAGGTCAAGGAGGTCGCGCTGGCCGCCGGCCTGCCGGTCTATCAGCCCGCGACGTTCCCGCGACGATGCCGCCGTGGAGGAGCTTCGCGCCCTGCGCCCGACGTCATTACGTCGTGGCCTATGGCAAAAATTCTGCCGCGCGCGTGCTGGACATCCCGAAGCCTGGCTGCATCAACATCCACACGAAGCATCCTGCCTGCGCTGCGGCTCGGCCCCCGGCGCATTGGGCCATTCCTGAACGGTCTGGACGAGACCGGCGTGACGGCGATGTACCCCCTCGGCCTGAATGGATGAGGGCGATATCATCGAAATTCGGAAAACGCCCATCGAGCCGCTGGAGAATTCCCACGGCCCTGCTGGCGCGGCTGGCCGCCATGCCGTTGCTGTCCGATACACTTTGCATGCCATCGAGGCGGGTACGGCAACCCGCACGCCGCAGGATCCGTCCAAAGCAACGTTGGCTCCGATGCTCTCGAAGGAGTCTTTCGCCCATCGACTGGGCGAAGCCTGTCCGGCACATCGTCGATCAGGTGCGCGGCCTTGATCCGTGGCCTGTCGCCACGGCGGACCTGAACGGCACGCATTTCAAAGATTTACGGGCGCAGCCCGCGCCCGGTCATATGGACAAGGCCCCGGCACGCCGGTCGTTCCCTCCGAAGCAGGGCCTGACCGTCGCCTGCGGGGAACGGCGAGCTTGTGCTGCTGACGCAGCTGCAGGCTCCCGGCGGGAAGCGCATGGCTGCGCCGGATTATTTCCGCGGCCACCCCATCGAACTCTGAGATGGCGGGCGCAAGAGACGCGGCGCTGCGGGCGCTCATCGCCTTCCGCCGCGACGGTGCATGGCCGGAGAGCGCCCTGAAGGACGACGCGCGGGATGGACCGCCGCGAGGCGGCGCGGGCTACCCGGCTGTGCAACGGCGTGCTGCAGAACCGCATGCTGCTCGACCACTGGCTGAGCGGCTTCGTGCGCGGGCAAGCTGCAGCCCGTCGTGCGCGATATCCTGCGGCTGGCCGCCTATCAGCTCTGTTTCCTGGACCGCATCCCGCCCTCGGCGGCGGTGAACGAGGCCGTGGAGCAGACGCGCCGTCTGGCCAACCAGCAGGCGGCCCGTCTGGTCAACGGCGTGCTGCGCAATCTGCTGCGGGCCATGCCGCTGGCGCTGCCGGACGACCTGAGCCTGCGCGCTACAGCCACCCGGAGCCCATCGTGCGCCTGTTTCTGGCGCAGTTCGGCCGGGAGGAGACGGAGCGCATTCTGCAGACCGACAACGAAGCGCCGCAGACCGTGCTGCAGGTCAATCCACTGCGCGGCAATGCCGCTGCGCTGCTGGAGGAGCTGCCCGGTGCGCAGCCGCATCCGTGGCTGCCGGGCTGCCTGACGGTCTCCGGCCCCTGTGGAGCAGACGGCCGCCTTCCATGAGGGGCGCGTGTATGTGCAGGACGCGGCGGCCCATCTTGCTGGGGTCGTTTCCGGCATCGAGCCGGGTATGCGTGCTTGACTGCTGTGCAGCGCCGGGCGGCAAGAGCTTTGCCGCTGCCTGCAGATGCAGAATCGCGGTACGCTGTATTCCTGCGATATCCACCCGCATTGTCTCGAACTCCTCACGAGCGCGGCGCAGAGCGGCTGGGCATCTCCATTCTGGAGACGCATCTGCAGGATGCCTCGCCGCCCGTGCCCGCATGGCGCAGCGCGATGGACGTCGTGCTGGCCGATGTACCTTGCTCCGGACTCGGCGTTATCCATTGAAAAAGCCGGATATCCGCTATCACGAGCTTCCCGGCGGAGCTTTTCGCCCGCCCTGCAGCGTGCCATTCTTGCGCAGCAGGCGGAATATGTCCGCCCCGGCGGCATGCTGCCTACAGCACCCGCACGATCCTGCGCCGGGAAAACGAGGCTGTGGCGGAGGACTTCCTGCGCACGCATCCGACCCCTCGCCCCCGAGAACGCGCCGTGGCCAGAGGGTTCCGGCATCGCGCCGGGAGCGATGGTCACGCTGCTTCCGGGCAGCATGAGACCGATGGCTTCTTTATCTGCAAATTCAGGAGGAAACCTTGAAAGACATCAAATTCATGACGCTGGCGGAGCTGGGGACCGAGCTGAAAGTGCTCGGTGAGCCTGCCTTCCGCGCCAAACAGATCTATCGCTGGATGCACCGCGGCGTGCGCGATTTTTCGGAGATGACGGATATCTCCCGCAGCCTGCGTGAGCGGCTCACGGCGGAATATACGCTCGTCTCGCCGACGGCGTCGCGCGGCGGCTGCAGTCGCAGAAGGACGGAAACCATCAAATACCTCTGGCGCCTAATGGACGTTGAAAGCGTGCCTGCGCTACCATTACGGCAA
>VOFI01003608.1_pt1 | contig 14810 bp, 28 predicted proteins | sample 5384131 | NCBI WGS metagenome assembly VOFI01 (sample SAMN12384728, study PRJNA508395) | human gut metagenome | isolation source: healthy gut H | host: Homo sapiens
TTCTCACTTGGCCTTCTACTGTGAGAGGAATCGGATCGGGTTTCATGTCCACAAATCCGTCACACCCTGAGTGTTACGAACGAGACCACCAGGACTCGTGGTTACAATCATTTTCACAAGCACATATCCCGGGAACATTTTTCTGGTCTTGACTTTACGCTGAAGCTTCCTTCACCTCAACGCGGTCTTCCGTAGGCACGATGACATCAAGAATCAAATCCCTGCATCCCTCTGTTTTCAGCTTGATCTTTTTCGTGTTGACCTTTACCTTGTTTTTCATGACCGGAGCCAAGAGCCAATGCGACATACCATTTGGCTTCGCCGTCTCCTCTCTGAGACCTTCCAGACCTTCGATATCCAGTTTTTTTCTTTCGTTATTTTCACACATTATATCTTAAAAGCTCCCATTCATTGATATTTTAGAAACAAAAACAGCTTTTGATCGCTGCAAGAATACTCCCGTATCAACTGCCCAGAATACAAGTGCAAAAAAGCTGCGCGGGTAGCCAGTACTACTGCGGTGAATGATCCGGGATTCCTTCTTAGTCGGCCATACGACTTTCTTCATTTCCAGCTTAACGCCTTTGAAGTACTCTTTCATGCTTCCCCCGCTTCTTTTTCTTGTTTCCACGCTGGGCAGCAACCGCAGTCGCTTTTTCTTTAAAGCGGTCTGGTCTTTTCCTTTCGAAGATTTTTGCCATAACGCTACTGCCTTACTTTGTTTCCTTATGAAGCGTGTGCTTCTTGCAGAACTTGCAGTATTTATTCATTTCGATACGATCTGCATTTGTTCTTCTTGTTCTTCATTGTGTTGTAGTTTCTCTGCTTACATTCTGTACAAGCCAGCGTAACTTTTACTCTCATTCTCACTGTCCTCCGTTTAACTTATCGTTTCAGATTCAGGATCGTCCTGAATTCAACTTAAAATTAAGAGTAGCTGCTCCCAATTTAGTATTTTCATAAAGTTTAAATAATTGTATATTACAGCGGTTGCAAAGTCAAGATATGACTTTTTCTCATTGCTTTTCTTCGATCTTCCCTTCAGGCTCAGATGCAGGATCTTCTGTTTCCTGCAAAAGGTTCTTCGTCCGGATTCTTTCTCTTCGGATTCGCTTTTCTCTTCTTCGGACTCTTCCGCTTCTTCCGTCTCGTCAGCATCCGCCTCGTCATCCGGTTCTTCGGCAGCTTCGTCATCCGTCCGTCTCGTCATCCGGGTCTTCCGTCTCGTCAGCATCTGCACCTCGTCATCCGGGTCTTCCGTCTCGTCAGCACTCTGCCTCGTCATCCGAATCTTACCGTTTCTTCAGCATCCAGTCCTCGTCATCCCGAGATCTTCCGTTTCTTCAGCCTCAGTCCTCGTCGTCCGATTCTTCCGCTTCGTCAGCGTCCAGTCTCGTCGTCCGATTCTTCTGCTTCGTCAGCGTCCGCCTCGTCATCCGATTCTTTCTCTTCGTCCAGCATCCGCCTCGTCATCCGATTCTTCCGGTTCATCAGCGTCCGCCTCGTCGTCCGATTCTTCCGTTTCTTCAGCATCCGCCTCGTCATCCGATTCTTCCGGTTCATCAGCGTCCGCCTCGTCGTCCGATTCTTCCGGTTCATCAGCGTCCGGCTTCTTCCGGATCCCGAGGTACCTTTTCTTCAGCCTTTATTATCTCTTCCTGCTCATCTTCTATTTCAGCTTCGTCCTCTGAATCCGTGAACTTCTCCAATATGGTACACGTCTGCAGTACTGCTGAAATTCCGATTCCATCGGCTCACCTGACATATGCAGACATTCCTGCGGACAGATCTCGGTACATTCTCCACACAAGAATGCACTGCATTCGATTGATTTCCAGTTTCTCTCTGTTTAAACGTCGATATAGAGCGCTAACAATACCGTGTCCTCGCGCTTGCCACAGAGCGTACAGCTTTCAGTATCTATCGTTATTCTTTCCTCTGATTTCATCAGATCCACTCGGCTTAGGAGTTCATAATCGGCAGGCTTCCTGCAACAAACAGATTTTTGATCAAAGCTTCCGTTTATTCTACTCATAATAATCAGCACCTACCATTCTACATTGTTTCTACACGGATCCATCGTCAGCAACGACGTGAGGCGGCCTGTCGATAGGATCACTCGCTTTTCATCGCCCGAACATATGCTAAAGATTCGTATCTGTCGGCATGCCTGACCCGGAACTTCCTGATATAGTCCGAATCAGTAGTCTTAACATAATACACAGCCTGGCCATCGGGTTGTTCCAGTCTAACAGCAGCTTCACCAGCAGACAATGTTTTGACTTCCCGTGCAGATTTCCCCGTCAGGAATTTCATTGATAGCATTTTCAATAAGGGTAAATGAATGATAGATTTCCTCTACTGCAACTTTGCATCGAGCCAGTCCATCACACCCTTCTTCTATGATCGGAACAAATCCCTAAAAGATTCATATATTTTCCAGCTTTCATCCATGCGTGCATCCGTCACTTAACAGCAGATCCTCTCGCAACAGGACCTCCATAAAAATGTTTCCGCAGTCTTTTCATCAAAACACCAATACCTTCAGACGTCTGCATATCGATGCATCTTCTTTCACCAGAAGCGTTGTGTCTGGATCGCTTTCCCAGATTCTCTATGGTGTTGTGGATATCCTCCAGCTGCTGCGTGGAAATATCTTTCTTCATGCCGCCCACTTTGCAGAGAGAAAGCATGATACGGTTACCGGAAATACGATCAAACATCGTAAGTACCGGCTCTCACAGATAAAAAATCCCATCGCCAGACTCTCAAATCCGATCCGTTCTGCCACGGAAGACAACCAGTACAGGTGACTCTGCACCCGAGACAGTTCCATCAAAAATAATTCTCAGATATTCCGCACGTGCAGGCACCTCGACTTCGATGCTTTCTCCACAGCCATGCAGAATCCCGACTATGACCGAAACTTTGCTTGTTCCAGTCATCCGCTCAGCAACATATACCATCTGCCTGTAATCGCTGTTCTGTCAAGAGCCTCCATATCACCATGATCCTCTGCGGAATACGAAATATCAGCCACATCGTAAAACTCATGCAGATGCTCCTCTGCCACATGCTTGAATTTTACGCGCCCACAGTCCCGTGCGATATCCAGTTCTGCATCAAATGCAGTCAGAAAACAAACGTAATGCTGTCTACCGTCTGCTCTTCTGCGACCACCATTTTATTAAGAAGTTTGGCAGTATTTTCAAAAGTGTAAATGATTTCTATTCCATCGTCCAGCCGGTCTGCACAGGCCTGACAAAATCTCCATCCATCTTCCTTAAGCGTTTTGACTTCATCCAGAAGGTCACATGCTTCTATCGAAAAGGAATGAGCCGGAACTTCCGGATATTTCTGTTCTCTTCATCATCCTGTTCCTCCTCTGTCACCTCCTCAAGGCTTCTCCTCGATTTTCTCCTGCTCGTCCTTTGCAGGATCTTCTACAGCAACGGCTCCTCAGAGTCTCCGGCTTTTCAAAACATTTCAGTATCCGTCTATAATGATCTCAGGACGTGCCGCACACCCTGGCACATAGAGATCGACCGGGGAGCACCTGATCTGCTCCGCACACCACATCTCCCAGCCCTCGAAGATCCCGCCGGAGCATGCACATGCACCAACGGCAACAACAGCCTTCGGCTCTGCCATATTCTCGTACAGATGTACCAGATAATCACGATTTTCTTCCTCTACGATCCCGGTAATCAACGGTACGTCGGCATGCTTCGGATTATCTGTTTTGCGAACGCCATATTGTTCCACATCGAATTTAGGTGAGAAACATGCCTGCACTTCCATCCCGCATCCACTGCATCCAAGACCGTCAAAATGAAGGATCCACGGATTTTTTCTACATACGACACATTGTCACCCTAAATCATAACATACAGCAGGAAGAGATTTGCAGCCCCAGGACAGCAGCTGTTCCCCATGCTATTTAACAACAAACTCCCATTTGCTGCTTGCCGAACAATTATTGATAAACACGCGCAGGAAATATACAAGTATTGCCACTACAGCACCTACTACAGACCCCAGATCGTGCCATTGCTGAAAAAGAGGAATACGAATCCAGCATCAGGATGGTTTCGTACCAGTTAGCCACTTCCATCGCGGCCAGCGTCTTTCCAGAAAATGCCTCCCGTGATCCCTTTGATACGCTTCCCTGCCGGATCAGAAGAAAAACTGAGGTCGAACAGGGGAAGTCCCTCGACTTTATGGTGTAAATCAGCAGGGAATCCTGCAAAGATCCCCGATCAGTGGCAGGAACGGCATTGAAGATCCGATCATGATATCGCGAACCTCCATACTTCCGCAATACATTGAAAAACCTGCCGCCATAAACAGAACCATAGGGCAGTACGCCATCATCCTCATCAATTCATAATCTGCACCCATATGCGCATGCACTGAATTGGATACATAGGCAGCCACCACCAGAAACACATCGGCGGCAAGCAGTGCTAAAATCACAAACAGCAGATTTGCTCCTGCGAAGAATGCAACTCCGGCAACGATTTCAAAAACACAAACGCCCGTACATAGTAGTCGTGCAAATACCGATCTTCCTCGGAGGTTTTTCGCGCAGTTTTTCACATCACGAAACGGCTGCATCATCGATGCACACTCTCTTTGCCTGCAACCCGGATGAGAAACGGCGCCCCATCCGGTCAGCAGTCCTCCGGCAAAGGAGCCAGGATGAGATACGCAACTGCGGATATCACGATTTTTCAGAATCATTATCATGCATGCACCTCCCAAACAATCTTACAAAAGGTTGCCGATCATAAAGCCAAGACTTATTATAATGCTGATCGCGGACAAAATCCCTCCGATCAGGATCGTCTTCTTTTCAAAAAGCTCGTATCTACAGCATGACGGAATATCGCACGCTTCACACTGCACACCTTCTGTCGGTTCCGGTAAAACATACTTTTTCCTGCCGCCATAAAAACACCCCGCAAAGGATCACGAGAAAAAACGATAACAATCAATCCCATAAGACTGTCTACCAGATTTCCCGCTGCAGACACACCTCAAAAAGCAATCTCCAGATACGGCATAACGCCAAACATAGATATCAGCAGGAACACTATACACAGAAATACCGTCAGCGCTGCCAGAAGTTTTACAGGTCGCGTCGGCGAAGTCTCTCCCGCATCCAGCTCCGGCTCTGCTGCGGTCAATGTCAGCTGCCCCATACATTTTGCAAGATAAAAGATCGCTGCTCCGCACCAAAACAAGAGCTGCAAAACAAAAGAATATTTCCTGATTCTGCGAACTCAGAAAGTGAATTGTATCGCATGATCAGCAGTTCAAAGTTCGCCATGAATAGTTTGCGGTTCCTGTCAGCATGCATGCTGACAGCTTTGGTCTTCCTGTAAACAATTCCCGTATTGAAAGATCCTGTCTTCCATCGTATTTTTTCATGATCAAGTGCAGCAGTCCCTGCACTTGCCAACATTAACGCTTTAGAGACACCATGAAGCAACAGCAGTAGAATCCCCTGCCGCTACGGCTTCTGCTGATCCGATCCCGCCACAGGCCAATACGATCAGGCCCATAGATGCTACAGTAGAGCATGATACGGTCTTTGCCACCTCAGGTCGAAACACTGCCACCAGTGACGCGGCGGGGAAGGTGATTCCTCCTACCATCATCGTCATGATTCCTGCAAAATTTTTCTGTGCCGGTACCGGTGCCAGCTTCAAAATCAGAAAAACGCCTGCATTGCACTCGTTACACAGCTGATCACTGCATTGCCGGCGACGTGAAATCTTCTCCACGGATCAGCCAGCCGGAAAACGGGATGCATAGCAAGGATCAAATCCAGCCAGAACAATAAAAATCGCCGGGATCGCGACCATATCACCATAGAGATCCTATTTTCATTACAACATTCAATTCCAGCGTTCCAAACACCTGTCCTAGATCAGGATCCCTGCAGTCAGTGCCAGTCCGCCGGGCAGATTCCACGTCAAATAATGAAATGCTGCTCTCAAAGCACCTGCAGTACCTGCCCAACCAATCAGCACGAACGATGTCACTATGATGATCTCACACAAGATAGATCCACAGCTTAGATTATTAAAATCAAGCCCCATCATAGCTGCAATACCAAAAAAAGATCGCTGCAAAAAAACACATTTCTTCTATCCTTCAGTTCTGGATATTTCTGATGGAACCTGTCCATATACCGATTTCCGTAACAACAGATCAAACCGCCTGTAATTGATATGAAAATCATGAGGATCATTGAAAATCGATCCACATATAAATTATGCTCTACTTTTTAATTCCTGTTCCCTGAATCAGCTCAAAAGACAGCAAGGGCTGCCACCTGAACAAAAGCAAATAAGGGGCCGCATATCTTCTGTGGCGCAATCCTTCATAAATCAGATAAATCGCAATCACTGCCGCAATACCGATCACGACATAGTTTACGAATCCAAAATGGAATTTGAAGAACTTCTCCAGAAGGAAAATACAATACCACTGCAGCAATGGATGCCGCAGTCATTGCGATCGATGCGAACGCCATGACCCCATTTCTGGTCTTATCCCCCTTAGTTACTAAAAGAATCAAGGCAATGATTACAGGAAACGCTGTAAGAGAAATAATAATGCCCATGAAATCCTCTAATAATAGCATTGAAATATTTGTCTAGTTTTATATTATATCTTCATGCATATCCAGAATCAAGTCAAAAGAAAACAACATTTTCAAAAATCATTTCGGCAGCAGCAGACTATCTTCGAGGACGCTACACCAGTTGAAAATAAAGTAATAGCGCAGCAACTCCGGAACCCCACAAACCCTGCAATCAGCGAGTTTACAGGATTTATCGGCAAAAACAGGCCCATTGTATCTCCGAAAATCCGAATTAAAACCAGGAACACCCCACCTGCCAGACTGCAGATTAAAAGTTTCAGTATGAATTTAAGGGGACAAACAGCAGTCTCCCGCAAAGTATAACAGTAACATCCCAGCTGTGTATGCTAAAAAACACTGGTTTCCATTCCCAGATCCATTCTGCCGCTCCTTTCTCCGCAGCACACCGCAGCACGCCAGTCGGAATAACCGGTCGTTATAATATAAAAAAGATGACCAACCTACCTCTTTACTATATTCTTTTTTCTCCGGTTTATGCGACCTCAAAGCTGCCTTCTGCCTTCCATCGCTTTTGGGGAGCGTCACTTCATCCGCGTATTCCAGATCGCCGCCCACCGGAATGCCGTGAGCGATCCGGCTCACCTTGATCCCGGAAGGTTTTTGATCAGTCTAGCGATATACATAGCGGTTGCTTCCCCTTCTATATTAGGGTTTGTGGCAATGATCAATTCTTTTTACCGCTTCATCATGCAATCTTGGTATAAGGCTTTTTAAATTGATATCGTCCGGTCCGATGCCGTCCATAGGTGATATCGCACCGTGCAGCACATGGTAATAACCTCATACTCTCTGATTTTTTTCCATAGCAGCAACATCTCTCGGATTCTCCACAACACAAATCGTGCTTTTTATCCCTTGTGTCATCAGAACAGATCGCACAAGGATCCTGATCTGTCAAATTTCCACACACACAGAACAATACGTCATCGCGGTCTTCGCATTGCGAACCGCATCCGCCAAGCAAAAGCATCTTTATCATCCATGGAAAGGATATGAAATGCAAGGCGCTGCGCAGTTTTCCACCAATGCCGGAAGCTTTGAAAGTTCATTGATCAGCTTATTTAAAGGTTTCGCATACTGATACTGTCTCATAGCCGTTTAAGGTCCCGGAATCCCCAGTCCGGCAGTCAGCTTGCTCATTTCATTCTGCGAGATCTCTTCCATCTGGGCGCAGCGCTTCATTTGTTGCTACCATGATCCAGATCCTGCAGCATTTCCGCATCATCAGGATCGATAACTTCCGGTTTGATCTGAATGTCCTTGATTTCTTTTTTTCCCGATACAGTTACTGTCACCGCACCGCCGCCGGATGTCGCTGTCGCCTCCATCTCATTGATCTCAGCCTGAAGTTTCATCCATCTTTCTCTGCATCTGCTGCATTTGCTGCATCTGCTTCTGCATATTTCCTGCACCCGCCGCCTTTGGTCTTTTTCCGGCTTTCATTCCTTTTCCCATTTTAGTACCTCAACTATAATCTTCTTTATCTCTATATTTACTCCCAGAAGTTTCTCTGCTTCCTGGGCAATATCCTCCATTCCGATGCTTCAGACACGATTCTCACCGAAGCAGCTCCGGCTCCCGTTTCTGCAATCTTCAGCTACTGCGCTTTTTACCGGTATGCCTTTCCATCAAAGCTTCCAGAAGTTCAGGCCGATTTCTCTCTTAATAAAAGCCTTCCTGTCCCACGGTGAGAAGTCACCGTAAACGAATGCTCTTCGATGAACGTCAGCGCAGCACCGCTCCCAACAATATAAAAGCTTCCCTTCGACGCCTCTCCATCTTCAAATACAGCTTTACAGATACGATCATAATTCTTCAGGTTCCGGCATGCCAGCTTTATTCCCGTCTTCATCTGGCGCTATGACCTGTTTCAGAGGCTGGTGATTCAGGCTCAGGCTCCCTGACGTTGCATTCTGCAAAGGCGATCCGGCCGGCTTTCCGTAGTATCTGAGAACCTGCAGGTTCTGACGATATCATACGTTCTGAAGCTTTGATTCCCATAAACTCGGCCTAGCCGACGTCCAGCAGAACAGAAGAAAGCTTTGGACAATAGCCAGTTCAAGAAGTATCCGGGGCTGTGTAGACCATTTTGCTTCGTTAATGGTTCTGGAAAGTTCAGAATCCCCTGATTGATCTCAGTAACTCGATGGTTTCGCTCTGCCTTCGAATACGATCGATGTTCTCCTACAGACATATTGATGATCTCCTGCGGATTTTTTATGAACTTGGTCATCAACAGATTTCTATAGTGATTCACCAGTTTCATAAACTGCCTGACATCTTTCCCATCCGCCAATGCCTGTGCTACCAGTACGATCGCATCCGATGTGCGCTTTTTCGAGGGACATAAGATCCGTCAGCTCCACAAGGTTTCTTCTCCCGACGCACCCAGGAATTCCAGGACATCTGATGCGTCTACTTTCTTATCTCCTCCAAATACACTGATCCAGAATGCTCAGTCCGTCTCGAACTGACCCGTCTGCGTTAGCTGCAATGATGCGCAGTGCACGTCAGAAACCTGAATACCTTTTTTCTGACAGATTTCCGACATGCCACCAATCAGTACATTTTCCGGTACTCGTTTAAAATCCAGCCGCATACACCTTGAAAAGGATCGTGGCAGGAAGTTTGTGGAGGGTTCTGTCGTCGCTAAAATAAAGACAACATATTCCGGCGGTTCTTCCAGCGTCTTTAGCAATGCGTTGAACGCTCCTGTAGAAAGCATATGGACTTCATCTATGATGTACACTTTTTCGACCGGCTGCCGGCGGGTATTTTACACTTTCCCGCAGCTCCCTGATGTTATCGACGCCATTATTAGACGCCGCATCGATTTCGATCACATCAAGAAAATTGCCCTCTTTGATCTCACGACACACACACTGCACTGCCCGCAGGGGCGATCTCCTCAGACAAACAGTTCAGTCCCTTTGCCAGGATCCTTGCCGTTGTAGTCTTTCCTGTACCTCTGCGTTCCGCAAAACAAATATGCATGACTTGTCGTGACCGTTTGTATTGATTTTTCAGGATTTTTAATATGTTTCCTGTCCCAGGATCTCATCAAAGACCTCAGGCCTGTATGCCCGATACAATGCTGTATACATCTTCGCCTCCCGATTTCTGATAAAACAAATTGCCCTTTAAGAGCTCCGCATGGCGTTGGAGAAGGCTGATCTGCGGCACATAAGAGCTTCCGCTTATTGCTGCTTCCTTCCGGACCTGACAAGGTTCACGGCATCTCATTGCGCAGGACCCAAACATGACAGTGAACCCATGCACTGATCTTACGCCTCAGCAAATCCAAATATTCACACGTTTCTCTTACCTGCAGCTCAAATACCACAATCGGTTTTTCTCTTCTGCAGCAGATCTGCTGATTCCTGTAGATATCACTTCAGGTCGCAGACCACATCCACCGGGCTTCATACAGATTCATCATCGCCAGGGGAATTTATCCAGCGGAGGATAGGATATCCCATTTTCATACTTGTAAATAGCCTGAACAGATCCCAGATCCAAATAATGCACATGACTTCTTTTTTACAGATAATCCACTTCTTTCACGGGTATTCTTAAATTCCTGCCGATTAATTTCATGTTATACTCTGTCCTGTCAAACATTATACTCTCCTTTTTAACTGCAAAAAGTTGCTCTGAATAACGTCTTTCATAATGCTGATGTCTTCCTCCATTTTTTTCTGGCGTTCAACACTTTTCGGAATACCGTTCAAAAGTTTTCAAATAGCAGTCTTCTATCGTCTTTAACCGCGGCGAAATATCTGTGTTTAAAATAGTGTGGATCTCGTCAAATCCCCCGGTGCATTTCCTCACGCAAACTACTGATATTATTATCGATCTTGTCATCAAGGCGTCGAATCTCAGTACGCATCTCCTCCCGCAGACCTGAAATCTCCAGAGTGCATCTCCTCACGCAGACCATCGATTTTTAGTATCGATCTTATTATCCAGCCGACTGATCTCAGTTCTCATTTCCTCACGCAAATCTCCAATAGCTGATACATCTCCGTGCGAAGCCCTTCGATCTTTTCATTCATATCCTGCCGCAGTCCATTAAATTTATTATTTAATCCCTCAAAATCCTTATGCAGTCGATTTAAATCCTCCCGTACCGGCTTCAACCCCTGATCCAGCAGTTCCGATAATACTGTAATATCCTGTTTCGTTAACATAGTGCTCCCCTTTCCTTTGTTATTTGCCATATTTTACCACACAGCAGGCTAGTTGTCAATATTTTCCTCTCGCATTTCTTACAAAGTTCCTGTCTCTATTATACTGCCCTCTCTGACACTTTGTCATTGACGGCGTAGTTGAATTTATCACGCCCAAAGAAAAACGCACCGGGAAAGGATGCGTTTTTCATAGATCGTTCTATAAAGTATTTCTGTATTAATAATATCTTTTTAAGCGGTTAAAACGTTATTCGTCCAGGCTCATAGTAACGGATTTCTTGAATCGCTTTGGTTCGATTGCCAGCCAGACGATTCCTATCACAAAGCCAAATGATTCCATAAATGATAGATGTTCCACTCAAGTTGATCAACATGTACATTGTGTACGCAGCACCTACCAGCGGAATCAGCAGGTGGCGGAAAAAGTCTCCTGCAGTTCTGTTCTTATTCTTTACATAGTAGTGACCGATAACCTACATTTTACAAACGTAAAGCCGAGCAGAGCACCAAAAGGTTGATCAGGCAAGACGCAATCGTCAGCGAGAAGAACAGAGCTGTCAAGCCAAATGCACCCATGATCAGGATGTTATAGGATGGAACCTTGAACTTCGGTTAACATATCCCATCTCTTCGGAAGAAGACCGTCTCTTCCCATGCCATACAGAACTCTGGAAGCGGAAGCTACAGCGTTAATGGATGCTGCAATACAACCTACTACATAAGCTGCAATAAAAAAGAAATAACTCATCCCGGCATTGGCTACGTGTGCGATTACTTCTACAGCACCACCATCAGGTTTTCAATTTCATTCCATGCTGTCGGCCATGCTGCCTGTAACAGATACGTAAAGATGACATACAGCACCTACACCAATACAACAGATCATAAGTGCCTTTGGAATATTTTTCTTCGGCCTCAATAGCTTCTTCTGCCCAGAGCTGCACAAATACCATATCCCAGATATGCCAGGCAAACGATAGCGGCGCCGGAAGCGATACCCCTTCACTCCACCCATGTTACAAATTCCTTTCTGAATTATAAAATGCACTCATATTGAGAGCAAGATCGTGACCTGTAATATAACGAACGGTCATAATCAATATACTACTAAGAAAATCAATTGAATGATAACAACAACATTGTTGAAAATATCTACAACTCTGATTCCCCAACAGGTTTGCAACCAGTTACAATCACTAAAAAGTACAACCCATACCCAGAGAGGTATGCTCGGAAGTGCAGCCTGCATAAAAATAGCGGATGCCAGATAATTCAACATTGGCAGGAACATGTATCCCAGCACGATCGTCCATCCGCAATAAAGCCGATATACGGGTTAAACGTTTCCGTCGCATACGCATATACCGATCCGGACGAAGGGAAGGCTTTTGACATTCTACAATAGCTGTATGCTGTAAATACCATACAGGGTTGCTACCACATAAGTCATGGAAACATGACCGTGCGTAGTATTTGTAACGATGCCATATGTTGTAAAAAGAATGCCAGCGGAATAATAAAGCGATTCCATAAAAAAACGAGTGATCTGAGTGTCGGACTCTCGCCAGTTCTGTAGGTGCAGAACCGTTCGTTCCATTCTGGTTGCTCATAATTACCTCCTTGATTACTGCAAATAACTGCTACATATAAGTTCGTTTCATTTCATTGTTCTATCGATTTCGTCGACCATCTTTTATAGATAGATGGTCTGTAATCCGGACCACCACCCCAAGGGTTGTCCACACATTGATGACGATTCGCCAGTGAGATCAAGAGTGCCGATCATAACCTTTGACCTGCTGATCATTAACATCTCAATATATGTCGTCACTTCTACCCTCTTCAAACGCATTAGTCTTTGGCCCGATGACCATGCTGCCGCCTCCGCCGTAACATCCTGCGGCATCCCATCCTGTCATATTTGATGTTGCCACATAAATGGAACTAGATAATACCAGATATTCCAGATGCGGTGCATAACATCTTACCCAGGCCTTTTCTGCTGCCGTCATTTGGAACTTCTTCCGCCGAGAACGTCAAGGATTCAGATGCAGTCTTGCAACCCTTCCATGCATAATAGCGGGCCAGTTCCGGGAACGGGATAGTTATCGTAACAGATCGCCAATGAAATCGGTCCCCATTTTGTATCGAACATGAATGGAGTTTCGCCTTTTACACCACATGTTTTCCGATCCACGGATGAATTTTCTGATACGATCCGATCAGCCCTTCCGGCCCCAGGACGACTGCAGAATTATAAATGTCCGTGTCTTCCTCTGCCAGTTTTCTCTGACATACCGAAAATAAATATAGATGCCCTCTTCTTTCGCTACGTGCTCTAAAGCTTTGGTGGACGGTCCGTTTACTGTTTCCGTTACACGAATCTTTTCTTCCTGTGAAATGGATTCATCAATAAACGATTCCGTATCCCATCAATGCCATTTCGGAAAAAAAGGGATCAGATCTGCTCCCCGTCTGGCTGCACGGGACATATCCATCATTCTTCTCAGATTGACTTCCTTTTCTCCTGGCGCAACTTAAAGTTGACTACGGCAACATTTATAATGTCACTTTCATATGCCATGTTTTACCTCTTTCTAAAAGCGCTTTGTATGAAATTTCAAAATATTAATATTTACTCGTCAAGAAAAGCAACTTATATGCCATTGTATCCCCCCCAGAAAAGATCGATTAACCTTCTTGGTTGCTCCTAATCCAAATCTCTGCATCCAAGTAATTTTCAAAGCATCCACTAGTTTCTAAAAAGGAAAAGATTTTTATATGCAAAATTAATTTCCTGCATCTTACATTTCTCAACTCTTTATGACTCCGTATTCACTTTTTAATCCAAACCTGGATTCAGATATTCATATTTGAATCAGGTTTATTATTTCTTCCTGCAAAGGATGTTGCCGCAGTCATTCTGATTTCTGGCTTTCCCGGTTTTTTCAAACTTTTTTACAGCAAATGATTTCGTGGCACAAATTTTGCGATTTATAAGTGTCAATAATAAATAACTTTCTATCAATAACATACGTTTATTAGACATGAAAGGGAGGTATAACTTGATCCTGTTGTTGCAGCATCAGTTACACAATGGAAAAATTTAACACAGAAAATCAAAAGCTTTATTTTGAAACAAAAAAGTATCTTGTTGATGGAGTCAGCAGTTCTTTCCACAAGGCTCATCAATGAAGAATATCCAATCTGTATGACACACGGCAAGGGTGCCTATATAATGATGCGGGATGGAAACGACTGGCTACTGACTATGTTGCAGGCTTCTGGCCCGATGATTCTGGGCTACGCTCCAGAACCGGTGTGTAAATGCTGCCGTAAGAGAACAGCTGGAAAAAGGATCCCAGTTCTCTACCCGACAGAAGACCTTTGCAAACTGGCGAAGAAACTGACAGAAATCATCCCGTGCGCAGAAATGGAAGCTTCCAGAGTTCCGGCACAGAAGCAAATATGCATGCATGGCGTGTAGCCAGAGCACATACAGGTAAAATGAAGATCGTAAAATTCGAAGGTCGGGGCACCATGGATGGGCTGATGAACAGAAGGTAACGATCGGCGCAGACAGCATTGATGAACTGGGTCCAAAATCCAACATCAACAAACTGATGAATACTGCCGGACAGAGACTGATACAACAAATGACATTCTCGTAGCACCTTTGGAACGATGCATCTCTGGAAGCGATCCTGGACGCTCACGACGATATCGCAGCCGTTCTGATGGAGCCATATATGTGTGACGAAGGTCCTATCCTGCCGAAGGAAGGTTATCTGCAGGCTGTCAAGGATATGTGCGAGTAGCTATGGTGTCCTGCTGATCTTTGATGCAGTTATCACAGGATTCCGTCTTCCTTAGGTGGAGCGCAGTACTTCGGTGTCACTCCGATCTGGCGATAGCAATACGTAACTGAAACGAAGGCATCGGAT
>VOFI01003012.1_pt1 | contig 14786 bp, 18 predicted proteins | sample 5384131 | NCBI WGS metagenome assembly VOFI01 (sample SAMN12384728, study PRJNA508395) | human gut metagenome | isolation source: healthy gut H | host: Homo sapiens
TGGTAATTTATTCCATCTCTGAATCAAGCAAACCCGCTCCGACAAATAGCGTTCATCACTATCAGCTCTTAGAAGCGCGGGTCGCAAAAACGTGTTCAAGCAATTTTATGGCGGGATTATCTATAACCCATTTCCAATCAATCAAGGTATCATATCCTCAAGATACCTCTCTCGTGCTTATACCAAAGGATCAGTCAAATCTTCACCCTTGCCCATCTCAAAGCTGTCTTTACGACTTCTTGGTTTTCTTCCAAAGAAAGGTTATTCCAAGCTCTGATTTCACGGGTCCTTTTTCGTCAATCCGGAAACAACAAACTTTTTGACCAGCCGTTTATGGTTTTCCGCGGTCAATACCGTAGAGGCGCCAGCGTAGCAGCGCGCCGATTTTAAAGCCGCGCGACGAAAGGGAAGTAGGGAACGGACCATACCTTCCCGCATCCTTCACCGCGTCCAGGTTCTGGATGTAGAGAGCGCCGGTGGCCGTGCACTATCCGCCTCATCGAAGAAGAAAAGCGGTGCATAGTTGCGTCCCTGCACCTCGGCCGGAATGGAGTCGGCAAGACCGGCAAGACCCAACAAGGTAGGCAATGATGTCCGGCGAGGAAAGCATCCTAAGTCGATCCACGCGAGGCTTAATCTTATCGAGAAGCGCACCAGGAGAGGAACGCTCACTTTGGACTCTCGAATTGAGCATTCTTCGGGTCTTCCGTATGCTGGCTACACATGGTCTCTCCATGGTCGGAGAGGCAAACACGACAATGGTATTCTTGTCCAGCCCGAGTTCCTTCAAGGCATCGAGTATCTGACCAGCACGGTCGACACCCGTCACAGAAGCAAAGTAGTAGCGATGCACTCTCTCTGCCTTGAGCATCTTGGAGTCGGCATTCGGACGGACGAGCAAGCTGTCCAGAGGCTGGTTTTTATAGAGATTGAAATCTTCCTCCATACAGTCGTCCAAAGAACGGTACGGACTATGGGGAGGATTCATGCTCACCATAATGAAGAAGGTTTCTTTCGTCGCGTACACCTCCCCGTTCAGATGTAAGACAATCCGCCTGATTCGTAACGGTGACCACTTCCTGTAATGGATTCTGTGTTCGTCAAAGGTAAGAATACCAGTAATTGAACCCATGACGACGTTCTTTTCGGCGCAGGCATCCTGGCTGCAGGTACACGGCCTCCCACATACCGTCCGGGGACGTTCGGGGTCGTTAGTAGGAAATGGCATGCAGTTTGCCAAAGTAGTGTCAGTCATATCCGCCATTGCAGAAAACATCACTCACACACACAGCATCCTCACGAGGCTGATGGGACAGCTCAGGTAGTCAATGGAATACCACTCTTATTAGGATACATTCCCCGTCAACAGAGAGAACCACGGTGGGGACTGCTCAACGGGCAGTTGCTCATGGCAGATGTAGCACCACCGACTCCCGGGCAAAAATCATTCAAGCGCGGGGTGTTATGCGAGTCATTCCGAAAGTTCACTTTCTCGCGAAAACCTTCCTGGCCCCAGAAGCCCATCGCCTGGTTACGGTATTGATCGGGAAAAACGTAAATGACATTCGGCTGGACGGATTGTTCCGCCTGCGGGGGTTTTACAGCCCTGCAGGCGAACAAACCTAAACCACCTAACAAAAATATTTAATTGGAGTTTTCATTTTCCAAGTCTCTTTTTACGCGTAATCCTTCCAGGGAAGTAATAGTCGGCATAATTCAGCGGTATCAATCTCCGCACCGTGAGAATACTGCCCACAGGTGCATCAGGATGAAGTTGCCGTTGGTACCCCTTGGCACGGTAGGAAGGAGAAGCGAGGCTTTCCATAATCCGGTCGGCGGTTTCCCCTTGTATCCCTTACCCGGCAGATAAGTACTCAGCCCGTAAAGGGCGGACGCCGTGCAGGCAGCTGCCGAAGCATCGCGAGGTTCATTCCGGGGATAGTGGGGGCATCGAAATCCCGGTAGAGACCAAGTCTTCCGGAAGATTCTTGTTGTTGAAGATAAAGTTGTGAACCTTTTCAGCCTGCTCCAGGTATTTGGCATCGTGTGTATAGCGATAGCACATGGTATCGCCGTACAGGCCCACGCTTGTCCGCGTGCCCAAGCCGATTCGTCGGCATAGCCTTGTGCAGTCTGTCTCTTACGGACTTCACCGGTTTCAGGGGTCATAATCCACCACATGATAGCAGCTGTTGTCCTCACGGAAATGGTTAGCCATAGTCGTATCGGCATGCTTCGGGCTATGTTATAGAAGGGTGGAGTCGCCGGACAGCCTGGAAGCTTCGAACAGCAGTTCGAGGTTCATCATATTATCGATGATAACCGGACATTTCCAACCACGTTCAGCCTGCCACCCCTTGTCTGCATCCATGACTGAAGTACGCCTGCTGCAGGGCGAAACAGGTAGACAATGATTTAGCTGTATCATATGATGACCGGCTGTACTCCTCCTTACCCGCAAAACGGTATCCCGTTCAAGTAACTGCTACCAATCATAAAAGCCTACATCATGATGCCAGGTCAGGTATTGCACGGAATCCAAATCTTCTGTATACTTCTCAGCCAGCGGCAGCCATTTCTTATCACCGGTCAACTCATACGTATACCAGATATTACCGGGGAAGAAACCGAACACCAGTCATCAATGGGTACATAAACAATGCTACCATCCTTGTTGATAGTTCCTGGATTCAGAATTTTCCCTGACTTTTCGATAATGTCGGTCTGAATGGTCTCCTGCGCCACCGCATTATCAATATTCTCTTGGATAAAGTTGCTCTCGGTCTGCTTCTGACCTGTGCAACCCGCCAAAACAAGGAGGGATATTCCCAATGTCGTGAGGATTGTTTTCATAATAATGATTTGTTTATTAAAAGTTTCGTATTCTTTCGTCAAAAAGTAGCGCAGGTTTACAGAAAGACCCTCCTAAATTATACAGGAAAAGGGCAAAATTGTTACATTTGCACATAAATCATACAGATTGAACTTTTTAATCATATTGAAAACATGACTCCACAAGAATTTTTTCAAGAAGGATCTCTTTGCAGAACAAACCGGCGTAGAACTACTGGAAGTGCGCGAAGGATATAGTAAAAGCACGCCTCGTTATCACGGAGAATCACCTTTAACGCAGGACGCCGCACCCAAGGCGGAGCCATCTTCACCCTTGCAGACCTGGCACTGGCCGCCGCTGCCAATTCATGGTGCACTGGCTTTCTCCCTGTGTCTTCCAATATCACCTTTTTTGCGCGCCAGCGGACCGGGTGACACACTGTATGCCGAAGCACGCGAACGGTACATCGGACGTACTACCGGATATTATCAGATAGATATCACGAACCAGGACGGAAAAACTGATTGCTACATTCGAGTCCAGCGTATTCAGAAAAGGGGATCCGCTGCCGTTCAGCTTGTAGCTCGTAGCTCGCAACTATCTCATTTCTTCTTTACCACCGACGTCATCGGATAACGATTTCCCTTTTGTACGCTCTTCAGGAAAGCCTTTTGCCGACCCGGGGAAGTTAAGATACATATCCAGACGAATCGGGAGATGATTCTTATCATCTGAGATAAAGAAAGTAATCACTTCTTTTTCTTTTCCTTTCTTATATTCTACAAAAGAGAATACGAGGCAACGATAAATCGTATCATTATTGGCTTTTACATCTTCTTTGCCCCGGTAAAATCAGCGTCTGTTCTTCTACCTTACGTCCGGTGGCCATAGGGGAAAGAATCCGGTCGCCTATTTTATAATCTGCCGGATCGTAAGAACGCGCCTGCGCCAGGATACTCAACATATCGAAGATGCAACGGCTGTCACTGTATTCCATCTCTTGCGGATCGCGAACCGGATTGTGCCAGATACGCGCCTGTTTTCACGTTGGATACGCCATCCTTATATGAAAACCAAGCTTCATCCACCGTATAGCGGTCACCCTCTTCGGCCGCTTTACGGAAGTAGAGCGGTTCCAGCTTTCACTGACATAACAAGTCAGCGTGGTATCACGCATCTTGAAGAAAAATCGGTCTTTTTACTGCCTACACAAAAGCAAGTTGAAGCGAAAGGCAGGTCGGACTGATAGTCGGCATTGGTAGTGAAACTTGCCAGCCCCACCTTCTTCCAGAGATAAACTTCCAGTTAAAATATAAATCGTACATCACGTGCTCGCCGGACTGAAATGCGGTGTTTTGCAGTACATTGGGCCTTGAACAGACTGGGACATCATCGTGGCAACAGTGCCCCCAACATAGAATGAACAATTCCATCCGCCTACAGCTATGGTTATTGCGGCGGAGCCACTGCGGTTATTCCTGGTTTTTCTTGTCTTCATCTGTTTTTGTTTTTTAGTTCATCCGGTTTCTGTTTATCCAGGCTTTTCAGCCTGTATGTTCCAATCCTGGGTCAAGTCGAAAGTTAGCTTTCAGTTCTAGAAACCATCGGAGGATAGTAAACCTTTCTCCGGTTGGCGTTTGTCTGTATTTTCCGTATCCCAGACGCCATTCGGCCATTCGTATCATTTATCAGCGCGCACCATATTTGCCGGATTGAGGAAATAGAAATCGGCTTTCCCATCCACCAACCGGCACCGTGCGCAGCACTTTGTCCTGACCGTCCAGTAGTTCCACAAAAGCCAGAGAGTCCGCTCCATGCAACATTAAAGAATATCTGCCCGTACTCTTCCAGCTTCTTGGCCTTGAAGTCCTTTTTCTTTTATCTTGTCGGAGAACAACCCGTACAACCCGCGTATGGCAGCAGAATCCACTTCAAAAATGTATAGCTTTCGCCGGGTGCACCCCATTCGGCAAACAGATTATAACGCTTCAAGTCCAAAGAGTCGCGCATAAAGTCGAACGGATATCATTTCACAACGAGTCCACTTTCAGTTTCAGATGGAAAGCGGTGGTATCATGCTTGCCACCGGTTCCGTAAACGACAGAGTAAGATAATCATATGATATCGATCGCACCCGGGCATACACATCTACAGGTAAGAATCCCGTCGGCTGGCTCTTCCACCTCACCTTCCTTCAACTTTTTTCTTCTTTCCAGTTCCTTTTCTGTTCCCTTTTCCTTCGCTTCCTGTTCTTTTCGCTGCTTGTCGTATGTCAATCTTCGCCAGCACATTCAAAGTATCGGTACGCGGGTACCAATCGTTTCAGGCTATCCGTATACAAATAGGTGATACTCATTTTCAGGGAATCCTGCTTATAGAGCAGAGAATCCTTTATCCAATAATGAATCGTATCGTTCCGGCCGGTAGGCTGTTCTATAACAAACGCATCTTCTCATTAAAGTTCAATCCTTTCAATAAAGGCAACGTGTCGCCGGAGCAGTGAAATAGAGCGAAAACTTCGGAGTCAACCGTTCGGCCTTCAAAAAACGTTGCGAGAAGGAAAGCTCCTTGAAAGCACGCAGCAGAACATCATCCGGAAGGTAGTGGGTATATTGACGTTCTACAATCGTATCTACTGTCAGCGAGTCTATCCAGGTCGTATCCTGGCGCATGCGCTCTTCCATGGAAGGAATGATGATAGAGTCATTAAAAGCTATCACTTCCGTCGGCTGGGAATAGGCAAAATTCTGGTCGGCATCCTGCAAGGCATAAATGCGATACTTGCCGGGAGCCACTCCACGGATAGAGAAGCGTCCACGACTGTCCGTACGCCCCACCCGCTCAAAAGGAAGTTTGGTAAAAGCGGAGTCGGCCAGATTGGCATGCAGACCGACCAGCATTCCTTTCACCGGTTCAAGATTGGCCGCATTCAGTACTGTACCGGCCACAGCCATAGAGTCGAGACGGTCGCCCGTAGAGAAAGAATAGAAGAAATTCTCCAAGGGATTCCCCTCATTATTATCCTGGATGGCATCACCAAAATCGAATGTATAAGTAGTATTGGGTTTCAATGTATCCTGCAGAGTGATGACCACCTTCTTCCCCATTAGACTTAATTTCCGGGCTGCTGCACCTTGCGGGGATATTACAATCTTCTCATTCGGCTTGTCAAGCTTGATAAATTCATCGAACTCAATGGAAAGTTTATTTTTATTGTGATGGAGTGCGCCGGGCGTGGGAGTACCGGAAATAAAACGCGGAGGAGTCTCATCATAAGGTCCTCCTTCAATACGGCCCACACTGGCACAAAGAATACAGTGCGGCAGCTATGGCAACACCCCCCAACAACCTGCGTCCAGGAAGAAAGCGGCTTCATTTTAGTATGGCGTGTTTACGTTCTAACATGCTGCAAAATAAAGGTTATCTGCCAATTAGCGGTATGCTTTACAGTATTTTAATCAAAAAATGTCCTTTCGTTCTCATCTATGTATGAAACATAGTTAAAAAAGGAAGTGTTTCACACCTATATACTAAGAAAAGAATATTTTTGCAGACGAAAACTGAATAGGAGTATTCAGTTTTCTTTTTCCTGCCTTATTTCTAAATCATGAATTACACAAAAACGCCTTCAAGAATCGAAAAAAGAAGAATATAAAATTATACAGAGAACAAAAAACGAGTATGAAGAGTAGATTATATTATTGGCATGTTGCCTGGCACTGCTCAGCAGTTGCGGACAAGGCGACAAAGGAACGGGTAAAGCCCCGAATTTGCAGTGATTGAGGCAAAAGACCACCACTGCCAACTTGACAAACAGCTACCCTGTTACTATCAAGGGTAAACAAGATGTAGAAATCCGCCCTGATGGTGAGTGGGTTCATCACAAATTGCACGTGGATGAAGGCGCAACAGTGCGCAAAGTGACAAGTGTTGTTCAGCATCGACCCCTGTACAGTATCAGGCAGCCGTAAATTCGGCCAAAGCTGCTGTTGAAACAGCCAAAGCTGCCGTAAACACACAAGAACTGACTGTAAACAACAAACGTGAACTGAACAAGAAAAACATCATCAGTGACTACGATTTGCAAATGGCCGAAAACCAGCTGGCACAGACAAAGGCACAACTGGCACAAGCCAATGCCCAATTGGTCAATGCCAAGAACAACTTGTCATACACCAGTGTAACCAGCCCCAGTGACGGTGTAGTAGGTAGCATTCCCCTACCCGTGGGTAGCTTGGTTAGTCCTTCCGTTAGCCAGCCCGCTGACTACCGTTGCCGACATCTCCGAAATGTACGCCTACTTCTCCATGACCGAACGCCAACTCTTGTCACAGATTCGTGAAGGCGGTAGCACCAAGGAAATTCTGGAAAAGATGCCGAATGTACAGTTGCAGCTCATCGACGGAACCATGTATGCCGACAGTGGCCGCGTGGAGACAATCAGCGGAGTCATTGACCAGACTACCGGTTCGGTAACCATGCGTGCCCTCTTCCCCAACAAGCACAACGTGCTGCGTAGTGGAAGCACCGGCAATGTGGTATTCCCCAACCCGCTGCATGATGTCATCATGATTCCACAGTCTGCCACTACCGAAATCCAGGACAAGCAGTTCGTATTCGTACTGCAACCGGACAACACGCTGAAAAATACCGAAGTTAAAGTGTTCAGCTTAGACGCCGGCAAGTATTATTACGTGACGGAAGGTTTGAAAGCAGGCGAAAAATCGTTATCGAAGGGGTACAAACCTGAAGGACGGACAGTCCATCACGCCCATCACGCCTGCTGAAAAGGAAGCCGAATACCAGAAGGCCTAAAAGACCAGAAAGAAGGCAATATTCAGACTGCGTTTCAATGAAAGAATAAAAAATAAAAAATTCTTCAATTTTTAATTCCTTAATTGTTCATGAAATGAAATTAGATAGATTTATTAACCGTCCGGTACTATCAACGGTAATTTCCATCCTGATAGTAATCTTAGGAGTTATTGGTTCTGGCTACCTTGCCTATCACCCAATACCCGGACATTGCACCTCCCACCGTATCGGTAAGTGCGACACCGCTAATGCCAAACGGTGCTTAACTCCGTTATCGCTCCGCTGGAGGACCAGATTAACGGTGTGGAAAATATGATGTATATGAGTTCGAGCGCCACCAACAGCGGTTCGGGCGACATCTCCATCTACTTCAAGCAAGGTACCGACCCCGATATGGCAGCGGTGAACGTACAGAACCGCGTTTCCATGGCGCAAGGCTTGCTGCCTGCCGAAGTTACCAAAATCGGTGTAACCACCCGTAAACGCCAGACTTCCATGTTGATGGTATTCTCCATCTATGATGAAAAAGACCAGTACAACATCGAGTTCCTGGAAAACTACGCCAACATCAACCTTATCCCTGAGGTGAAACGTGTCAACGGTGTGGGCGATGCCATGGTATTGGGACAAGACTACTCCATGCGTATCTGGCTGAAACCTGATGTAATGGCCCAATACAAACTTATCCCCAACGATGTGGTTGCCGCCTTGAGCGAACAGAACATCGAAGCGGCTCCCGGCCAGTTGGGTGAGCGCGGTAACCAAACCTACCTCAGTATACCCTGCGCTACAAAGGACGTCTGCAACAGACTACGGAGTTCGAGGAACATTGTCATCAAGGCCTTGGAGAACGGTGAAATACTCCCGTCTGGAAGGATGTAGCAATGTGGAACTGGGCCGTCGTCATACGGATTCAACAATATGGTAAACGGACATAAAGCCGTGAGTTGTATCATTTTCCAGATGGCAGGCAGTAATGCCACGCAGACCATCTCGGATATCGAGGCCCTACTGGACGACTATTCCAGCAAACTGCCCGCCGGCTTGAAGATAAACATTGCACAGAGTGCCAACGACTTCCTCTTCGCTTCCATACATGAGGTAATCAAGACATTGATCGAGGCCTTTATCCTGGTGTTCATCGTAGTGTATATCTTCCTGCAGGATATGCGCTCCACGTTGATTCCCGCCATCGCTATTCCCGGTAGCATTGATCGCAACGTTCTTCGTACTGAAACTAATCGGCTTCAGTATCAACTTGCTGACCCTTTCAGCCATGGTGCTCGCCATTGCGATAGTGGTCGACGATGCCATAGTCGTCGTCGAGGGCGTCCGCCAAGCTGGACCAGGGCTACAAATCGGCCCGTACAGCTTCCATCGACGCCATGAGTGAACTGGGTGGTGCCATCGTCTCCATTACGTTGGTGATGATGTCCGTATTCGTTCCCGTGAGCTTCATGGGAGGTAACGGCAGGTACTTTCTACCGTCAGTTCGGTTTGACCATGGCGATTGCCATCGGTTTCTCGGCTCTGAACGCCCTGACCTTGAGTCCTGCGCTGTGTGCCATCTTCCTGAAACCTCATAACGGAGGACACGAAAGTCTGAAAGAGCGTGTAGGCGTTGCCGCCAAAGGGAAGCCCGCAAGATTATGATTGCACGTTATGCCGACTCTATAGGCCGGTTGATGCGTCCGGCATTACACTGCTTTCTTCGTGACGGTAGCTATCCTGGGCATGATTTTCGGTCTGTTCAGCTTCAGCGAACACCCCATTCTGTGTAGCTTGATGATTATCATCAGTGTGCTGGCGTTGGCAGGTATGACTACCGACAAGTTCAAACAATCCTTCAATGACTCATACAACGGTATCCTGGGCAAGTATAAGAAACAAGTGCTGTTCTTCATCCAGAAACGCTGGATATCGGCAGGACTGGTTATCGGCTCTATTGTACTGTTGGGCGTATTCATGCAGATAACCCCGACCGGTATGGTGCCCAACGAAGACACCGGTACCATCATGGGCGCTGTGACACTGCCTCCGGGCACTTCACAAGAACGCGCACAAGAGATTTTGAACCGTGTGGACAGCTTGGTTGCTGCAGACCCTGCCGTACAGTCACGTACCGTTATCTCAGGTTATAGCTTCTTGGGCGGTCAAGGCCCCTCCTACGGTTCACTCATCATCAAGCTGAAGAACTGGGAAGAACGTTCCACGATGCAGAACTCCACGATTGTGTACGCCACTTTGTACATGCGCGCCCAAAAGATTATCAAGGAAGCGCAGGTATTGTTGTTCTTCGCGCCGCCTATGATTCCGGGTTACTCGGCCTCAAAGCGACATCGAGTTGAACATGCAGGACAAGACGGGTGGTGATTTGAACCACTTCTTCGACGTGGTGAACAACTATAACGCAGCCCTGGAAGCACGCCCTGAAATCAACTCTGCCAAGACATCCTTCAACCCTCACTTCCCGCAATACCAGCTGGACATTGACGCTGCCGCTTGTAAGAAAGCAGGCATCAGCCCCAATGACATCTTGACTACCTTGCAGGGATATTACGGTGGTTTGTATGCTTCCAACTTCAACAGCTTCGGTAAGATGTACCGCGTAATGGTACAAGCCGAACCTGATGCTACCAAGAATATGGAAACACTGCAAAGCATCAAAGGTGCGCAACGGCAACGAGATGGCACCTATCACGCAGTTCATCTCCATCAAGAAAGTATATGGTCCTGACGTCATCAGCCGTTTCAACCTCTACACCTCCATGAAGGTGATGGTGGCTCCCGCATCAGGCTACACTTCCGGTCAGGCTCTGCAAGCCATTGCCGAAGTGGCGCAGGGAAAACCTGCCTGCCGGTTTCGGTTATGAGTTGGGAGGTATGGCGCGTGAAGAGGCCGAAACGAGTGGCAGCACTACGGGACTCATCTTCATATTGTGCTTCGTATTCGTTTATCTGTTGCTGAGTGCCCAGTACGAAAGCTACATCCTGCCTTTATCCGTATTGCTGTCCGTGCCGTTCGGTCTGCTGGGTAGCTTCCTCTTTGTAGGCGGTAGGCGCATTGGGCAAGCATCCGGCACTGAAAATGATTTTGGGTTCGATGTCAAATGACATTTACATGCAGATTGCCCTCATCATGTTGATGGGTCTGTTGGCCAAGAATGCCATCTTGATTGTAGAGTTTGCCCTCGAACGCCGCAGAATGGGTATGAGTATCACCTGGGCAGCCGTATTGGGGGCCGCAGCCCGTCTGCGTCCTATCTTGATGACGTCGTTGGCAATGATTGTCGGTCTGCTCCGCTGATGTTTGCTTCGGTGCGGGTGCCAACGGTAACCGTACGCTGGGTACGTCTGCCATCGGCGGTATGTTAATCGGTATGATTCTGCAAATCTTCATAGTGCCCCACTGTTCGTGGCATTCCAGTACTTGCAGGAGAATTCAAGCCGATGGAATGGGAAGATGTGGACAACTCGGATGCAGAACCGGAGATTGAACAATATACAAAATAGTGATTAACGATTAGCGATTATGAAGAAAATAATATGCCTGATGTGCAACTGCAACTGCTTTATTGAGCAGTTGCCACATCTACAAATCATACGACAGACCCGAAGACATGACAACTGCCGGACTGTATCGCGACACGGCGTCCGTGAACGATACATTAGCCGCAATACGGCCAACTTCGGTAATCTGCCTTGGAGAGAAGTGTTCACAGACCCGCAGCTGCAGACACTTATCGAGCAAGCACTCACCAACAACGGTGACCTGCGCAGTGCCGCCTTGAACGTGAAACAAGCACAAGCCGCACTGATGTCTGCCCGCCTTGCCTATGCTCCGATGCTTGCCTTGTCTCCGCAAGGAAACCGTCAGCAGCTGGGACAAGGGAAAGGCTACACAAATCTACTCCTGCCCGTCACCGCAAGCTGGCAGAGTCGACCTCTTCGGTCAACTGCTGAACCCGAAGCGACAAGCAAAAAGGTTAGCTTGAAGCAGACGCAATTCTACGAACAAGCCGTTCAGACGCAAGTCATCGCCGGCGTAGCCAACATGTACTACACCCTGCTGATGCTGGACCGCCAACCTGCAAATCACCGAAGGCACCGTCGAGATTCTGAAAAAGAACCATGGAGACCGTGCAAGCCATGAAAGATGCAGGCATCTACGGAACCACTTCTGCTGCCGTAGAGCAGAGCCGCACTGCCTACGCTCAAGTCATGGCATCACTGCCCGACATACGCCAGAGCATACGCGAAACCGAAAACGCCCTCTGCCTGATGTTGCACCAACCGGCACAGAGCATCGCACGCGGTGTACTGGAAGAGCAACAGCTGCCTACGGAATTTTCAGTAGGTATCCCCTTGCAGTTGCTATCCAACCGTCCGGACGTGAAAGCTGCCGAGATGTCACTGGCTGCCAGCTACTATAATACCAACAGCGCCCGTGCCGCTTTCTACCCGCAGATTACATTGAGCGGTTCGGAGGCTGGACCAATAACTCCGGTGCAGGTATCGTCAACCCGGGCAAACTGCTGGCTTCCGCCATCGGTTCGCTGACGCAACCCTTGTTCTATCGCGGTGCCAACATTGCCCGTCTGAAACAAGCCAAGGCACAAGAGGAGCAGGCTAAGATTCAGTTCCAAACCGCCCTGCTGAATGCCGGAAATGAAGTGAGCAACGCCCTGCACCTGTATCAAATGGAGAAGGATAAAGCCGTTTCACGCACTATTCAAGTAAATTCTGCCCGCCAAGCTGCCTCAGATACAAAAGAATTGTTTAACTTAGGCACGTCGACCTATCTGGAAGTCTTGTCTGCCGAGCAGTCTTACCTCAGCGCACAGCTTGTCTGTAATCAGCCTGTATCAAGCATTGGGCGGAGGAAGAGAATAATATCAGTTACGGGTTATGGGTTATAAGTTATTTTTGACGGCTCATCTCCCATAACTCATAACTTATAATTTATAACTCATAACTAATTACTATGATAAGTCCGTTAGCTTATGTAGATTCTGCCCAAAAATGGCAAGAATGTAACCATCCAGCCTTTCGCTTACATCGAAGGAGAGATGGAAATCGGTGACGACTGCGTGATTATGTCAAATGCAAGTATCCTCAAGGGTACGCGTTTAGGTAAAGGAAATAAAGTACACCATGGTGCCGTACTGGGTAGTGAACCACAAGATTTTTCATTACAGGCGAAGCAAGTCAGTTAGGCAATCACTGCGTACTGGGAATTAAAGTACAGTAGCTGGCGACTGCCATAGACGACTTTATGCGAAATCCTGAGCAGTAATGTTATCCTACATCAGAATTTGCTACATAGGCAGTTGGGTATTGATTCAGGCAGCCGCATCTTGCCGCAATCTCACGGTAGCGGTGGTAAGATTTACCGAGCGTCCAAACCGCCTTATGTTATAATGAACGGCAATCCGGCAGAATATCACGGTATCAATGCGGTGGTACTTCAGCAGCAAGCATAAGGTTACCGAAGGCGTATTTTGCGCCATATAGTCAATGCTTACCGCCTGGTATATCAGGGGAATTTCAGCATACAGGACGCTTTACAGAAGATTGAAGATCAGGTTGAGTAAGGTGATGAGATACATAATATCATCAACTTTATCCGTAACTCAAAGGTATTGTAAAAGTAAACCTCGGCATAATAAGAAAAAGGCTTGCAGAGTCCTGTGAATAAGACATCTGCAAGCCTATATTTTATATACCGGTTTATTGCTATTCGAGTAGTATAACCCTCAGCCACCGCCGACACCAACATCGAAAAATTCGGACAATGGAAGTTCGGCTTTCCAAATCAATGGGATTACCAGGCATTCTCAAGTGCTTTGGATGTATACCGTCCAATGAGGGTGGAGTATTAGCATAAAAGCAGGGGCCAGGTATCACCAAAACTACTTTAGCTACAATCTCCTATCCGTTCCTCAAAATCTCCTGCCCCAAAGAAGACCAACGCCAGCACTTTATCAAGCACCCTCCTGCGGTGCATGTTGACGGCGAAGCGTCCTGCTCCCGCACCGATAAGCAGTCTTCCAACACAGTTACATTCCATGTTATAATATACCTGTCCTGGCAGGAATGAAAAGAACTCCACACAGGCATCTTCCCAAACCGGCCTGTTGTCTTTAAGCTCATTGCGCGTACGCTGGCTTCTTTCTTAATTTTATAATGAATCAGGATAGTACTGTCCGTATAAGCAATACGAAACTTTACGTCGGACAGTATGGATATGCCGCCCAATTCCACTGTATTAACCGGCTGAAAAGCCCTTTTCTTCTCATCAAAAGTTAGCATGACTGCTTCTACTGGTATATTTGCCCATACTCAATTTTTCTTGACATCCAGTTCTTTCATCATCTTATTTTTTAGGAGTTAATGCGAATAAGGGTAAGACACAGCAACCCATCATCGCCGCCATTATACACCTTTTCAAATGCATGAAGCTATGAATTTCTGCATTTCCGAGTATGTTCTTCTACACTTTGAAGCAATTTGAATTGAGCCTTTGTAAATTAGGTTGGCGTTCCGGATATTGAATTTTAAGTAATAAGTATCGCTATTGATATAGTCGTAACAGAAACGTGCACGCACTGTACAGGAACAGAGCAGCCGCATAGGGCAGGTTCTTCATCTCTCATTTGGCAGGAAAGATTTCTACTTCCTTACGTCCGGCAGCATCGGCCGCCACGGCATCGCGAAGCTGTTTCAAAACGGAATTCCATATTATGAAGTCAGGAATCGTCTCGCCCAGTTTATCGGGAATATCGGCAAGCATTGCCTGGAAATTACCGAAAGCTACGCCTGCATAATACGAATATTCGGGTTAACCGTTTCGTAGGTCCTTGCATTGGGAATAAACGCCATGACACGCCAATAACTCTCACCATCATGCCAATAAGTTTCTTGAACTGTACCCTGCAATTGAAAATGAGATACGATAGATAAAAGGTCTTTCATGATAATAAATAAATTAATTTATGATACAAATATACGCTCTTTATTACATATAATAAGTTTATTATTGTCCGATGAACATCCAAAAATATACATTTAAACAAACATAGCCGCAAAAATCCAAATAATAAATGAGAATCTTTTGTACAAAATATCCTATATTTGC
>VOFI01002003.1_pt1 | contig 14737 bp, 30 predicted proteins | sample 5384131 | NCBI WGS metagenome assembly VOFI01 (sample SAMN12384728, study PRJNA508395) | human gut metagenome | isolation source: healthy gut H | host: Homo sapiens
ACACAAGCGCAATGCTTACAAGATCCTTAGTCTTGCTCGTCTGCCAGTTCCGACACTTCCGCATATCGCATTTTACAGAGATATTACGCGATCAGATATTAAATTAATACTTTTTTTAATTTTTACTTACGTAGTTACAATCCGGCGGAAAGATGGGACTTGAACCCACACAAGCGCAATGCTTACAAGATCCTTAGTCTTGCTCGTCTGCCAGTTCCGACACTTCGAACGCATTGGTCTGTATGGTATCGTCCGGCCAGGTGCATAAATTTACTGCTTGCCACATTTTTTATATAATCTTTATAACGCACATAATAATTTCCTGCCGACTGATCTCCCTACCGGACCGTTATGGGACAATTACATATTCGGAATCACAACCTTGCTTAAAACGATCTCTCCGTTTCATTGACAGGTTTGATCTCCGCTTCCGGATTTTTGGGCGGATATTCCGCAAACAGCGTATGGGGGCCGATCACGATCCTGTCAAAGCTTTGCCGTGACTGAAATCTCAGTCTGACAGGCTGCTGGGCAAGAACATCCGGCAGAACTTCTGTTCCGGCGATCTCTTCTCTCTCAAATCCTTCTGCCTGTATCTGAATGGTATATTCGGCATAAGGCTGTTCTTCTGAAGGCTCCATACTGTATTCCAGAGGAGGGACTTAAGCTCCAGAACCGGCGTCTGACCTGAAGAATCTGTTTTTACCTCCTCCACGGTACGGTCGGTTCTCCTGTATAGGAAATCCCCACCACCGCATCCTCTACCGGTCTTGTTCCGTCTTCTGTAAGAACCACTGTTACCTGCAGACCGCCTCTGGAAGTGTCTTCCTGCTGCATTCTCAGTCCGCTGCGTTTTCTGTGGGAATATAACTGAGGATTCATTCAGCTCCAAACAACAGTTTTACAGCATTTTATGCTTTTTCATTTTTATTTATACACAGACTTATTTCAGACTGCTCTCCGCTGGAAGGCCGGATCATTGCCTCTGTCCTCATGGATTACAATCTCTTCCCCCTCTGCTCCGTTACCCACATCAATAAAATACAGAATGTCACCACAGGGACGTTTTCTCCTCCATCTGTAAGCATGTTCAGAACTCTTCTTTTAAATACAAGGGTGGTGGAGCCTCCCCTGTCAAGATGATAGGCATACTCACACCCCAAATCCAGAAATACCTGCTGAAGCTCCTGATGGGTCATACCCTCGGACCCTCCTGCGCCTTTTCCGTCAACTGCCACAAGATAGTATTCTCCCGGATGTACCATTCCCACTGCGGTTCTCTGATACCGGGCAGTCTGCGTAAACTGACCGGATATTTCTGATGCTTTTCCATTTTCTACCAGAGTGGGACCAAAACAGTAGGTATCCTTTACACCCGGTTCAGCATATCCTCAGCCGTCATTCCTGCTGCTGCAGTAAACATACCGCCATCCTGGGTCACACAGAAAATGTTCCCGTTGAGTACACATCATTATAGATCTTTCCGTTTTTGATCATGGTTTTTCCAGGAGCAGGTATCCCTGTTCCATAAGAAAACCCGCTTCCATTTACACCGATCACTCCATTATGAGCCGCAAGCTCCTCTGAAACCGGTTTACGTGGATTTCCATAGGTTCCTCCGCAAAGAGCCGAGCACAGCTGCCGGGGACTGAAGGTTTCCACATGACAGACCCAGTATTTTGTATAGCCGGTATCTTTTTCCTGCACAGATATTTTTAATGTTTCTGTCTCATAATGCAGATCGTCATTTATGTAATCCCATTCATCTGATATACGGTCTACGATTTTTGAAATTCCTGACGTTTCCGGTCATAAGACAGAGGAAGCTTTCCACATTTCTGTCTGTGCATCCTGAAAAATTTTACTGTTTTTGACGTATTCATTGCAACAGAATCAGAATCCGGATCATACAGCTTTGCCAGCATTTCCCCACATTCTTTACCCGGAGCTCTGCCTCTTCTCTCTGTTTTTTCTCTTCTTCTTTTTTTTCGTTCTTCCTCTGCCTTTTGTTCTTTCTCTCCTGCAGTTTCTGTATCCTGCGGATTCTGCAGGTTTTCTCTTTTCCTTTTTCCCGGATTTACTCTGCTCTTCCGGATAGGGGCCGGCCTTTTCCGGTGCTCCTGACTCCAGATATCCGCTCTCTGCTTTCAGCATTTCCGTTTCCTCTTTGAAGCTTTTTTCCCCTGCCTGTGTAAAAAAGCAGGCAGCTCCAATGCCTCCCGCAGACACCAGAGCTGCTATCAGAAGGACAAACACACCCTTTCCATATCTTTTTTCAATCTGCTCCTCCATGAAATAGCACAAAAGCCGGATTCCCCGGCTTTTATACGATCAGAATATTTTAAGAATATCGTTATACATAACAACAACCATCAGCGCCATCAAAAGCATCAGGCCCGCAAAATGAACCATACCTTCCACTTCACGGTTAATGGGCTTTTTGCGCACTGCCTCTATAAAAGAAATACAAGACGCCCTCCATCCAGAGCAGGAAGGGCAGAAGATTCATAACGCCAAGGTTTGCTTGAAAAGAAGCACGGCCATATTCAGCATATTCATCCAAAGCATCAGAGTTCCCGCACTTTTACTTTCTTCATAGGTAGTTCCAATGGCATCCACAACCCCACAGGGCCGCCGAGATCCTTCACTCCAAGTCCTCCTGTCACCAGTTCTTTAAGACTCAGAAGCGTGGTGCGGATCATATATTTGATATCCAGAGCCGCATGCTTCAGAACCTGGAATCCTTCTGCCCTAGTATATCCCATATTGTAGGAAAATCCGGGGATTGGGGTTCTGTATTCCTTTGAGTAATCTCTGAATATTCCAGTCCGTCACGTTCATAAGTAATCTCAACCTCTTTGTCAGAAAGGGGATGCTCTCAATATAGTTTTCGTACGCTTTTCCGTCAGGAATCCTGGTTCCGTCAATGGAAGTGATCACATCCCCCTCCTGAAGTCCCGCAGCCTCCAGAGGCATTCCTCGATCAGAGAAAGAACCTCCATGGAATCTGTATCAGAACGATTGAAGCCCAGAAGATAGCGAACCGACACATCCGGTATAGGTAAATGTTTTTCTTCCCCCCGTTACGGCGCACCTTCATGGTAACCGGCTCTTCCTGAAGTTCATTCAGATAAGAATACACATACAGATCACGGGCAACATCTATCGTATAGCCGTCAAACTCCTGTAACAACATCTCCTTTCCGAAGCCCGGCTTCTGCCGCAGGAGAGCCCTTTCCACTTCCATGATCTCTGCCGGATCATATCCCACAAAGCCGGTAATGATCACAGATAAAAGAAATGCCAGAATAAAGTTAAATATCGGGCCTGTTGCTACAACAGAAATCCTTCCCACACCGGGGCAGCATTAAAAGTTCCGGGAAGTTCCTCTTCCCCTGTATCCTCTCCCAGCATGGCGCAGGAACCGCCAATAGGAAAAAGCTTAATGGAATACCGCGTCTCTCCCTTTGAGTACTGAAAAGCCGTGGCCCCATGCCAAGGGAAAACTCAGTGACCACAATTCCGTTTTTTTCTTTGCCAGAAGAAAATGTCCCAGCTCATGTATGATAATAATCACGCTGAATATAATAACAGCAATCAGAATCTTCAATTTTACCACCTGCTTTCAACCACTGATACGTCTCGTCGTTTTCTACTGCCAGGATTTCATCCAGATCAGGAGACTCTGTTTTTTATGCCTTTCCATAGACTGCCCGATAATATCATAAATATCCAGAAAAACGGATTTCCTCATGAAGGAATTTTTTACTGCAAGCTCTGTTTGCCGCATTAAAAAACAGTTGGCATGGAACCGCCCTCCCGGGCTGCCTGAACCGCCATTGGAAGCCCCAGGAATGTATCCATATCCGGATCTTCAAAAGTAATCTGTCCAAGCTTCGCAAAATCAAGTCTCTCTCTCCGTCCAGATATCTTCTTTCAGGATAATAAAAGAGCATACTGAATGGGCAGACGCATATCCGGTGTTCCCAGCTGCGCCATAATACCTCCGTCCTTATATTCCACCATGGAATGAATGACACTCTGAGGCTGTACCACTACCTGGATCTGATCAAGCTCCACATCAAAAAGCCATTTTGCTTTCCATCACTTCCAGTCCCTTGTTCACAAGAGTTGCAGAATCTACTGTGATCTTCTGTCCCATTACCCAGTTAGGATGCTTTAAAGTATCTGCCAGAGTCACCTGTTCCAGATCTTTTCTTTTTCTGCCGCGGGAAAGGTCCGCCCGGAGGCTTGTGAGCAGAAGCTTATGTATTTCCTCCTGCCGTTCTCCGTTCAGACACTGAAACACCGCGCTGTGTTCACTGTCAACAGGAAGGGACGCCGTATTTTTCTGCCGCCATAGGCATGATCAGATGGCCTGCTGTAACAAGAGTTTCCTTATTGGCAAGAGCAATATCCTTGCCTGCCCGGATTGCCACGGATGGCAATAGCAGTTCCAGGTTTCCGTTTCCTCCATGGAAGCCAGCTCCAGAAGCCCTCCATGCCTGAAACCACTATCTGTAGAAGCTTTATCCTCATCTTCCTCCCACACGGCAACAAGTCTGGGACAAAATTCTCTTGCTCCTCCAGTTTTTATATTTCTTTCCGGCGCTGATTCCCAGAACCTGAATATCTCCATTGGGTCCAGAGTCTGTGTTCCGATAGAACCTGTAGGATGCCCTTTATAGGGTATTTTATAATCTGTTTTTATATCCCAGAATAAACTATGTAATAGATAACAGGAGCAGTAAAGATGCACACTGTCAAACGGATTCAAGAATTACCTCCATGTCCTGAATCAGCTTTCCATAATCTTGTTCACTTTTTTAATGGCAGATGCACACAAGAAGATGTCCTGTTTTCCATGGATTTAGGCGGCACCGAGGCCTTGTAACTGGAGGACTGTGCCATTTTTAAAAGACAGCATAACTGCAACATATACCAGTCCGAAAAAATGCAGACATCACCTGTTCTGCCTGATATTTAGATAGGTAAATACATAGACAAACATCAAAAGCACAAGGGAAAGGATCACTGCCATCATTCCATATTTTCAAATCCCAGAAAAACTGTGCCATAATAAAGAACTGCCCCCAGATAACCGGCCAGCTCCAGAAGATCCATTCCGCTTTTATGCACGCCCATGGCATTATACAGCTCTCTCATGCCGATCAGTGAAACACACAGCAGTGTCAGAAGCAGAACATATCCTCCGCTCATGATCGTCAAAGGGCAATGATCACCAGAACAATGCCGCTTAAGAGTCTTGTTTTAAACATTGTTCATCTCCTCCTTCACTCCGCCGTATCTTCGGTCTCGTTCATTGTATTTTTTTCTATGGCTTTTATCAGCTCCGGCTTATGAAAATCCGGCCATGCCACATCTGTAAAATAAAATTCTGTGTATGCGAGCTGCCACAGAAGATAATTGAAAGTCTCTGCTCCCGCTTGTACGAATCAGAAAATCCGGGTCAGGAATACCTGCCGTATCCAGATATCCTTCAAAAACTTCTTCCGTGATCTCCCCAGGACTGACCTTTCCGTCCACTGCATCCTGCGCAAGCTTCCTGATACCTCTTACAATCTCATCACGTCCGCCATAGTTCAGTGCAATCTGAAAAACAGTTCCTCATAATCCTTTGAAAATTCCTCAAGCTCTCTGATTTTCTGCTGGATATCCTCATCAAAAGCAGTAATGTCTCCCAGAACACGCACGCGCATTTTTTTTTTCCTGGAAATCTTTATACACTTTTTCAGATAATTCCGGAACAGGTTCATTAAAGAATCCACTTCTCTCTTGAACGTTTCCAGTTTTCTGTTGAAAATGCATACACTGTCAGATACTTGACTCCAAGCTCTTTCATATCGTCACAGATCGTTCCAGATTTGCACAGCCCTTTACATGACCATAGCTTCTGGGCATTCCTTTGGCTTTTGCCCAGCGTCCGTTGCCATCCAGAATGATCGCAATATGATTCGGTACTTTCATTGCTGCTCCTCCCGGTAATTTTTATGTTATGGCAAAAGGAGAGCCATTTTTTCAGCTCTCCTTTCTCTTTCCCGCTGAATTATACAGTCAGGATCTCTTTGCTTTTTTATCTACTGCTGCCTCGATATCTTTGATATACTTATCTGTCAGCTTCTGAACTTCATCTTCCAGATCCTTTACTTCATCCTCAGACACATCCTGCTTGGTAAGCTTCTTAAATGCGTCGTTGGCGTCACGGCGGACATTGCGGACAGCAACCTTGGCTGCTTCTCCCTTTTTCTTAACATCCTTTACCAGTTCCTTACGGCGCTCCTCTGTAAGCTCCGGAAGAACAAGGCGGATGATCTTTCCGTCATTGTTTGGATTCAGTCCCAGATCAGATGTCAGAATTGCTTTTTCGATCTCCTTAATAAGGCTTGACTCCCATGGCTGGATCTGGATCATGCGTGCCTCAGGCACAGTAACATTGCCACCTGCTGTAAAGGTGTAGGGGGCTTCCGTAATAATCTACGGTGATCTTGTCAAGGACATGCGGATTGGCACGTCCTGCACGGATTGTAGAAAGCTCTGCCTCAAATCCGTTTAAAGTTTTTGTCATTTTGCTGTCATACTTCTGAACTCTTTCATCCATTTGTCTAATCTCCCTCTCCTTGTTTTTTGCAGCTTTGCTGCATCATATACGGCAGCTTAAACCGTTACTTTTGTACCGGAAAATTTACCGTGAACAGCATTGACAATGCTGTTCTCTTCCTCAAGACCAAACACCAGCATAGGCATTTTCTGCTCAAGACACATAATAGACGCTGTAAAGATCCATTGCAGCCAGTTTCTTGTCTACAACCTCTTCAAGGAAATCTCTTCATCGTATTTACTGCCTCCGGATTTACCCTTTGGATCGCTGTCATAAATTCCGTCTACAGCTTTTGCAAGAAGAATGGCTTCTGCCTCGATCTCTACTGCAGAAGAATGGCCAATCTGTGGAGAAATACGGATGTCCAGTTTCCGCCTGCAAAGAACAGGATTCTGGATCTCATCAGCGCAGTTTCGTAAATGCTCGCCACAAAAGTAAAATTTGTTTCAAGTCCCAGATATCTGGAAACATAAATGTATCTGTGGAGCATACCGATCTGATCTGTTATTACGGTTGATGGTCTCGCATAATTTCTTCCGATCCGATTCCCTCCTGAGTTCCCTCTTCTTTCGGATCTGCCGGGACAAAATGACTGTTTCCTCGTCAAAACCGGTCTTTTTTGCTCCTGCCAGAGCTTCTCCCGCTTAATTTCAGTAAAATACGCTTCATAATCTTATCCTCTCCTGTTTCTTTTCGTACAAAAGACTTTTTGCCAGATACCGGTCCCTCATCTACCGTAGTTGATACCGTAAAAAGTTTGAATAATAGTGGTGGTAACTTCGGTTTTTCCTGTGTCGGCTCATCCTCATATTCATCATACTGGGGAGAACCGATGGCTGCGATCAGATCATCCATGGATTGTCCGATATATCCGGTTGCCTTGTCAATGGTATTGTCAGTAGGCTGGGCGTCATCCGGATCATAATCCGGGTCATCCGGTGTATCAGTAGGCTCCGGCGCAGATGTGGGCTCCGGTGCGTCAGTAGGCTCCGGCGCAGATGTGGGCTCCGATTCTCTGTATCGTCATCCTCCTCATCCTCTCTGTCAGTCCCAGGCGCTCCTTTACATCCTTAAGAGTGGAAATTTCTTTTTTGCCTGTAGCGGTCATATAAGTAGCATAAGGAATGCTGTCCTCACCGGTTCCGCTCATGCGAAGAGTGATCTGCTTCATGGATGCAAGAGGAAGATCCCGGAAAAAGCACTCATTCTATCCTCGTCTGTATAGGTGATCCGGATATCATAGGTAATTCCTGCGGAAGAAGGCTTCTTGTAATAATATACTGCCTGTTCCCCCGTTTTTCAGCGTAAACATTCCGTCTACCAGATCATCGCCCCACTCGTCATCATCTGTCTCTTCCTCATCTTCCGATGCTGACGGATATAAATAGCTCCTATTTCCGAGCCTGTCCGGTTAACGATCGCAACTTTAGAAGCTGTGGCGGTTTTTTCTCCGATCACATTTTTTTTTCATCGGATACTTCCATATCTACAAGATCTGCAGCCTCTGTCACCTGCGGCGTAACTGTCGGGTTGCCTGAACCTGCTGTTCGGCCGGTTTATCCTTCTCTTTTTCCACAGCCGGCCGCTGCAACTGCAAGTACCAGCAATCCGGCTATTGCAAGATATCTTTTTTCATATTATAAACCTCCCATTCGTATTAATGGAAATCTCTGAACATAGTTTCATTACTATAATTATACTTAGTATCTTTTTTCTTGTCAACTAAATGTCAGGTAAATTCACACAATTTTAAGACTTTCGATTCTGTTCAGTTTCACTTCATTCACAGAAACAGTTTCCGGTTCTGTAAGCAAAACAGCCAGCCCCATATCCTGATCTTGTACCTGTCTGACAACAGTACTTCTTTAATATATCAGTAAAAGATTTTTCACTTTAAAATCCCGTTCCACTTCACGCCTCTGGTCTTTTTTTTTGCAATATCCTGACGCTTGTCATAAAGCTTTTTGCCCCAGGCAAGACCGATTTCCACCTTGACAAGGCTGTCCTTAAAATACACCTTAAGGGGAACCAGCGTCAGGCCCTTTTCCTTTAATTTACCTTCCAGCTTATTGATCTCATATCTGTGAAGCAGAAGCTTTCTTACACGAAGAGGATCCTTGTTAAAAATATTTCCTTTTTCGTAGGGACTGATGTGCATGCCGTAAATATAGACCTCGCCCTTTTCAATTCTGACAAAAGCCTCTTTTTATGCTGCATTTGCCCATACGAGAGATTTCACCTCAGTTCCTGCCAGCGAAATCCCCTGTCTCAAAGGTATCCTCTATAAAATAATCGTGAAAAATGCTTTTTTATTATTTGCAATCAGTCTGATTCCCTGTTTTCTTCGCCATAGCTTATTCCTCCTGCTCTTCCGCGATCGTAAAATCCACAGACCTTTTTTATCGCAAGAATGAACCGCATCCGCATCTGCCACACGGACGCGGATTGCGTTCTGTCCCAGATGATATACTTTTTTCGTCAGTTCGCCTCTCAGTTCATGAGTCTCCTGATCAAAGGTATAATAATCATCCTTCAAGGCATTAATATGAACCAGTCCTTCTACTGTATTGCCAAGTTCCACATACAGGCCATATCCAGTCACCCGGAAATGATCCCGTCAAATTCCTCTCCCAGATGATAGGACATATATTCTGCCTTTTTCATTTTGTCAGATTCCTGTTCCGCTTCCTGGGCTCTTCTCTCGCACACACTTGACTGACGGGCCACCTCTTCCAGAATCTCCCGATAATGCTCTGTTCTTTCCTTCCGGGTCAGACCTCCCTCTGAGATTATCTCTGATGATCCGATGTATCTGAAGATCCGGATACCGTCTGATAGGAGAAGTAAAATGGCAGTAATATTTTCGCTGCAAGTCCAAAGTGGCCGCTGCATTCTGTAGTATACTTCGCCTGTTTCATGGTTGCGAAGAGTAAGGCGGCTGATCATTGTCTCATTCGGAAGATCCTGAATGCTTTCCAGAATTTCCTGAATCTCTTTGGGCGTGATCTCCTGTCCGGATTTCCGCACGTCGATCCCTGATTATGAAGAAGTGCATCAGAAGCTCCTCCACCTTTCCGGATCCGGATTTTCATGGGTTCTGTAAACAAAACGGATATTCGCCCTTACAGTATTCTCTGGCCACTGTTTCATTTGCCATAAGCATGAAATCCTCAATGATTTTGGTTGCCACATTTGCCTCATATGGTCTTAACATCGATTGCTTTTCCTGCTGCATTTTAAGAATAATCTTGCTCTCCGGAAAATCAAAGTCAATGGAACCCCTGTGATGGCGGTTTCCACGAAGGATTTCAGAAAGCTCTTTCATCAGGAAAAACATGGGAACAAGTTTTTCATAGCGTTTCTTTGCCTCTTCGTCAGCATCCTCCAGAATGTTTTTCACATCTGTATAATTCATTCTCTCATCTACACAGATCACAGTCTCTGCAATCTTATGGGAAATCATATTTCCTTTTTTTTGTCAATATCCATAAGACAGCTTAAAGTAAGGCGGTCCTGCCCCTGGTTCAATGAACAGATTCCGTTAGACAGCCGTTCCGGACCGGGAGCATGGGAATTACACGGTCTGCCAGATATACACTGGTTCCCCGCTTCAACGCCTCACGGTCAAGGGCACTTCCATCCCTGTACATAATTGCTTACATCTGCAATGTGAACACCAAGATGATAGATGCCATTCTCCTCTCCTTTTCTGTAAACACAGACAGTCCTGTCAGAACTGCCGTTTCTGCGTACTCAGGCAAAAAAACACTCTTGCAGAATTTACAAGAGTGTTCCATTTTGCCTTCCATGATTCTTAGAAATTCATATTCAAAATGACAGCCAGAACAAAAAACAGGATTGCCATGACAGTAGTCGCCTTTACCAGACCACCCTCCATAGAACGTCCTTTTGTTTCTTCCCCAGTAGGTATCCGCAACACCGGCAATAGAGCCAAGTCCCTGCTGCTTACCTTCCTGCATCAGTACAATGACTGTAAGACCTATGCAATCTAAGACAAAATTACCGTAAGGATAATTCTTAAGATTCCATTCAGGTTACACCTCCTAATCAACTGTTTTTCATTGTATCATATGGTTTTTGGGATTTCAACAGTTTTTCTCTAAAACCTTGACAACAGAACTTCTTTCGGGGATGATATACAGGAATGGCTTATGCTGTTTTATGAAACTTATTACATTTAAAGGATGGTCAACATGAAAACTTCAACAAACAGAATTATGGCTTTTTTGCCTCTCTTATACTGTCTGCCGGCTTTGGCAGTATGCTGTTTCAGAATACCGGCTCTGTCAGCGGGCTGTCAGTTCCATTGAAATGTAAATCTTCTCACTTATGCAATGACAGTTATTTTATTCTGCGTTTCTATCTTATTTTTTCAATTCTCTGGCACGCACAGAGAAGCCCTGCTTTTTGACGCGCCCAGAAACGCTTTTTTTACAGTAGTACTTCTTATAACGGTAAATATTCTTTTCTTTATCCGCATGTACCGCCTGGAAGTAGATGTTTACGGTTCTGTTTCCGCAAGATACGTCTGGCATTCCATTCCTTTCTGGTTTGTACTGGATCTGCCTTGTGACAGAAGGGCCTGTTTTTCTTCATTTTGCCAGAAATAATAACTTTTCTGTAAAAGCCTGGGCCATGTCCCTTTCTATGAGCTTCCTCACACTTCTGGTTGCCTATAACTTTTATACCCCGGAGGTTTTCTCAGAAACGAACCGGACCGTCTTCTATATGGATGCATATTTCAATTCCATATATAATGTACTGCACGGAAGCCCTTACACGGAATATACCACCAGTATTTACGGTCACTACGGAATTTTATACAAGCTTCCCATGAAGATCCTTGAGGCGATCTGATCGGATTTTATTCTTCTGAATACCATCATCGGCGCCCTTGCTTCCTTGCAGTTTTCTTGACCCTTCATTTTATTGTAAAAATGATCTTTAATAATTCTGGGTTCCATTGCCCTGACCTTTCCTGTTCTTCCTTGGAGAAGCGGAATCTACTGGCAGCTATGGCCACACAGAATTCTTTTTTATGTGCCTGATGCTTTTTTGGATCGCCTTTGTGTGCGTTTCAAAAAAAGCGGACGCCTCATCTGTATTCTGGCTATGGGCTTTCGCTTCTCGGCATCCGTGGAATACAGAAACAGGGCTTTTTCAGCAGTTTCCTGCAGCATTCTGATCCTCCGCTGCCTCTGCCACAAAGACTCTGGGTTCCGGTTTTAAAACCTGTCTTCTTTGCACTTTGCAGGAATCCTCTCTCAGCTTTATGGGAGCATATGCTGCAGTTGAACTGTATAACCTCATGAGCGGAGGTCATATTACAGGAACTGGAATTTTTTCTCCTTCTGCCCTTCAGTCCTCTTACATGGATGGTCTTCTGAGAGTGGATCTTCCGGATTTTGCAAGCGCCTATATGGTAATCCTTGTGTTATTTTATAGCTCCAGCCCGGGGTATTTCCCATATGGTTTTGTCCGCGCACAGGATGGTGTCGAGACAGACAGCCGTCATCTCCCTTTCGCGCTGTCTAGCCACTTTTTGCTGCCGCTGTCCTTTCATTAGGCAGATCACATATTTCTGTCAACAGAGCGCTGTCACAATCTGAGATCATTCACATTCTGTATTCTGCTTTTCCTGTGTATTTTTGCCGAAGAAGCGAATGGGTTTATTCTTTCCAGACATTCCGCATAAAAAATATGAACAGTTTCAGCGAATGCAGATTTTAAAGGTACTTTTACTGCTGTTTCCGTTTGTTCTGATGACTGTCTCTACCGGAAACATCATTCAGTACGGTCAGAACACAGCCTCAGAGAGGAACTCCACAATGAGCAGGAACTGAATGATTTCTGCCGCCCATATCGCTGCAAATATTCCGGAAAACACCTACGCCTTTGAATCGGTGTACCGGAGATTTATTCCATCCTCCGCTGGGATACCGGATGCTATACGCTGGATCTGGCCGATCTTTCTGAGACCGAGGCAGGAGACTATATCATGGATGATATCAAAGCCAAAAATTCTGCCTTTCTTGCCGGAGAGGGAACCATCAGTCGTCTGGAAAAATACAGCTCCAGAGAAAGCCAGTGGTTTCTGGATACCTAAGTGAAATTTCCTGAATTTGAATTTAAAGGAGCTGTACTTCAGTATTTTACTTTAAAATAATAATGTGTACGTTGTTTTTAAACAAAGCATTTTTTTTTACTGGGAAGGTCGGCACATAATGTATTATTTTCCTGACAAAACAAAAATCCTCTTGTTCTGCCCAAAGCGCCGCGGAGGATTTTTATTTTCAAATACATTCTGTTTTTGTCATATAACAGTCCTCTGCCTGCTGCTATACAGTTTCCTCCGAAAATCCCCTGAAAGGGATTCTGATACTTCCATTTTCGCCAAGCTGCTCTGCAATACGGAGAAGCTGGTTATACTTTGCATTTCTGTCAGAACGGCAGGGCGCTCCTGTTTTTATCTGGCCTGCACCTGTGGCAACTGCCAGATCTGCAATAAAAGGAATCCTCTGTCTCTCCTGGATCTGTGGGAGATCACTGCCCGGTATCCGTTTTCCTGCGCCAGCCGGACCGTATCCATAGCCTCTGTCAGAGTACCGATCTGATTTACTTTTACAAGCACTGCATTGGCTGCCTGAAGTCGGATCCCGCAGGTCAGTCTCTTTTATTTGTTAAAAGTGTCAATCTGCCGATTTTGAAATTTTAAGAAAGGCAGTTCCGTGAATAGAGACACTTTAATAAGCCCCGTCAGAACCGGACTTTGGGAGAAATATACTTTTATCTATTTAAGCGGTCAGCTTAAGGCAGAGTTGGCGGTATGCCGGACGTTTTGTCCGAAACCATAGCCTGATGCCTTCTCTTGCATACGAGAGTATGCCGGAGATTTTTTTTTGCCAGCCGGTAATAGCAGAAAAAAACTTTTTCCTTTACAGGATTTGCTGCCTTTATGATGGAAACCTTAAGGGCATTGGTCTCTGATTCCATTGAAATCATTGCAAGAAATGCCATGCATAAGGTGATATAAAAATTAAGCGCGTTGATTGCCTTCAGCTTACGCACACGAAAGTTCTCGAACTGGAACATCTGCTTTTTTACAGCGGAAATATTCTTCGATTTTCCAGCGGGAAAAGTAAGTCCTTGCCACCCGGATTATATCATCTTTCGATTTGATTTCTTTATTAGTAACAAGCATCATCGGATGTTCGGTAATGCCGTAAACAAGCACAAGAAAAATGTCCTTTCTGGATGCAGTAATCTGTACTTTGACATGTGAAAGGTAGGCTTCATGGTTTTTTTGCCCTTGTAAAAAACATTTGTTTTCACCTTCCCTTTCCTGCGATTACGAAGTTCTGTAGCCTTTGTCCATTTGTTATGGTACAAAAGCTTACGATTAGACTTTAAACGGATCACATAATCTTGTCCGAGTTCATCCAACTTCAGAAACATCTTATTGTCATCGTAGCCTCTGTCCATGACAAAAGTGGCTTTGCCAAAGAGAGAGTTTCCCTGTTCAATTGCTTGGAAAGTAATTGTATTTGCAGATTTATAGTCTTTTTCATGAGACGAATGTATTTTAGAAAAAATACTAACAGGATGATTGGCGGAAGTAAGAATGCAAGCCTCGGTTACATGATAACCTTTTTATAAACGCTTTTAGTGGATGTACTTTCTGAACCATCGCGGACAATTCCAAGTGATTCAAATTTATAGCCATCCGGCTTAACAACATCACTGTCATCAATGTAAATGATAGGTTCAGAAGAACTCCATTTTTTAACTTGTTGTAGGTAAGCGGAAGCAGCGGATGCAGACACACCTTTTTCAAGGTGTCTAGATAAACGATCAACAACGTTTATCTTTTGGAAGGTTCGTGAAGCTGATCACAGACATCCGTTAACAGGCAACTTCCGGAAGCCAGCATACCATAGGTAATGTCAGCTGTAAATTTTCTTTCAGGCTTTGAAAGTTTTCTTGAAAATTTCTTTGTAAAAGTTAAAATTTTTCGTTTCAAAATGTAAGTGTTTGATGTAAAATGAGACATAAGGAATCCCCTTTCTTTTTGTTTAGTAAGATTTTTGGTTGGTAGCT
>VOFI01002421.1_pt1 | contig 14708 bp, 26 predicted proteins | sample 5384131 | NCBI WGS metagenome assembly VOFI01 (sample SAMN12384728, study PRJNA508395) | human gut metagenome | isolation source: healthy gut H | host: Homo sapiens
CCGGCAAACCCAATAGAGCGACCATGGCATCATAACCGATATGAGCTGAGCCATCCAATTGGAATAGCGCAACTCCACATCATCCAATATCTTTAGTTTTTCTTCCTGGTCATCGAGCATTTTCTTCAAAATCAATATCAACACATTGGCATCACGTTTCAGCCGTACCTTCTCCCTGGATGGTATATCCGGCATCGAGTCAATCTGAGCAGCAACAGATTCCGGTTGGCAGAAGGAAAGCCCCCTTTTTTCGGGTCAAGGTGTACACCTTGAAAGGCTTCTCATCCAGTTCTTTCGGCTTCACCGGGTGGGGTCTGTCAAGCTGCTTAATCCTGGCAGCCTGTACGGTCAGATTGCCGCGTACGCTTCCATGTCTTTGGAGTTAACTGCGTTCTGAAGAACCACATGGGCAGCTTTCATCAGATTGTCAAACACCATGTTCCGGTGCGCATTGTTCTCTATGGTATCATTCAGGTAGAACAGATTAATGGCTTCACTGTACACGCATCCGTCTCCACATTAAACGGCTCGGTGCATCAGGAAAGCGATTACATTTGAACCTTACCATATTTACGATTTATCTACCTAGATATAGCATTATAAAGTAATTCAATTATCACTGGTCAAGTCTTTATCGTACATCCTGCTACGTAGTTCTGCAAGGTTCCCAAATAAGATGCCAAATATCAGCCTATATCGTCATAAAATATCTTACTAATCGAATTACGATACCCGGTCGCCTGGCGGAACTTATCAAACCGCTGCGCCTGAGTCACGTTATCCCTGCTCCCTGCACTGGGCAGCCATAGCTAAACCCTTTGGCCCTGTTGCAACAACTGCCTGTCAGTCTATAATGGTATTTCAACGGAGACCCTACAAGGTTGAAATGATGTAAACCTGCTTCTGAACATTGTGTAATACATTGCAATCTGTTTCGGTTCATAACCGATACCGGCCAGCCGTCCCAGTTCGTCATCCATGTTCATCTGGTCAAACCATGGCGGATCTTCACTATTTTACCACTTCGTCCGCTACGAAACTCATACACTTCCCTTGTTTTTTAAGAATACATACTGCTCTTCCATTGCATTTTTCCCCTGTAATTTCCCGACCCCTCAACAACAAAATAACCTGCCGTTGTGTCAAGACAGGTTATCTTCTTATGACTCCAGGAGAAAGACAACTCAATCGTTCCTTCCCGGTAGAGCTGCATCAGCAGATTTCAAATAAACTTCTCCGGAACTTAATCGTTTCCCGGCTCATGAAATGAATGACGCCAAGGCAAATCCTTTCGCTTTCCTTAAGGCTTAACTTACATTAATGATACGCTTTCATTCGCATCCCAAAGTGAATATACTTCTATGATTCTTCCCTGCGTAGCTTTTTACTCAATACAAAAAGGTGAAATGCTGCAAAACTCTTCTTTATTCTCGATAAAAAACGCCTCGTTTTTCCTTAGGCAAACGTCCGTATAATTTTTTCAAGCTATTCAGCTTGAACGTCAACATTGTTTCAAAACGTCTGGTGAAAATACGGGAATCGACATTTTCCGGAGTTCCTCCAAATTAAAATAATAACTCATTCCAACAGACGATTTATATCTGCTAACTCCTTCTCATAGCTGGCCAACCTTTCACGGCGAATCGCATCCAAATGTGGTTTATCCCCTTCGCCAGTTCCGACTTAACCCGCCAAATATTATTCTCCACCTGTCTCAGCCTACGTACCAGTTCCTTGACCGGAAGTTTCAGAAGCTCACTCCTGCGGCGGAACTCGGCAAAAGCCGGATGTTTTCCCAACAGCAGTGGTTTTCCTTGTAATAGTTCAACTCTTCCCATATCATCCGATTACCATAGCTATCAATCAGTTCACGACTGACAGTAGCGCATTCTTCCAAGAGGTGCAATCGCGCAATTTCCGGTGTAACCGCACATAAGCATGACCACTTGCTGAACTTACGCGAAACAAAGCGCTTCCAGCTCCATGGGGCAGTCCAGGTTCATTCAGGAACGGAAATTCTTCACGGAGAAAGAAGGCGGCTCTCTCCGTGAAGCACTTCCAATAAGCTCCTTCCAATTCTCAAAATCGGAAGAAACCGGAAACATTTATCAAAGGAATTTTCCAGCAAAGAAGAATACCCGAAACAGCATTGTTCATAAACGCCTTACGGGATAAGATATCAATCACCTTATTCTCATCCGGACTCTGCGATACTACAGGCAGCAACACCTGGCGGTTTTCCAATCAAGATAATTTTGCTGTAAGTCGGATATGGATGGGAATTATATTTAAACAGAAGTAAACAGGTAACCTCCTTTTTCCAGTTCCGTAACTGTCGAACATCGCAGTCAACTTCTCTTTATCAAACAATACCGGAGTATGGGTCTCATAATTCAGGTAATGGCAACTGTTCTTTCCAAACAACACGGTCTGTTTCATATTCTCCACAAAGTCCTTTGAATCTCATCGGAACAAGCTTGCCTGATACTTTAGGAAGTGCTATGTGTGGCAATGCAACCCGGATTCATGACATAGATATCATCACTACTCAGATGAAATATCCGGTCACTTCAGGAGAAGCTACAGCAATTCTCAATTTAGCGAGTGTATCAACCTGCGCATTATCGGATACGCTGATGCTCGATAAAGGTAATTTCTTCGCTGAACCAAGCCTCACGGTCACCGATGACCACCACATTGATTCGAAACGTACATTTCCTGCCAGGAGCGTAAAGCATACAGCAGCTCTCTGCCCTGAGCAAATTCCTGCAATAAGAATAACAACCGTTATATGGACCTGAGCCGTAGCATTACTTTTCCATTTCAGACAAAGCCTCCTGTTCCGGCGCTGCCATACCATCATTCACATCTGCATGGGTGATATCCACCTTTGTTAACTCATCTTTTTCAGTTTTCGTTGCCATAATTTATTTTTTAATTCGATACAAAAATATCCCCTATCAATATCTATAAAGGACAGAGAGGCGCATGCCAAACAAACGCCTCTCCTATAACCAACCTTTAAACAAAACTACATTCCGTCTCCGTCAGACGACAATTCCGAAGCAGGCGGCAATCCTAAAACAGCGTTGAGTTTCCTCGCTGTCCATTGCCGGAATTAGGCTCTTGGCTATATGGCCGATAGTGCCACCGCGTAAAGAACTGGCCAAATTTATGGTATTCTTATCCGCTTCCCTTGTTATCCTGAGAATCCGCCTTGAGTCATCTTGAGCCCGAATTTGCACGGTGTTCCGGCAATCTTCGCATCATCCCGAACACCCGAAACAATCGCCCCCAAGTTTCTCATTAATGTTGTTGTTAACAAACTCATCATGTTCCAGCTCCGTACCCGGATGCTCATAATCCACGTGGTGAATGAATCCGCGCGCATCATCTTCCCCCTCACTGGTATGATAGATGTTTATTGTAGAATCCGTAGCATACACCGCTATCGGTTTTTGCCTTCCGCCATTTCAAAAAGTGGTCACTCACGCCCTTTCATCACGGGTGCAGGTCTTAACGTCCTCCCAACGGAAAAGCATAACATAGGACTTCTTCCCTTTCGGACGTCCGGCGTTCGATGTCTTTTCGGTACTGATACCATTGTATAGTTTTCACTCATATATACCTCCTTTCATTTCAAATGCCATCATCAGAAGCCGAAGAAACAAGCCTCTTCTGCCGGCGGCAGATAAGCGAAAATAGCTTCAGCCAGCCAAAACCGTAGCCTCCTGACCATTCCGCAAAATCTTCACATCGTAATTTCTCCCTGCATCCAAACTTTTTGCACTTTGAGGGTCTTTACTGCGCAGATGTTTGAAAGTTCTCTTTCGGTGTGATGAAGAACACACCTGTACCTCGCATGCTCTTCAAGCGGCACAAACGAGAAACTTGAAAAAATCGACTTGATTTTTCTCACCGTCCTCATTCTTCAATAAAGGATATTTTTACGATATGCCTTACCATAACGTGTTACCAAGTCGGGTCCGCATGGATAAACATGGATTTTTTTTTCTTTGTACAGAGGTTTCACTTCCTCAACCGCTTTTCTCTATCTGGTCAACCCAGTGTCGCATCCTGGCTTCTCACCATCGAGCAGCCAGGTTATCGCTTTCATTATTCGCTTTCTTGAGTTTCTTCAATTGGGTGACAGCAACCGTCCATGACGTCATTAGCATCCGTAGCGGCATCACTGTCCTTTGTAGCCGAAGTTTCCTTAAACTCACCAACCGCCAATGCGATTTCGCGTTCCTCGTCCAGTTTTGGGAATATAAGTTTCATACAAGATATTTCAGCTCACCGGCATATCTTCCGGTTTCAAGTTCTCATCATGATAGCCGAGAATATCCTCCATGATGTCCGACGCGTAATGGGAACGTTGATTTTACACTTTGTAGTTCTTTATTGTCAGCGGAGTGAACTTAGATCAGCCTTTGTGGGCGTCCACTCGGAAACGAACCGCTGAAGCACTGAATCAATGGCAGCCTGTTGCGCACGTACTTCCGGTCTTATCCGTTACCAATGTTGACATGTACTTCGTGGACTCCGTAGCACCCATCAGTCCTTTGAGTATCTCAACTGTTCCGAAGATACATACTTCCCAAACTCCTTCCGGAGTTCAGTTGTTTCAATGGTCGAGTTACCACTGTATGCCGCACCTTGAAAGCTGCGTCCAAATAACGGTTATGCGCCGACTCATGTCCGGTTTAAACTTATTACCCATCTCTGATTTACCCCCATCAACTTGCTGACCGGCATCCAACCGAGCCCTTTTTGTCATTTTCTATTTGCGCATCTTTTTTGGGCAATCTCACCTTCAGAGCTTTCACTTTATCATCCAGTTCTTTCAAGGATTTTACGTGCCTGGGCAAGCGCTGTCGCGTTACTGTCGCGCTCCCGTTCCAATTCCGTTCACTTCATCGGTAACCGCTTCCTCTGCATTCCTACCTTCTTTTTCTCACCCGGCGAGATCCTTTTTAAAGGCTTCGACGAGAATACCGCCCCGCGTACTTCTTGTTTTTTCCAACTGCTCTTCCTGCGTAGAAAGAAGGATTGATTTTCCTTTCGTCTTTCGCAAAGGCCGAGATGCCCAAAAGCCAAGTACCACGCTCATTACTTTTCCAAACATACTTTCAGGGATTTTGAGTTGATATAATTGTTAATTGTCATTTCCGCATTGATTTCCCGGTTACGCCGTGGCCAGCATAATCCTGGTTACCGATACTATCTATAAGCTCAACTTTACATCTTCCGTATTAGAACATGCGTCCGCGAAGCAGCGTCCTTCAGTCTCCTGCTTCAAACATTCACCCCGGTTCTTCCTGACATTTTGCCTTGAAAATCCCTTTGCCAATCTAGTCCGTTCTTCGTTCACGGATGAAGCTGCATCAATTTTCTTGGCCGCTTCCGGAGATTCTTTAATCGGAAAGATTGAGTAAATAGTATGCAATCTTAACACCGGCATTTTCATAATACTTAGCATAATCCGAAAGCCTATCATCACACCGATACTGCTCGAACCTCGGCAGATATGGTATTCGAGGCAATAATCATCACAGTAGGAAGCAAAGTATAATAAGCAGCCGATGCATAAAGGTCACAATGTGCAACAACCGCTTTTCCTTTACTTTTTGCATAAAGAATGGTATCGACCAGCGGTGCAATGGCATCCACTGCACCGCCACCGGAATCGATGTCACACAAAACAGAAGAGATATTAGCCGAGTCAGCCGCATCACGAATAAGGGCCGCATATTCCGTTGTCCGTAACTGCAATACGTACCATACTTCAGCATAGTACCATGAACCGGAATGATAGCCGTACTACCTTGCGGAGCATCGCTGAAGCTATTAAAGCCGAGTCTTGCGCCGCGCCCATCTTTTGTCGCAATCATCGCGGTATAGCTTCACGCCCAAACAACAACCTATCTTGGTATCCTGACTATCAAAGTCGCGTTCCAACAGTTTATCGACAACAAGCAGGTTGGATTCAACCTCCCGGAACGAAACGAACCATTTGCCCCTGACAGACCGCACTATATAAATTGAAAAACGCCATTATATTTGTATCTACTAATAAAACGATACAAAGGTACAACAGCGCCACCCGCTTAAAGGACTTTAAATTTTGGCAAACTCCGCACTATCACGTTTAAAGAGGGTTAATTTCAAAGGAGAACTGCATATTCCGTTGAAACGACACCGGGGAACTGGTCCGTGCCTACCTACCTTGCAGTCACCATTCGATAAATCAAGCAGCACCAGCCCTTCCTGCCGTACCAGCTCTGTATTCTCCCATATTGCTTTTCCCGTATCCGTAACAACGGCCTTAAGCTCTTGTTTCACTACGCCCGGACATATCGCAGCCTTTAAACTCTCCGGAAGATATTCCGATAACTTCCCAGCCACCGCGGACCCCAATAAAATCCGCACCTGAAAATTTCCAACCGAAGCATCCGTATCGGAAGAAAACGCGACGCATACCTGCGACCGTCTGTCATCCTGATTCATTTTAGTTAAAAGTTTAAGTGATATTAATTGAAAATCCGTTTTTTACTTAAAGTTTAACAGATTAAATAATGTTAATCAAAAAGGGTCAGTTGTATGTCATGGTTCACTTCCTTGACAATCCGCCGGCGATGATAATCATACTTCTTCACCGCATCATAATTCAATGCGTTGGCCTTTGATATTATAGGCAGCCAGAAAGGCCTTGGATAATCCTATCCTGCTTATACCCTTTCTCATAGCCTGGAAACAAAAGTACTCACGAATACGGATGCGGGAACGATGCCTCGATAGTCGCTAGCATCTGCTGTTTCCACTCCGGAATATAAATAAATTCTCTTTCAGGATAAAATGGTTAATTCACGGATAGGAAGACACAGCTTTATCGGATGGTCCTTAAGAGGCTGCTGGGGCGGACGGTCACTGACTGTCACCATAGCCTATGAATAAAGTACCCAGGTCATTGTCAATGTGAAGCCGTATATATTCGTCGTTTCCTCGTACACCCAAATTCATGGTAAAAAGGAAATCATGCAGATAAGGTTGCAGTTCAATCGTTACATAAGGTTTCATATCATAAATAGTTGGTTTCTATGCAAATATAGTCACTATATATAACATTGCCCGCTATTTTTTCCGGCAAAATTCAACGCATAAAGTAATACATTTTGCCACAAAAAACGGTTTCAAACTCAAATATCTCCCCGTTCTCTTTTCCTTGTAACTTAAATAACTTTTTGCTCGAAATTTATGAAACTATGTAACCCGTTACTTTTTAAGAATAAAACATTGATTACAAAGCACATATACAAGTAACAATAATCCGTTACAACTTTTTTTGTTCCAAATCACTTTGTTACCTTATGCAGAAAACAAACCTATAAACGTCAGAGTTACAAACACTTACTTTTTGCTTAACCAAAGTTTGTGACGCAGTTTTGTAACCCCTATTATCTTTTTCTATTTTTACTTAATGTTTATCTCACTTTTCAAACAGAGGTTAGAGTTACAGTATTTAGTAGTAAATAAAGGAAAGGTGTAGAAACCCAAAGGAGCAAAGAAGAACGGCCTTTGCCTTAAAAAGTAAAGCTCCGGACAAAATGTGTCAGGGCTTTCATACCACCCATACGGTCTTACATCCTACGCATGAGCCTGCGAAAATTGTCAACAAGCGGTTTACGCCGCAACTTGGTGTAATCATTCGTTTCAAAATCCATCCAATGTTCTGAAGCTGCAAAACGCACCGACTGTAACAAGCAGCCATTTCAGATGTTCTTCCTGTGAGGCCTGCAAGTTCAATACACTACCGGGCTTCATCAGCTCCAGATAATCATAAGCCTGCCGGGCATACTCATAAAATCCGGTTACCCGCATCGCGACCGGAAAGATAGGTTTCATAACGGCATATCAAATCAGAACGGATGTTTCCATTACTATCTATATCAGGTATGAATGTAGCGGATTCACTTCCTTTCGAATGGTACGTAAAAAACCCAGTCTATTCAGTTCTCCCCACTTTTCAGCAGTCGTCCGAGGTATTCAGCAGTTCGGGATTCAAGACCTCAATGTAGGGGCAGAGATTTGCAAAGCCTTTCAGTGCCTTGGTAAAACGCTGCATTGTCCAATAGATTTGGGAACCTTGGCGAATGCGACAAAATCATCATACGCGATATCGCGTTGGATAAACTTTATTTCACATGCTCTCCTTCTTCCCTGCGTAGCCATAAGCCCAATCGCAAAGCTGGCCCTTATCCGCTTTATACTTGCATAATAATATTACTCCATGGGCGGTTGTATCTTAATCCCCTTATCGGCCATGGCCAGGAGTAGAACTGCAAGCACTAGGCTTGAAAGTAAGGTCCTGGTTAGATACTCTTCCGTGTAGTCATTTGTCATAAGGTTACGGCCAAAATCATCACGGATAGAACGGGATTTCCAAATAGTCATTCTCCACCAGTCTTTTTCATGATAATAATCAGGAGGAATACCATATACAACAACTTGAGGCATTGGTTGAAGAGGTCGAAATCACGGGGCACGTAGTTTGCATGGCGAAACCCCAGAATTTCGGCGATTCCTCGAACTTTCTATAAAGAGATTTGTTATTCTTGGGGTTGGCACAGTTATACCTCAGTTTATATTATCATAGAACTGAGATACCGGCAGGTATCTGTCTGATCGTCAGCAGAACGAAAATCCGAATGTTTATCCACCTGGTCAAATACATGCGGATTATCCAGCAGCTTCGGATTTCGTCCGGAAAGATTAACTGTCCGCATGAAAAACCTGAAGCATTTAAAAAGAAAAGACTTGCCGCTACGGCCATTGCATTTAACCATCCTCACCTATTTTTATTATCCATTGCATAAAAGCGCCCACGCGTGAGGGGGACTTGTATCTGTGAAGATTATAACCAATGGCATATATCTTATTCAACAGATTCAACTTCTGTTCCTGAATCTCTTCAGACGACAGCAGCGGCCCGGCAATATCAAACTTATGTTCATGCCGGTATCTATCGGCCTCTGTCACCCCTTTATTTCTCCCAGGAAGTCTCAGTTCCTTACGCCAATGTACCCGGCTTGTATTAATAAGATAGCTGAAGAAACAACTCTTATGTTCCAATACATCCACCCCCGAACACATCACGTCCCTCCGCATCGAGCGAATGGGTATACCGGAACATGGGCGGAAGGATGCTCACCCCCTGTGCTGTATCACCTTGTTCTCCCCATACGCACCGTTTTGGGGAATCGCCCCCTTGTACTCGGTTATCCCATTCTTGGTTATCTCCCATGTCACATGGCTGAAGAACAAGAACTGGCTCTCAAGAAGTATAATTCGTAAAGTCCAGCATTATCTCATCCAACTGGGACGGCGAGGATTCTCCGGTATGAGGCGAGTTCAAATAAGATTACGAATATCCACCGGAAGGAAGCGTTCTATCGTAAAGCCCTTCAGGAATGCGAAATATCCTTCGCATTCACCTGCCTTACGACCACAGTCGTTCATCCTGATGTACCTCACATCGTCCGTAGTCTCATCTTTCAAGGTATAAAAGAAACCGTTCAAGGTAAGGAAATAATGCAGATAAGCGTATTAATATCGCCGAGATTCTTCTTGCGCGCTCGCTCCAGTTCTTCGTCCAAAAAAACGTTGCAGGCATCGCCAATGGCTTGAATTGCGAAAATCATTATGTGATTGCCCAATCCCACAAAGTCACGAAACTTGCGGGGTTTGCCCCGATTTGTCACGATAATCGGACAACCAGGAAGGCAACCCACACACCGTATAGTATCGAGGAAGCACCAATGCAAGTTCCGTTCCTTTCCGTACTTCGGTAGGGGAGTCAATATCGGGGAATGTTATAAATCACCTCCACGTATTTATAAATTTCCTTTATCTCTTCCGGAGAAACTCATAAATGCTTCCGGCAGCTTCTTATCTTTATATTGGGCATCCTTGTTGCCCAGAATTCGCGGAAAGACAGTTTCCTGGGCATTGAAATCCCGGAATGCCTTCTGAAGCTCATAGAACCCGTTGGGATATATAGCTTGGGCTTGACCCCTTCAGAGTATAGCTGAACTGCCATTGCTTATCCGGATTCAACGGTTCATACTTCTTATAGAACTTGGTAATATTGCCGTCCTTATCCGTTATCACGCATTCACGCATGAAAATCGGATAGGTGGGTGTCGTGTACTTGGTAGTCACTGTTACGGACATAAGAAAAGGATTTGGCCACGTACCAGTGCAGCGCATCCACATGTTCCTGCTTCACACGCGGACCAAGCACACGAAGCTGTTCATCCGTAAACACTACTCCTCAAGTTCAAAGAACTGGGCGCCTTCCTTTTCTTCAGCAGTGGCCGGACGCTTCCGTATATCAGGCTTATTTAACAGACCCTGTTCAACTCATCAGGCTACATTATACCGGGCGGCAAAAACTGGCAATAACTTGCGGAAAGCGCAGATTCTCCTCATTACATACAGATGTCTATCAGGACTCATGGCTGTACCGGTATCTCGAAATCGGTCACCTTAAAACACTCCTTAAACTTACGGATGCAGGCGGACGCATCATCCTCGTCCAGCCTGGGTTTTGAATTTTTCTTCATGACTGTCATCAACACTGCTCTTTCGCCTGCAGATAATAATACAGGATGATGTCAATCGTCTCGCGGAGTAACAATAAAATCTGAGTAGCGTAAATCATAATGAGAAGTTTGGGGCAAAGAAATTAAACTATAGGGAAAGACGGAAGGACAAACTAATACGCGCTAATCCCACTACCAGCAGGTTGCTACTCCCGTGCAATTTTGTTTCAACACAGTTTCTCCGGTTTCCCGTCATGTTAACAGTAGCTTCTTTTTTCCTCATAATCATAACACACCTCACACATACATCTCCCTTACTTGTTTATTCTTTAAGTTTCACATCGCCACCGGATAACGGACCTTGTTTATGTTTCTGACCATTCAACAAAAGAATGTACTGTCGGCAATAATTGCCGATCATTGTCTGCAAGCTTGCGTACTTTCTGACCCTTTTCATTGTTTTATTCTCCTTTTTTATTTTTTTATCTTCTTCAAATTTATGTCCGCAAAACGGGCAATATTCGTATGAAAGTTCCATCTCACTTTTGTGTTTTACAAAAGGCTACCATCTTTTTTTTTTTTCCGATACGTGATAGCAACCGTCGGCTTGAACTGGACCGACTTACCATCCTTGCCAAAACATATCACACCACGAATATTTGCCAATGGATCACCTAATTGCTCTAAAATCATTTCGTTATCTGTTCTCTACAATTGCATGCCATACTATTATTTATTTTGTTATATGGTAATCATCCATATCTTTTATTCCTTTCTTATTTAATATCATACGTCAATCTCCAATTATTGTACGGATAGTATATGTCTGCTTCCCTTTGAAAGACGAGAAATCAATCAAGGATTGTGTTCATAGTATTAAGCGCAGGGGCTACTTCTTCTGAATCTTTCATAGTTCCGCCTGTCAATAGGCTTAAGTCCCCATTTTCCATATCCTCTACCGTTTTTTTTGATAACCAGAATGTCTATTCTTTAACAACTGTAGTTTGATTCTGGGCCTGAAAGTCGGACTTTTGGAAATAAAAAGATCAAGGCGTTGATTTCTTCTAAACTCAAGCTGGCATCTCTACTGATGTTTTCTTCAGCAGGCAGCAATCGTAGGTCATAAAACCACCACAATCTTTTTGTAATGTATTCTCACTTAGTCCTTACTCATCGTCATATTACAAAACATGTACAGCTGTATGCGCCAGCACCAGCATTCCTCCGAAATCAACCCGAATACACAGTTTCCCCACGAGATAATGAAAGGACACAATTCGCTAATGACCGCGCCATATACTCCATAATGTTCATGAATACTTCTCAGGCCCCCGGTTTCATTGAACGTGCCTTTTTCATTTCTCGGAAGTATAGACTGTTATCCATTTATTGGAATAACTGTGACAAAACAATCCTACCCCCATCATTCCGCACATTCGTAAAACAGTATCTTTCTACATGCTTTTCTGCTAACCACTTCTTCGGTTTGCAACTTCTGGACTTTAACATCCGAAACTTCTTTTTTGAATGTTGTTTTAGTAACCATAGAACATCAGCCTATTTTTACAGCAAATTCGTATTTTGCTTCCCATCGCATAACAGCTTCAACTACGCTTCTTATAAGATATAATGCAGACAATGCTATCGCTATCATTCTCTACAAGAATGGTCCATTGTCCATCTTTTCCAACTATTAAACATCATCCAGCAGCACAGGGCGGCTACGAGGATATTTTCTCATTCATTATTTTTATCTGGTGCTCGATGTCACATTTCGGTGCATCAACGACATTCATCGCAATCAGATGCCGGTCGAACTGTCGTACAAATGGCTGTAATTCCCTTCCTTTCTTATTGACACTGGCATAAGTCCTAATATTATCTATAAAGTACACATGATTATCTATTTTAAGTTATAAGTTTTGTTTTTATCCTTTCCACAAGGTTTTTTAAATCATCGAGATTAGTCTATCTGTACCAGGCATCATCAAATTATCCTCTCAGATTCCAGAACATGATTCCTTTCACCAGCACATGTAAGGAAGCTTTTTATTTCTTATCTCCGCTTCCAATGCCTCGATGACTTCAACATTCAACTCACAATCCATAGTCATCATGGCCTACCAAAGGAATATTACTCCATCGGTAGGATTATCTCTATCAATCGCTCCATCTCGTCAGAGGATTGAACACAAATTAAAATCAGTATTGCTACGCAATCTCTGTCTATCAATACGGACTTCATCTGCCTGCGCAACCTAATGTGCTGATGGCATCTACAAATGGCAGTTTCTGCTTCAAAGAAATCCACAAGCAGATTATCTTTCCGGAAGCCGCGTCGGTTTATTCAATACATTCTGAATTTACCGTCGGGTGAAGTGAGACGCTTAGCCTCTGTCTGTTTTCCTGTTGTATAATCTTCAGTTTATTGGTTAATAAATGTGTCCCGTATAGAATCGAACCCCAATCGCACCTATATGTCACATATTATCCGCTACCATTCGGACGTAGTACGGGATTTCGCTTTGAGTTATCTTCACGAACTGCCAACAGCCTATTCGCATAGTAATGTTATGTGACAATAATCACCCCACGCTGGCGCGCCTCACGCGGAAACTTATTTCATTGGTTCTGATGCCAGTAAGAAATCATCTCACCCATTACGTACCTTAATTTTTGCTTTTATATTCTCCTGTGACGATTCACCGTACAAGGAGAAATATGCAGTTCGCAGCAATGTCATCCGTTTGGCAGTTGGAAGCAATCAAGCGGAATACATCCATTTTACGTTTCAGTAAGCCGAGTATCAAGTTCCGACGGCAATCACATCCTCATCTTCACATTCACCTCGCAGCGGACATTTCACTTCCTCGAATACAAACTGACCGTCTTTATTTATATCGAGATTATATTGGTCATATTCCCCAAAATTGCAACGGATGAAACGATGAACCACCCGGAACTCATAATGCCACCTATTCATTGTGCTGGCAGAATAAATCTTCATCAACCGGGTATGAGCGGATATCGGTCCCTGATAACGGAAAGCATATACTCAAGGGTTGCTCTATCAGTATCCTTGAGTACAATTGCCGGTTGCCCAAATTCTTTCATCATGACATCTCCTTCAGGAGTGTTATAGAACTCGATATTAGTTATTGGATTCATTTTTTAGAAGGGAAAAAGTTCTTCTACACTCATGCCAAGATATTCGGCTATAATCTTTTGCTTAATGGGAGTTGGTGGATTAACCCCATTTATCCAACGATACACTGCCGCCGGAGTAGAGCACGTGATTTCTGCTAACTTCTTTGATAGTCTCTTGCTGCTGATTAGGCAAGCTCTTCATATAGTCTGTAAATACCATAATTAATAAATTATTAAAGTTTTCTATTGATTTTAAAGCCTGGTTTAACTAACTTAGCTACGTGAATTTATTAACACGATGTAAATATAAGCAAATAATATTAGCAAACCCAAATAAATAGCTAATATTATTACAATATTTTGCTAATATTATTACAATATGCCTGCTTTTTAAATCATTTAGAAAAGATAATAAGTTATCTCAATTTAGCTGCTAATTATTTCAATTGCAGCCAAGGTTTTATTTCACAAATAGAAAAAAGGAATCAGACCTATACCTGAAACAGAATAAAAGCAAGGAAAGATATTAGCATAAACCCTTCAGTTTAGTAACTGATATTAATTACTAAAGAAAGAAATCTTGCCATCTTTTACATGACGAAGAAAAAAGAATGACCAAAAAATTTAGAATTAATAAATCGAAAATCAGGAACTTATTAATATTATTAAAAACGAACTTTCTACTATTAAAACGTGAGTTCGAAATAAAATAGAAAGTTGTCCGTCATTGACAAACTTTACGTCAATGGCGGGCTTCTTTTCAAAAAAGCAGTATGCTGCGATAGCCGACAAGGAGTTGGCTATAAAGTTACTGAATGAACGATGTCTGGAATGTTCAATCTGTGCGATGTTCTTCAGTTCGTCATTGACCATTTCAATCAAGGCTCTTTTTCTTAGCAAAATCTTGTCGGCAATACTCATCAGTGAGTTCCTCATATTATTTTTAACTTTAGTAAC
>VOFI01001773.1_pt1 | contig 14679 bp, 27 predicted proteins | sample 5384131 | NCBI WGS metagenome assembly VOFI01 (sample SAMN12384728, study PRJNA508395) | human gut metagenome | isolation source: healthy gut H | host: Homo sapiens
GATGAACTGCAAACGATTATTAACAAAAAGTTTGAATTACCTCGTATAGATTTGGTTCGGGATATTTTCATTTTCTGTGCCTTTACTGGTCTCTCGTTCATAGATGTGAAGCAACTTACAGCGGAACATATTGTAAAAGACAGGGAGGGAAATTATTGGATTCGTAAGGCTCGGCAAAAAACAAAGAATATGTGTAATATCCCGCTGTTGGAAGTTCCTTTGATATTATTGAAAAATATAAAGATTATCCGCTATGTGAAAAACGGAATGTATTATTACCTGTACCGTGTAATCAAAAGATGAATAGTTATTTGAAGGAAATAGCTGATTTATGCGCAATTAAGAAGAACCTTAGCACACATTCAGCCCGCCACTCATATGCCACTTCTGTTTGCCTCGCTAATGGCGTTAGCATTGAAAACGTTGCAAAAATGTTAGGTCATTCCAATATCAGTATGACGAAACGTTATGCGAGAGTATTAGACCAAAAGTATTTTGAATGATATGCAGAAAGTGGGAAGTAATTTGACTGTATCGAATATTTAAAAGAATGAGCATGGAAACAACAGATAAAGGAACTTTGAAAATAAGAATGGATAACGAGTGTCGTAAATTCGTAGTGTTCAATCCAATAAACCGAACGGTTTGGATGAGGAAATGTGAATTAATAGAACTGTTCGATGTGTATACGCAAACGATTGATGATTGCATTCAAAAGGAATTATCAAGGCAAATGTTTTCGATATAGAAACGGTCTGTAAATGCGACCTTACCCAGAGAGGGAACAGAATCGAACATATTCCTTATGAGTTTAGTCTTGAATTTATTATTGCTATGGCGTTTCGGATAAACTCGGAAAACGCAAAGCTATTGAGAGAGTGGTTTCTTCGGGAAGTTCTACGACCTAAAGGAGTATTTGTGCAAGTGCTGATTGGCAAGCAAAATTATCAATGGAATTGATAGAGACTTCTATCAGTTGAAGGAATAAGTGAAACCAGAAGGAGAAAAAAGTAAGGTTTTCTCCTTCTTCGTTTTTCAACCTCTTATATTTATGGGATAGTCATGGTAATATAAAGTCAAGTGCTGCAAATGCGAACATTTCAAGTAATTATAAGTATCTTTGCAATCCTAATTTTTTGATATTAGGATAATTGAAATGAACAATTTATCAAACATATTTTCAACAAGAGAAATAGCTATATTTATATGGTTTCTTATCCTTTTAATTTTTGCTATTAGAACAAAGGAGGTTAGAAACTCTATAGTTCGTGTTATCAAAGCATTTTTCAACAGAAAACTTTTTCTGGCTTTCTGTACGCTGTTAATATATATACTGCTTGTTGTCTTTATTTTATCAGTCATAGGATTCTGGGATATATCTCTACTAAAAGATACTGTATTCTGGACATTGTTTTCAGGGATTGTTTTATTTATGAATATTAATAAGATTGAAAACGTAAACTATTTCTCAAGTCTCATAAAAGACAATATTAAAGTTATCGTTATCTGGGAGTTTCTCTTTAATTTTTATACACTTAGCTTAATTGGAGAACTTGTACTTATTCCTGTTGTATCCCTGTTTTCTATTATGGAAGTTTTTGCAGAACATTCTTCAAAGCAGGAGGAAAATCAGAAAAAGTCGTTACTTTTTGTAAGAATGTATTGGGATTGATAGGACTTGGTCTAATTGTGTATGTTGTATATAAAACAATTACAAAATATGAACTTCTATTCTCTGTTTCCAATATAAAATCTTTCCTATTACCTATCCTGTTGGCGATATTAACATTGCCATACTTTTATGCTTTAGCTTTTTATATATGAATTATGAAAAGTTATATTACTGTAGTAAAACATATTCATAGAAATAAAAAGAATCTAAAAAAAATTAGTAAGGGGTTGATAAGAGCGACTTTAAAATATGCGAATGTTAATTTGAATACATTAAAACGGATTTGGAAATATCAGGTTCATTTTGATTCCTCAAAAAAGAAAATCCTGACGAGTATATAAAAAGGGTCGCCAAGAAACCTAAATATATTATATCTGATAAAGCAAAATTGCTTAAATTTAATGACATACAAACAGTCATCAATTTACTTTCCGAGATTGGCATTGGAAAATTAGATGAATGGCATAAATCATATGCAGGTGATGATTGTTATTTGTCAATGACTAATTATCACAAATTTGGAATAGATGATATAACAAAAAAATACCTAATACGCTTGCTTTGTATTTGACTGGTGAGGAAACCCATATCAACCAATTAGAAGTAATACTGGATGTCGGTTATGAACAGGATAAGGATCAAGCAATAGAGACATTTACAGAAGTTTTACGACAGATATTCAATTGTTTAGACATTATGCTTCCTGATAATTTAATTTGTTCAATCGCAGACAATAAGGAACATCATTATGAATATAATACCCATAAAGTATCCCTGAACTATGAAATATTTGAAATTGAACAATGCAAATTGACTATTATGACCAAATAAATAATATTTGAATCATGTTTTTTTATTTACACTTTTTTCTGGATACATTAACCAGTTTGAAAGACTTAGTCTTACCAGTTGTAATGTTTTTAATCTCATTATCCAGTCTTGGTGTTCCAAATTCATTTTATTTTGGTCTAATGACAAATCATAGTCACCTGAGAACAATTGATTTTTGATGAGTTATCTTGCATCGCAAGTTATAAACTTCTCGATATATCTGAGCTGATTTTTCACTTCCAGCTACAAACTTTCTCAAAAAAATTCAACGAATTTTGTTTTTAATACCCCAAATTGGTCTTCCACATTTTGGACATTGATGTGGAGAATCCTTAATCGTCTTACAGTTATGGCACTCGAAAGTTATTTTTCATCATCAGCAACCTCTAAACTTACCAATCCCTCTATCGCTGAAACGAATGATAGAAAAGCTAAGCTTCGTTTATTATCCTGAATATCAATCCCATCGCATGTTAAGTATATGCATGATTTTACTTTCTTCAAAACTTTCTCGGATAAGGAAAAATAATTATCCAAACAACTTACGATAGTTTCTGGAAGTCGTATTTTTTCCTTCATGATTTTCTACAGGATTGTTTGTGAAATATTGATAATACGGCGATATTAATGGTGTCTCTGGATGCTTTTGTTCCGATAGTTGCTCTATCTCAAGTTCTTTCTTTAAATTCGGATACATATATCCTCCAATGACCCAAGAACTATTTTGGTTATTATATAATAATTTTTGTTCTTCACTCAAATTATCAAATCCAATGTTGGGTGTCATAATTGCCCATTCGTTTCTATCAGATAAATATTTAAAGAATCGATGATTTGTCAAAACAGACAACAAGTTTATAAGCTCAAATTCTTTTTCTGTTGAGCTGCCAAGTCTTCGAAGATATCTATTTCTCTTTCATCTCCGTCAAAATCTATATAATATTCAAGGAATAAAGGAAAATGTCTTGCTAAAGGATTTATTGGCGCAGAGTTAGACACAATGGGCAATATCTGAAATACATCTCTGTATCTAAATTGTGTTTTTAGCGGAGTTTTTGAAAAAATAATTCTTCTATAATATTTTCTCATATTTTTTATTTAGTATAAATTTCTACAAAAATACTCATAAAAAAAGACTTAGTAGTAATTTACTAAGTCTTTTTTTAAGATATTCATTTAAAACAGCTTACCATCAGCGATTCTGTTCCAGCCACTTTAGGACTTCAGACTGCTTATACAGAATTTTCCCTTTAATCTGAATAAACGGGATTCTCCCATTATCCCTCCAATCTTGTAGGGTACGAGACGAAATGTGAAGCATCCGGCAAACATCACGGTTTGAAAGGAAGTTTTCACCATTCAGGTGCGGAGTACGATTTTTAAGAGTCTGCTCAATAGTATTAAGTAGTTCATCCAAATCCGCAAATAAAGAAGCAATATCCGTTGATTTTCTGTCTAATATTTCCATTGTAGAATCTTTTAGTTCCGTATATAGTCACCTAATACGGAAAGGGTCAATATATCCAGTTTATTGTCATAGTTGATAGCCATCCGTTTCAGGTTATAGTTAATAAAGAACCCGTCTTCATCTTCCTGAATCTCATAAGTGGCAGGGCTTGCCTGACGACTTGTTTCGTTCATGTGAATTACGCTAAGTAAATAGCTGTTGTCGTTCCTGTATATGATTATAGTCGGATTCAGGTTTACACTTTCCCAATTGCCGACCAACACACTTAAATCGAACAAATTTTCGTCCATGTATATTTTTTCTTTCATCGGGATTCCTTTTTAGAGTTGTCTATTAACTGCTGCATATCCGATACCCTATAATAACATTTTCGTCCAATCAGTGAAAATGGCAGCATACCGCTATCCCTGTATGACTGTAATGTTCTCAGCGATATTTGCAGGAGTGCGCAAACATCTTCGTTACCTAACCATTGTTCTTTGTCCTGATTATCCCCGCAAAGGTCTTTAACTTGATTGGAGAAACCCTTGAAACGCTCTTTCATCTGCTCGAACGTTTTGCTTTCGATTGCTATTATATCCATAATAAAATACGTTTATTGATTAATAAATTATTCTCATTGCAATGATTTTCAGGCAAAGAAAAGCAGAATGCAGGTTCGTTTTATGAAATGTGATGCAGAGGTAGGAAATGGCTGCGAATGGCGTAATACACCCAATCCCAACACATATTTTTTTTTAATTGATATACATCTCATTCATGTAGGGAATAGATAAGACAACACTTTTAGAAATTTACTCTTTTGTGAAGCAAAAAGGAAGAAATTTCTAAAAACCGCTTGCGGCTTGGTGTTGGCGTTCTATTACTGGAATGTATCTTTGTAAATCAAATAAATAAAGAACTATATTAACTCAATCTTTAACTTGAAAATAATCTATAAGATTGTTCACGGCTATTGCATAGTTTGAACCGTCAATAGGTTGAAATCTAATTTTCGGGCAAAAGAACCACTTTTTGTCGTTTGTCGATTTCTATTCCGATATGTTTAAAGCTGTATTTTAAGGCCGTTTCTGCTAAAAACTTCACTAAGTGAGAACCATGTCCGACACGTTCTTTTTTGAAGCTGATTCGGGCGATAATAAGGCATTCGGACGGGAATGTACTTTCTTTTCTTCTGATACGCAAGTACAGGTCTATACGGCTGTTTCTTCGGGTGCTTATAACATTGTCGGTTGTCAGGTACACAAGCGAACGACGATATTTAAACCGTTTCATCAGGTATGTATCTATTGTTTCCTTTATTTCTTCGTACTCATTCATATTATTGGCTTTTGTTGACTATCTTCTGAATCCCCGCTTTGGTTTCTTTTTTTATTTTTTTTTCATGGGTGTTTGTTGTTCTTCATTGGTGTTTATATCGGGAGTAAGCAAACCTAATGCAGAGGATAGTCCTAAATTCGGCAGATTGGAAGTATGTTTATTTTCTTTCTTATCTTCCTGATTGATAGATTGATTATTTGGAAACTTGTTTTCTGTCATTTCTTCCTGCTTATCTGCATATATGCCGACATGGTTGTCTGTATTCATTCTTCCTTCATCGATAATGTGTTGTTCCTGCATTTTCAGTTGGTCGGTAACACTGCCATTCTTCATCGTGTTGTAATACTCGAAAGATTCGGATAGAGGTCGGTTGTAGCTGAATAGCTTGTCAAATCCCTGTTCTGCCTGTTTGAATAGGTTATTACGGTCAAAACCGCCTTTAATTGCTCCTTTCTTGGTGTTCTTATGGTTGGTGAGCGGTGATAACTTTTTTTTGTTAGTTTGGTCTTTTCGGCTCACAATTAAATGACAATGCATATTTAGTTCATTCTCTGAACGGCTACGGTCAAAATGTATCTTCCCGTAAAACTTTATATCCGCTTCGGATAGTCCTTTGTTGAAGTTTTTGGCGTATTCAAGAATAAAGACTTCCCGAATATATCGTTTCATGGCTTCGGCTTTCTCCTGTTCAGTATTCCCCATTGCCCGAAGTTCACTTTCTGATGGGCTGACATGTATGGCAAAAAACTTAGCATCTATTTTCAACAGTTGCCCAATATTACTATCTATATCCTTAATAACCTTTGATTTGTAGATGTTATCATCTGTCAGATTGAAAAAGCCATCGGTATAGATACCTTTCTCCATCCGTTCCAAATCTTCATGCTCCATATATGAAACTAATTGGCGGCTACTTCCTGCATTGTTATACGTTCCACCCGATGATGGGGCAAAATCTATGTGCATGGCTTTACGTGTTTATCAGATTGATAATCTCTGCTTTTAGGCTCTCTTTCCGTTTACTATCCATCACACCACAAGCCGATAACTCCGAATAGAGTTGTATCAGTTGGAGCAATTTCTTATAATCCCGTTGGTGTATCTGATACAGGGCGGTGAGTTGTTTCCCTTGCTGGTTGATTACATCAGCGTGTTTGCTAAACTGTTCACTTACTTTTTGCAATACGGCTGTTTGTTTTCCCTGACTGGTTTCCAGCCACGAAAGAATAAGAGTTTCCAATGTTTTGCCAATGGTATCAAACTGAACCGCAATAGAATTGGCGGTTCGTACCATTGGATTCAGTTGTTCTTCCTCGTAGTGACGGATGAAACGAATTATGTCGTCCTGTCGTTTGTTTATCTTCGCCAGTTCCGATTTTACGGATTCCGGTGCTTCCGAGGGGTTGATACACGCTTTATCAATATAGCAAATGCCAACCGGACTATTTCCCCTTTTTCAGTGAATAGCGTTTGCAGAGCTTATCTATCAACTTTCCCGTCTGCCGGTCTATGCCGATGGTGGTAAGTGTGGATATATTATTAGTCTTATCCATGATTATAACTTTTTTATGAAGGATGTGAGATTTATTCGGTTGATTATGAGTGAAATAAGTTTCAGGCTTATAATCACTGTTATAAACGGTTACGAATGTAACCTCTTAAAGCCGAAGGCTTTGTCCCGCAGGGCAAGAGGGAAGAACAGGACAAAGTCCAGTTCCCTCTTGCTTCATTTAGCGAAATGAGCCGAGCCACAGAGCGAGGCGATTTCTGCTAAATGGGGAGTGGTGGTACATCATCAGGTGGTAATATTACTCACCCTGTTTTGCTTCATATTGCTTATCGAACTGATTTTCCTTTTTAAATCGCTCGTAGGTCGTTGAATCTGCATTTTCTTGAACAAATGCCCGAATGTCGGCTGAACGATAATAGGTCTTATGACTTATCGTAAAGTAAGGAAGTTTGCCACTTACTCGATACCGTTGCAAGGTTCGGAAAGATACTTTTAGTAGAAACGCTAAATCCTGATTATCAAGTATCTTATCATTTTCGTCCAGTACATTGTCTGTATTGATAAGAGATTTCAGGTCTTGCCCGATTTCGGATAGTTTTTTCGATAGTCGTTCCATCCACTTGTCGAAATTTTCATTATCTACATACATTTTGCTTTCAATTTTAAGTTTAACATTATTGTTCTCAACCGATTGATGAAGCAAAGTTCGGCAAAGGGATGCAAATAAGTTAGGGGTGTACCAGTGGTACACCCCTATAAATAGTTGGTAAGTTGTTGATTTACAAATAACCTTTATTCTTACTTTCTTCGGTAATAGCTTTGCGAAGTGTATCTAAAAAATCAGTTACTTTTGATGGCTTACGCTTAATAACGCTTTCATGCTTCTTGTGAACATCCCCCAATTTGATGTTGAAGAGGTATTCAAATGCTTTTCCAATTTCTGTAAGGGGTGATTCTGTTCCGGTATGGGTTACTACTCTTTTAGATAGGAATAGTCCGCTAACAAGCTCCATTATTTCAATGAGATAGGTCTCGTCTGTTAGGTATAGCGGTGATGGTGGAAAGCTGTTTTTTCGATTTTGAAACTGAATCGGATATTTGATTCGCGTATTGAGTATGCGAATTTCTGTATTTACAAGTCCTATTGCTTCATCAACAAGTAATAACAAGGCATTTTTCCCCCTGCCCAAATTGTGAGCGATACGATTTGAGCCTGTTTAGTCCAAAGGAGAAGTAGCGTAATAATACAGCGTAGTCTTGTTCATTTATAGCAATGCTTGCCAAATGGTTGGCAAGCTCCTGTAATGCAGCCGTTAAATCATTTACGGCAAATTCTTTCTGTGAATATTCCGACAATAGCCGGAAAAATCTCTGTTCGGATAATTCTTTCATGATTCACACAATTAAAGATGTCTTTTGATTCTAATATTCTGTTTTTTACTTATAGTATCATTATATAAACTCCCGTTAAAATTCTTATATTGAGCGTTTTTGTAGATTTCAACCAGTTTTTTGCTATAACCCTGAATCATCGCATTAGATTTTTTGGAATAAGTTGGTTGCTAAGATTCCGCTTCCCAATATACCGGGATTACAGACTACTGTATCTTTTTATAGCGTTCATAATCAGCTCCGAACACGTATAATCCTTAATACCTGTCTTGTTTAACTTCTCCGACACGTATTTATAAAGTTCTTGTTTATCGTTAATGGTCATAAATCCATACCACAACAAACACTTCATGCCCAATTTAGTAGCACTGATTAATACATCAAGATAAGTATTCTCGTTGCTATTGGGTTTATCTATCTCGTAAGGGTCTATATGTAAAAGCGTGGATTTGGGTAATGATGGCAATAGCTTTAATACTCCATCAATCGAATCGCAGTTAAAGGTTCTAATTGGTGGTGCAACAGCTTGGTGTCTTGTAAATGATTCGATATTCTCCAGTGCCTCTTTTTCTAAATCAAAGAATAGACACCCCTTAACATCATTATTCAATACTTTCATGGCTAATGCTGGAGAACCTAAATAGTTTCCATTTGCCATGCTTTCACTCTCTAATTGATAATAAAGGGAGTTTTTTAGTGTAGCATCTTTATTCGCTTCGTTCAGGAAGTGATAAATACCATATTCTTGTTCGGGAGTATGTGTCATTGTATAGATGGCACACGCTGAATTTGTTTCTACATATATCTGCGGTTTTGATTTGTGAAGAACCTCGCAGAGAACAAGATGTTTGAGAACATCGGGTTGTTTGCCGAAGTGAGTGTAAGTTACCATAATAATTCAGTTTATCATTATGGTGGCAATATTAGGTAGTAAAAAGCGAAAAGCCTTGACGAAAGTCAAGACCTCTATTTTGCAGTTGTTTTTGCGGATTCTACTTAGAGTTTCAGGAGTTACACCGAGAAAAAAGTGCTATTTCCTTTAAAGTTATTAGTTCTTGCAAATCAGGACATCTCTTCATTAACGTCTGATAGCGTTGTTCAGGAGTATCGCAATAGAACCCTAATAAGCGTTGGTATATCTCTGCAAACATGGTTTCGGCAATACGCCTGCCTAAACGCTGTGTTTCCATATCGGTTTCCCAAAATTGGTTGAGTTTGCTTAGAGATAAAAAAATAGACCGCGCAATCAGTTGTTGCCTGTATGCTAACCGTTGCATCGGTTCTATTAATTAGAGATGGATAATCACATACAAAATCATTTTCAAAACTGTAACCAACAATCCATTCGTTACCGTTCGTATCTATGCGAGTAAGACGGAATATACCAGATGCAACAAAGCCTATATGGTTAGTTTTATCGTTTTGACGAACCATATATTCATTTTTTCTAAATACTTTTAGTGTGCCACTTTCAAGAAATAGTTTTTCTAATCTCGTAGTATCTACACTTTCATTCGCATTGAATTTATCCATGTTAAATGCTTTGTAATTACAAAAATACGAAGAATGATGGATATATTTGGCAAGGTTTCAACAAAATGATTTATCTTTGTGGTAGAGTTATTTGAAGCAATGGAAAAACACAGCAGACTAAAGAAGTTCGCTCGTTTCTATATCGTTACCCATTGTTATACTCTTCTTCTTCAAAAATCTATTATTCAATAGATTACAATCACATTTCTTGTTTTAAAACACATATAATGCCTTTATGAATATTTCAATGAAGAATTAACACATAAAATAGTTTCCAAAATTTCCAAATTATGACGATTCCTCGTATATTTGCAAAAGGAAATGTGTTGTGAAGAATTTCGCCGCAAAGCAGTGCAAAAATTTGGTGGAGCAATAGCGGGAGATTACTTCTTTTTTGAAAATATATCTATAAGAAATACAGCCACTTAAGTCAAAATGACGATTTCTGGTGGCACCACTTTGAAGAAAAAAGACAGTAAAATCCTGATTTCCAAACGGAATCAGGATTTTTGTTTTCTCACAAAACGCAAATACAACAATATAGACTGGATGACGAGGTATACGAGCTTAGGGATCAGGAACAATGAACATCCTGTTCTTCATTCTGAAGACAAAACTTCTCCTGAAACGGGTATTCGGAAAAGAGACGGAAATGCGTACCCTGCTCGGTACAATGAACGAAGAAATAGAAAAAATGAAAAAGGCAGTAAACATAGATTATGCGCCTGTAACTTTAGACGATATGTTTGGAAAGGAATAAACCGCTGATAATTTCCATTATATCAATCAGATTTGTTTTGTCTGCCAAATAAAGAGGGGAAAAAGGTTGTTTGTTAAAGTGTGATTTGAATTGCTCCGGGTACTTGATACGCCATTCCACAAGGCGTATTTCATTGTTCAGTAGCCCAATCGCTTCATCAATGGGATACAAATAAGGCATTTTTTTCTTGCTCAAACCGTACATGATACGATTTAAGTCTATGTAATCCGAATGAAAAATAGCGTAATAAAACGCTATTATCCTGTTCGCTGATACTGAAATCAGCCAAATGAATAGCCAATTCTTCAATAGCTTCCATAAACTCTGATACCGGAAACTTTACGTTGTGAGCATTCCGATAATAATCGAAAGAAACTCAAATCTGATATTCTGTTCATACAATAGAAATACTAAATGTATCTTTATTAAGCATATATATTTGTCATCCCATTAAATAGCATTCAAGTGAAGCTATTGAATAAAAAACATTCCCAGCATTGTGAACTTCTAATTTTTGTGCATCTAAGCAAGAAGTTACCCATAAAGCAGATAAACATCGTATTCCAACTTCCCTACAAGACACAATATCTGAAACTGTATCACCTATATATATCATTTCATCCGGTTGTAACTTATAATCTGCAAGCAATTCCCTAAAATTCTCTGCTTTATTATTTTTGAAAGGGTTTCCAGTTTTTACTTTATCAAAACACGTGTCCATATTAAATTGACGTAATGTTATCGCACAGCTCTTTTCTCCTTTTCCTGTAACCAAAGCAATAAGAATAGATTTCTTTTTTAACTTCTCAATCAGTTCTGTTATACCGTCGAAAGGACGAGGGCACATTATATGCATTTGTTCGTATATCACGTAGAAGTCATTCAAAGCATTTTCCCAATTATAACCAACAAGTTTTTTTATCATCCCTTTTTCATTTAGTCCAAAAGTTTCTAAAATATCATTTTCGGATACATCATTAAGAGTAACATAGGGAGTTACTGCCTTTTTTAAGGCTTTGAGGCACATGGGAATTGTATCTCTGATTGTACCGTCTAAATCGAAGGCGACTAATTTAATCATAACCTTACATTTGATTGATTTTCCGTATCACCCGGCAAGGATTTCCTACCGCCAAGCTATTTGCCGGAATATCTTTGGTGACAACACTTCCTGCACCAATCACACATTTTTGCCCTATTGTCACTCCCGGTAAAATAATTACTCCACCGCCAATCCAGCAGCCATCCTCTATCATGACAGGGAGGGCAAAAGTTCGACGGACATACTTACAGCCAGCCGGGTTTTCTGTCAATACAAGCCGTTCATTAAACTCTACCGGGTGAGTTGCCGTATAGATTTGCACATTAGGTGCTACCAGCACATTGTTCCCTATGGTAATCCTATTGCAATCGACAAATGTACAACCGGTATTTACGGTGACATATCACCGATATGTATATTGCATCCATAATCACATATAAACGAATGACCGACAGAAACATTTGCGCCTATACTTCCAAACATTTCCTTTAGTACGGCATATTTTTCAGTCTTTTGTTCATACGGCAAAGAATTGTATTTCATCAACAAGTGATGAGCTTTACTCTTCAAATTCATAAAAAATGGGTCGTGGCAATCATACCATTCACCAGCCAAACATTTTTCCATTTCAGTTTTCATAAGCTATAATTTTAAATATATTGCAAAGTTATACCGATTTTTCGGCTAATTTTAGGTATTATTTTTCGTTATTTTGGTATTAATCCGTTTTTTAGGGCTATATTTATGGCATGAAAAGAGAAAACCTACATCAACCATTCGAAATTAGTTTTAGCGAGCTTGACGAATCCTTGCTAAAAAGAGCATGAACATACCTTTTTGAATTAGTATATATTCTTTCAGGAACAGGCATCCAATGGATTAACAACAATATGTTTCCTTATCATGACGGACATTTGTTTATGATTACTCCCGGAGATACGCATTCTTTCGAAATCCATACAACAACTAAGTTTGTCGACATCAAGTTTAACGACATATATATACATTCTTCTGTTTTCGGTGCTGAAAATATCCAAAGACTGGAGTTTATTCTTCAACATGCTAATCATCAACCCGGTTGTATACTAAGAAATAAAGTAGATAAGCTATTGGTGAAACCCATGATTGAAGCGATTATCAGGGAATATATTAACCGAAATTTATACAGCAAGGAGATTATAACACAAATAATTAATACGATTATTATTGTGGTAGCACGCAATATCGCAATGTTCTTGCCTGAACAGGTGGATGAATGCTCTGAGGACAAATCGCTTGACATATTGCAGTATATTCAAGCAAACATCTATAAATCAGGTAAAATCAGAGCAAAAGATATAAGCCAACATTTTGGCATTTCGGAGAATTATTTAGGACGATATATACTAATGAAACTATGCAGCAATACATTTTAAACTACAAACTAAAGTTAGTAGAAAATAGATTATTGCATAGTCAAATGAGAATTTGTGAAATCGTTGAAGAATTGGGATTTACCGATGAGAGCCATCTTAATAAGTTTTTCAAAAGTATAGAGGATGCAGCCCCTCTAATTTCAGAAAGAACAATTTGAAGTAAACCATATACATATCCTTGTTTTTAGAGTTATTGAAACAATAGAAATGACTATTTTTGCATTATATTTATAGATGTCTATGACAAATACAGAAACCATACAATCACTCATCAATAGCGGAGAAGGCTATAATGTAGAGTTCAAAGTTCGTATTCCTTCAAAGGTTCGTGAACTAACAGAAGAAATTTGCGCTTTCGCTAATGCTGACGGAGGATATTTACTCATTGGTGTAAATGATAACGGACAGATTATTGGTACAGGTTTGGAAAATGACAAACGTTCAGCCATTCAAGGCTCTATCAGTGAAATATCTCCGGCTCTCTATTGTGATATGTATGCGGTAAATATCGAGGATAAGACAGTATGGGTAATTGATGTTCCGTCTGGGAAAGATAAACCTTATATATTTTCCGGTTCTATCTTTATGCGTGAGGGAGCAAACTCACAGAAACTTCGTACTGTCGAAGAAATGCGCAGTTTCTTTCAGGAATGCAACAAAATATTTTTTGATGCTATCCCTTGTTCGTGGTTCAACATTTACACAGATGCAGATGAACAAGCGATAAAAGACTTTCGCACGGAAGCAAAGCTAAGTCCATTGACTGCCAACAAACAGATATTTGAGAATTTAGAACTGTTTACGGATAAAGGAGTAGCCAAGAATGGAGCAGCCATGTTCTTTGGGAAACAACCTGAACGAAAGTTTCCACACGCAGTAACAAGATGTATCCTTTTCAAAGGAACAACCAAAGTATATATCATTGATGATAAAACCTTTGGCGGTCCACTATACCAACAATATTTGCAGGCTATGGCATGGCTAGAAAGTAAACTGCAAGTAGCTTATAAAATTGAGGGAGCAGGACCAAGAGAAGAAATTTGGGAAATTCCTCTTACTGTGTTTAAAGAAGCCATTATTAACGCTCTCTCACATCGTGATTATTACGAACAGGGAGCAACCATTACAATAGAAATGTTTGATGACCGAGTAGAGGTTTCTAATCCCGGAGGGCTTTTGCCTATCGTAGCTAAAGATTTCGGACACAAGAGTATGACACGTAACCCATTAATCTTTGGATTATTTACCCGCATGCATTTGGTGGAAAGGGTTGCATCCGGTATTCCCCGTATGCAGGAAGCTATGAAAGAAGCTAATCTTCCTTGGACTCAATTCGTCCAAGATTGCAGAATTAATAAAGAAAAGTATTCCAACAGCAAAACGCCACTTAAATTCTTTTAGTTAAATCAATAGGTTTAATTGAGTTTAGGGGCAAAACGGGGGGTATTATATTATAAATCAACAGTAAGCTACATTATCATAGCATTATTAATCAATATAACTGTTTGGCATATGAATACTGATGAAACAATCAATAAAGAGGAGTTGACTTTGCAAAACACTCCTAAAGCAGTAAATTATCTTATAAATGAAATTGTTGAAATGAGAGTTTTACTAAAGAAGCCAAAGAACCTAAAAAGTAGAAATGGAGAGAAATCCGTAAATCCATACAAGCAACGTGAACTGGAGATTTGCAGTGGTGATATTTCATCTTTAAGGTTCCAGAAGTCTTATAT
>VOFI01002789.1_pt1 | contig 14677 bp, 20 predicted proteins | sample 5384131 | NCBI WGS metagenome assembly VOFI01 (sample SAMN12384728, study PRJNA508395) | human gut metagenome | isolation source: healthy gut H | host: Homo sapiens
GGTGAACCGCCGAAGGAAATTGGGCTTTGGCTGCATGGCATCAGTGGCGGCAAGTGGTCATAAGTGATATAATCCTCTGTTTCGAAGTTAAAGGCTGCTTCAATAGCGTTGCGCAGTTCTCTCACATTTCCAGGCCAGTCGTAAGAACGTAAACTCAGTGCGACTTTATCAGTGACCCTTTTATGGATTTTCCCATCTCTTTGTTATAATGACCGATATAATAGTTCACAAGGACGGGAATATCATCAGGGCGTTCCTTTAATGGCGGAACCCGCAGGAGAACCGTTCCAATTCGATAGTACAGATCACTACGCATACGTCCCTGTCTGACACAATTCAGAGGATCTTCATTCATTGCTGAAATAATTCTCACATCCACGGGAATCGCTTTGTTAGACCCCTAACCTTGTAACTTTTTTTTTCTTCGATAACCTTGAGTATTTTCGCCTGCATACTCATATCCATAGAGTTGATTTCGTCTAGGAAAATCGTTCCTCCATTGGCGATTTTCAAATATGCCGGCTTTATCTTCTGCTCCAGTAAAACTGCCTTTGACCGTACCAAACAGAAGTCCTTCCAAAAGGCTTAGGGGAATTGCCGAGCAGTTCTGTGAAAGAAAAAATTGAATTGCGCCGTTCACCCCTGAATGGATGGATTGGGCAACTAACTCTTTTCCTGTACCTGTTTCACCATAAATTAGCACAGAGGAGTTCGTCTTTGTGACAGAAGCAATCTGGTTTTTCAATTGCCGAATCAATAGTGAGTCACCGATGATATCTTCCAGACAATAGAAAGGTTTTTGGAAATCATTTGGAGATTTGACAGAAAGCTCTCGCTTAAACGAAACTGCGTATTTGGCGAAACTTACTGCTCCAACAATTTCACCTCTGATTTTAATTGGTATGGTATGTTCAAAAAGACACAAGTTTCTCCGTTAAAGGCAGTCTGTATGGTTTCTTTGCCCAGAGTAGGGAGGCCTTTTAATGCATTGAGTATAGTGCTTTCTTCTGGCTTTCGGTCTGGATACAGCTCAAGAATATGTTTCCCTATGGCATCGTGGACATCAAAAAGCATAATATCAGATGTATAAGCTTTCATGTATCGGATAATTCCCTTATGATCCGTGATTAGGATTCCATCAGAAAAACGCTTCCCGAATTGCAGTATTTTCTATGTATTCGTTAAATTCTTTACTGAAAATATCTATGCTAACACCTCCTTATTGTACTAATAATTATACACCCATACTCGTGAAAAGAAAAATTTTTTTCTCTAACTCAGGCAAATTATTTTTCCAGGCAAATTATTTTGCCTGTTTCGGGTGAAAATGAAGCCGACCTGAGAACTCTTAATATACTGAAAATTCAAAGAAGTGATTGAAAACTCTTCACCATGCGAAATAATGGCATAGTTGTTGCTATTATGTATCTTGTAAATGAAGATTGATCAATCAAATGCAATTATTCGTCACATAGGAGGTAACATATGAGTAATTTTCTTACCAACGTAGCCGATATCGGAAGTTGGATCTGGGCATACCATTATTAATTCTAATCGTCATATGCGGCATCGTCTATTCTGTAAGACTCGGATTTTTACAGTTCAGACACTTTCCCTATATCATGAAGCAGACCTTTGGCAGCATTTTTAAAAAATCGGAAGGCGAAGGCACCGTATCGCCATTTCAGGCAGCCGCCACAGCGCTTGCCTGCACTGTCGGCGCATCTAATATTGTCGGTGTTCCTATTGCCATTGCCTTTGGTGGACCGGGCGCAGTATTCTGGATGTGGATGTGTGCGTTTATTGGTATGATTGTAAAATTTGGTGAAATCGTTCTAGGTATAAAATACAGAGAGAAAAACGAAGACGGCGTCTATGTCAGCGGACCGATGTACTATATGTCAAAAGGTTTTCCGAACAAAAAGCTGGTAAGATTATGGCATGGATGATGTCCTTTACCATGATGCTCTTCGTTCCCTTTACCATTTCAGCACAATCCGTATCTGCAGTGCAATCCGCTGGAACAATTGGCATTAATCCAATCGTAACAGGTGCGATCCTGACCGTACTAATCGGTATTATTACCTTTGGCGGAATCAAGAGAATTGCCAGCGTAACTGACAAGATGGTACCTATCATGGTGATCCTTTACTTAATCGGCGCATTGATTGTCATCGGCATTAACGGAACCGAAATTCCGGGCGCTTTTGCAAGCATCTTTACATCTGCGTTTACCGGGCATGCTGCTCTAGGTGGTTTTGCGGGAGCCGGCGTGTCTGCAGCCATTCGCTGGGGTTTTGCCAGAGGCGCTTATTCGACAGACTTAGGAATGGGATCTGCTGCAATGGGTCATGCTGCTGCGACAACAGACCATCCTGTCCGTCAAGGTTTTTGGGGCGTATTTGAAGTCGTCGTTTCAGGACTGATGATCTGTACCATGTCAGGATTGACTGTTTTATGCACCGGCGTATGGAATGACGCACCGGCAGAGCAGGCTGCCGCAATGCCTACAATGGCATTCCAGAGTGTTTTCGGAAATGAAACCGGCGGTATCATCGTATCTGTAGCGATGTTGTTCTTTGTCGTATCAACTATGATCGTACAGGTTTATTACGGTGAGAGACAATGTGAATTTTTCTTGGGAACAAAGATTGCCAAAATAGGTAAATTGATTTTCGTTCTGTCCGTCTTCCTAGGCGCGGTGCTGAATCTTTCCACCATATTTGCATTCCTGGATCTGATTTTAGGAATCGCATTATTCCACATCTCATCGCCCTTATCGTCATGAGCGGTCAGGTGGTTGAACTAAAAAAATGAATTCTTTACAGACCCGAGATATTATCTTCGTGATGTGGGTGAAAAAGCCAGCAGAAAAGGAAGAGCGAGCTGATTTAAAAGGAAAAGAAATGAAAAACTATGATCAGGTATATGTAAATGGAAAATTTTTACTTCCGATGAAAAAAACTCTATGCGGACGCTATGGCCGTTAAGGACGGCCTGATCGCATGGATCGGTGAAGCAGCTGAACTGGATACGACTGACGAAGAAGTGGTCGATCTGCAGGAAAACGGGTTTTGCCCGGCATCATCGACAGTCACATGCATCCCGTCATGCTAGCTGCAAATCAGAGACAGATCGTCTGTCTGCCGCCATACATCAATTCGATTGAAGAACTGATCGAAGCGATAAAAAAGGCGAGGGCAGCACAGGGACCTAAAGCCTGGATCTTTGGCTGGGGTTATGATGAAGGAAAGCTGAAAGAAGGAAAGACTCCCAGCCGATATGACTTGGACGCAGGAGCAGACGATGTACCGGTTTGCATCCTGAGATCTTGTGGCCACATGAGATGTATTAACAGCAAAGCCCTTGAAATGGCTGGCATCAACAGAGACACGGCAGATCCAGAAGGCGGGGGAGATTATGAAGGATGACCAGGGGAGCCTACAGGTGTGCTGAGAGAAAAACGCGCGATTCCTTTTGTCGGATATTCTGCCAAAAGACAGTGAGGATGCCGTGATTGATAATCTGGTCATGCTTTCTGAACATCTCGTCTCACAAGGCATTACAGCGGTAGGAGATATGGGTAACCTGGATGATACAGATTATTATTATGTATATCAGAAAGCACGGGAAAGAGGCTTTCTGCAGAGAGTCAGTGTATTCTACATGTGGGAATCTTTTAAGAATATATCAGATTTTCAATTCAAGCCGGAGCAGTTGGACAGGAAGGCGCCCGTCAAGGTCTCAGGTCTCAAGATTATCGCTGATGGTGGAATTTCAGGACGTACGGCGTGGTGTAACCGTCCATACCTGGGAGGGGATGGAAGAGAGCAAGGAATTCCCACCTGTACGGAGGACCATATCCGAAGTGCTATAAGGTTTTGTAAAAAATACAATGCGCAGCTAGCTGTTCATGCTATGGGGCAAAGTGCGATCGATAGGGCAGTCAATGTCATCTCAGAAGTTGAAGACTGGCTGGACAGTGATCTGCCTCACGCACGGATCGAGCATGCTTCTATGCCGACTGAAAAAGCACTGACTAAGGCGGCCGCTGCGGACATCGCCTTTGTAACACAGCCGGTATTCCCTTTATGCAGAAATTGAACGCTATATGGAAAATATGGGATCGGAGTGGCTACAAAGTACTTTCCCGGTTCAAGATATCATGACTGCAGGAATCCGTCTGGCATTTTCTACTGACGCACCAGCTACACCTCTTGCCGACGCATCTAATCCGTTTGTCTGCATGCAGTCGGCAGTAACCAGAAAGGCTCACGACGGTACAGACTGCGGACAGTATCACAAGGTAGATATTGAAACCGCCATAAGACTATATACCGCCGAAGGCCAGTATGTAATGGGATTTGCTGACAATGGCATGCTGAAGCCGGGTTTTGCGGCCGACTTTATCGTTTTAGACAGGGACATCTTATCTGTTCCTGAGGACACCATCGGGCAGGTTCAAGTAGAAGCAACTTATATTGACGGCTGTTGTGTGTATAAAAAATGAGTGCAAATGCACTCATGTCGCCCGAAAAGGGCGACGCTTCGCAAGGATAAAAAAACAACCCATCGACTGATCTTAGCCGATGGGTTTATCTTTTTAGTCATTAACTTCTGTATGTGTCTGATTCATCATAAAAGTGATGATGGTGCCCGTATATCTTTCCATGCGTTCTTCATTGACCGTGACATTGATGATACTAGCTTTTTTGTTTAGCTCATATACATAGCTTGCATTGGTAGCAGGCACGCAATCCTTAAATTCTATATCGGCATCGGCATAATCGCTGAAAGCGGCGGACACTTCTTTTGGCAAAGGCAGATTCCATATCGCTTGCAAATCCAGGCTGCTCGTCATATTTCTTGTATTTTACACCGGACAAGCCGCAGATGGTCTTATAGGTGTTGTCAATCTCTGACATGTTGGACTTGGATAGGCTGTTGCCGACGGCAGAAATAGTGTAAACGCCATCCTTGCTGTGAATAGAGCCGATACTTGTGATAGAAATCAGATTGTCGTCGTCATCCTTGTAATACACGCCGTCCAGGAGGGTATACAAGAGACTGACAAATTCGTTCTGGTATTCTTCTGTCACGACATTTTCCGGCACTTTCACTTCAGTAAAGGTGTAAGTTACATCGGGATAATCATCCAGATAATCGTCGTTAAAATTCTCGATTGCCGTTTCCATTCTCGACTCAAATTTGTCGATATCATCCTCATCAATGACGATTGTCATCGACGCTGATTTTGGATAGAGATTTCCACTGCTTCCGCCCGTAATATCCGCCAGTTCATAAATCAGCGCGTTGGTCTTAAAATATGCTAACAAATCTCCCAATTCTTTGATGGGATTAGGGTAAGATGAAATCTTAGAGTCGGGAATGCCGCCAGGCAGACCGCTGATTTTAACCTTATAGGCTTTTTTCGCCTCTTGGAGTGGTATATGCTACATTGTTGCTAAAGGTATAAGAAGATCTGGCGCCTGTGTTTGTGGACCACATATTCTTCTGACCTCCGTTGAGACAAAATACGTTGGAATTGTCTTTTGAAATACTTGTTGTCCAAAGACTTGATGCCGGCATAATCATGTCCAGATTCACTGGTAAAAATGACGTCTAACTTTCCTGTAGACTCGTTATTCTTCGCAATATATAAAGCCATTGCCATCGGTTCTATGCCGTTTGCAAACTGTTTTGCATCATATGAACAGATGATCACTGTTGGATCAGCTTCTCTGTATTCCTTGCTTGCATTGACGCTCATGATGACATTATCATGGTCGTCGACAGTGTACTTAATTCCCTTTGATTTTGCCCAATTTGAAAGATAATCTCTAATAGCTTCTGTAGAAGTAAGGGTACTGGCCGAATCTTCAAGGTCGGTCTGGTATGCGACGACTTTCTCCTCTATCTTTGACGATAGATCTTCTTCCTCTTCACTGCATGCAGAGAGAAGGAACATAGAGCCTATCATGGTAAATAGCAAAGCTATCGTTGTCAACTTCTTCATTGCCCAATCTCCTTTTATTGTAATTTTTTGTAAAATTCATAAATAATCATTTATTTTGTATGAAAAATCATATATAATGATAACATAATCGTGAAGAAATTAGTAGCGTTTTTATGAAACTTCACATAATCTTAAGATTTGAACGGGAGATAACGAGATGGAATCAAAAAATTTAATTGTGAGAGAAACTGTATTTGACGACTGCAAATACTTTGCTGAATGGGAGACATGGCCTCAGGTTACAGAGTTCTTTACAATGGATGAAGAGAGATCCTACGAACAGGTGGTTACTGAGTTCGTAAGGAATAACCTCGACCCGTCCAAGCTGCAGTTTACTATTACCCTCAAGCCACAGGACAAGCCTATTGGCAAGATTTTTTGTCAAGGATCAACAGAACAGATGATTCCCTGGATATTACCAGGATATACATCGCAGATGTGAACCAAAGGGGAAAGGGTTATGGCGAAGAAGCGCTTCGTCTAGTTTTAGAGTTCGCGTTTATCAATCTCCACATGGAAAGAGTCACGATAGATCATTTTGAGAAGAACAAACCCGCTGCAGCATTATACGAGAAGATTGGATTCCAGACGGAAGGCCTGATGCGTAATGCCGGAAAGAAAAACGGAAAATATATCAATCTTCAGCTGAAATCCATGCTGAGGGCAGAATATTATGACAAAATTCATACAAAATAATTAATAATATTTTACGAATCCGCAAACCTATGCAATCACTAAAGCTGGCTGATTATAAGCCAGCTTTTTCGATGAAAACGATTAGATTCAATATTGACCAAAGCTTGTAATGATAGTATAATTTGTTTGGATAATTTGGAAAAAGTACTATATATTGTGTGTTACGAAGGAGAAGAGACTAAATGGAACGTATCATGAAGATTATTAAAAAGAGATGGAAGGACTGTGGAATTTGATGTAGATAAGATTGCGCAGGCTATATTTAAAGCAGCTCAGGTACTGGGGGGAAAAGACCATGAGATGTCAGAATATCTAGCAAAACAGGTAGAACTGTATCTGCTGGAAGTATGCCACAATTCCTATCCTACTGTTGAACAAGTTCAGGATGCTGTTGAGAAGATTTTGATCGAAAGCGGCCACGCCAGAACTGCAAAAGAATATATTCTGTACAGAGCAGAGCGCACCAGAGTGAGGGATATGAATACCAAACTGATGCGCATTTATGAGGATCTTACATTTAAAGAAGCGAAGGATAACGATGTAAAACGAGAGAACGCCAACATTGACGGCAACACCGCTATGGGAACCATGCTCAAATACGGCTCCGAAGGCGCTAAGGAATTTTATAAGATGTATGTCATCAATCCAAAGTATGCGAAAGCTCATGAGAATGGAGATATTCACATTCACGATATGGACTTCTACACCCTGACTATGACATGCTGTCAGATTGACCTTTTGGAGCTGCTAAAGAACGGATTTTCTACGGGCCATGGACATCTGAGAGGCCAAATGATATTGAAAGTTATGCTGCACTTGCCTGCATTGCCATTCAGTCAGACCAAAACGATCAGCACGGAGGTCAGTCAGTACCAAATTTTGATTTCAGTATGGCTCCGGGCGTTAGAAAGTCCTATAAAAAGTTTATATTGGACCAATCTGGGCAAAATGCTGGAATGCATGTACGATGTAGAAGACGGCATTGAACAGGCAAAGAAGATTGGAGCCTACATAGAAGAAAAAAAAGCATCTACCCTTGCATGGCATGGGATCATAACTATAAAGAACTAGAACTTAGCCATTTGGAGAAATTTGCCTCACCTGAAGAGGCGAAGAAATTGCAGGAGATGGCTACGAAATTCGCAGATAAGGAAATCAGACGAAAAACATATCAGGCGATGGAAGCTTTGATTCACAACTTAAACACCATGCATTCCAGAGCCGGCGCGCAGGTTCCGTTCAGCTCTCTGAACTACGGTACTGACACTTCCCAGGAAGGCAGACTGGTGATGAAATGCATCATGGAAGCGACAGAAGCGGGACTGGGAAACGGAGAAACACCAATTTTCCCGATTCAGATTTTTCAAGGTAAAAGAAGGTGTCAGCTATAATCCGCAGGATCGAATTATGACTTGTTCAAGTTGGCTTGCAAGGTGTCAGCGAAGAGACTATTCCCGAACTTTTCATTCTAGATGCGCCGTTTAACCTGCAGTATTACAGACCAGGACAGCCTGAAACGGAATGTGCCTATATGGGATGCAGAACCAGAGTCATCGGCAACGTTCATGATCCTGCTAGAGAAATCGTCTATGGCAGAGGAAATTTATCCTTTACATCCATCAATTTGCCGAGACTTGCCATCAAAGCGAAAGGCGACGTGGATATTTTCTTCGATGGACTCGATCATGTCATCGATATCGCTATTGCACAGCTCAATGAAAGATTCAGAATCCAGTGCATGAAGAAAGTAAAGAACTTCCCATTCCTTATGGGACAGGGGATCTGGATTGATTCGAAAAGCTGACCCCAGAGGATACCATAGAAGAAGTCCTAAAGCACGGCACTCTGACTATCGGATTTATCGGACTTGCAGAATGCCTGAAAGCTCTAATTGGCAAGCATCATGGAGAATCAGAGGAGGCAGAGAGCGGGTCTGGAAATCAGCGTATATGAGAAAACGGATGGACGAGGAAGCGAGAAAACGGGACTCAACTGGTCGCTGATCGGTACGCCGGCGGAAGGTCTTTCAGGTAGATTTATAAGGATTGACCAGGAGAAATACGGTGTGATTCCCCGGCGTGACCGACAGAGACTACTATACAAACAGTTTCCACGTTCCGGTCTATTACGATATCAACGCCTTTGATAAGATTAGGAAGGGAAGCGCCGTTCCACGAGATGACTAACGCCGGACATATTTCTTATGTAGAACTTGACGGCGATCCGTTAAAGAATTTGGACGCTTTTCGAAAAAGTCGTCAGATGTATGAAGGAGAGCGGCGTCGGCTATGGGTCCATCAACCACCCCGTAGACAGAGATCCTGTCTGCGGTTATACTGGAATTATTGACAACCAGTGCCCAGCCTGTGGCAGAAGAGAGGGCGACGGCAATGAAGATTTCGAGAGAATCAGACGAATCACCGGCTATCTGGTAGGTACGATGGATCATTGGAATGATGCCAAGACCAGCGAAGAAAAAGACAGAGTAAAGCACGGAATCAGGGAAGGATTTGAGAGGCTATGATAGACCGAGAGGAAAGTATCCGCATCGCCGGAGTTGTGCGGGAATCCATTGTGGACGGACCGGGAATTCGATTCGTGATCTTCTGTCAGGGCTGTCCACATCACTGTCAGGGCTGTCACAACAAAGTGACCCACGATTTTGACGGAGGCTATATTTGCGAGACAGATAAGATTTTACAGGCCATCGACGACAATCCTCTGCTCGACGGCGTGACTTTCAGCGGGGAGAACCCGCTTGCCAGCCCAGGGGTGTTTTTGACTTTGGCGAAAGCGATAAAGAAAAGAAATCTGCATATCATGATGTATTCGGGTATACTTTTGAGGAGCTCCAGGCAATGACGGAAGATAACGAGGCTTTGGGTGAGCTTTTGGATTACGTAGATCTTTTGGTCGATGGAAGGTATGAATCCATTGAAAGAGACCTGACATTATCCTTCCGAGGCAGCCGAAATCAGAGAGTAATTGATATGAAAGAAGCCTGGAAGCGCGGAGAGGCGGCTCTTGCAGAAAATTTCTAACCAAATTATGCAAAAATAACTTGTAAAAGCGATCTATTGTATGATATAATAAACGCTGTGATTAAAACGGCGTTGCCGAAAGGATACGCTTGTTGAGTCATGTGCAAGGATGCGACATTCAAAGGCACATGATGAGTATCGTTCATTCGACTGAACGAGTTATGAATATGTTAAAAAATTTTGAAAAAATGCTACATGCTTAATGATATTAAAGGAGGTGCGGCAAATGTCAAGAAAATGTGAGATTTGCGGTAAAGGACAGGTTTCCGGAAACAATGTATCACATTCTAACAGACACACAAGAAGAAAATGGAATGCGAACATTCAGACTGTAAGAATTAACGACAATGGTACAGTAAGAAGAGCTAACGTATGCACAAGATGCATCAGATCCAACAAGATTAACCGTGCCATCTAATTATTTTGGTAACAAGACCCGCTGCTATGGCGGGTTTTTGTTTGTTTTTAGGAGTTAAGGCTTATGGAACAGAGAAAAATGGGCATGTCAATTTTAGGCTACGGTTGTATGCGCTTTCCCAAGAAAGGCAGCCGCATTGATATGGAAAAGACAGAAGAACTGATTGATTATGCCATTTCCCACGGTATCAATTATTTTGATACCGCTTACATCTATAAAGGCAGTGAAAAGGCCCTGGGGGCGGTTTTGGCGAAGAACGGCTGGCGAAAACAGGTGATGATTGCCACAAAGATGCCCCATTATCTGATAAAGTCCATTGAAGGATTAGAAAGAGTTTTTCAAGAGCAGCTGAGCAGATTGCAGACAGATTATGTTGACTGCTATTTGATGCACATGCTTCCTGACGTTAGGATTTGGGGACGATTGATTAAGATGGGCATTTTGGAATGGATTGAAGCGAAGCGATCCTGCGGACAGATTAAAAAATATCGGCTTTTCCCTATCATGGCGGCAGCCGTCAGTTTATGGAACTTCTCGACATCTACCCCTGGGATTTCTGTCAGGTACAATATAATTATATGGATGAACACAGTCAAGCTGGAAGAAAAGGTGTGGAATACGCGGCTGAAAAGGAAATTCCCGTTATCATCATGGAACCGCTGAGAGGAGGTCTTCTGACAGAAGGCCTGCCCCAGAGAGCCAAAGCAGTCTTTGCTGAAGCCGAAAAAGAAAAGGCAGCCCAGCAGAATGGGGCTTCGCTGGCTCTGGAATCAGAAGGCTGTATCTACAGTATTATCAGGAATGGGGTCTATGGAAATTCTACAGGAAAATGTCAAAGTCGCGCAGACTGTCCAATCAGGTGAAATGACATGTGCAGAGAAGAAGGTATTTGAATCTGTAAAACGGCCATCAATGAGATGATTAAAATTCCTTGCACTGGCTGTGGCTACTGTCAGCCTTGTCCCAAAGGCGTGGACATTTCTGGTATCTTCCGATGTTATAACGCTAGCTACGCAGATGGCCTCTTTACAGGTATGAGAGAGTATTTGATGTGTACGACTTTTCGTGCAGAGAGAACCAATGCCGCTCGTTATCGGCTGTGGAAGATGTGAAGTGCATTGTCCACAGAAAATTGTTATCAGAGACGGCCTGAAACAGGCTGCAAAGCGCTTAGAGAATCCAGCTTATCATGTGATTGCACTGGGCGCAAAGGCTGTGTTCAGATAACAGAAAAACAGCCTGCTGACTAGTAGTGACGCAGCAGGCTGATGCCGCACAGGACCAGAACGCCGCCCAATAGCAGAATCCACGCTCTTGGCGGTAGAAAAATGCGCATACCGTAACGATGCCGAAGACGATGAGCACGAATCCGATGTCTTTGGCTTCTTTATACTTACATATCGGTTTTCTCTTTCTATTATTATTCATAAAAACACCCTGTATATTTTATGAAATAGAGGCCACTTTTTGTTACTGTATGTGTTAAAATAGATTTATATATCTATGGAGGTAAGTGATTTGACATTATCAAGAGAAACAGAGTTAGGGACTATTACCATTTCTAACATGCTCTTTGCGCAAATAATTGCAGACAGCTTTAAAGAAGAATCCTGTCTGGGCAAAGTATGGCCATCGACAAAAAAGGCCGCCAGATTGGCAACGACGGCAAATACAATCTTTCAGAATTTGCAGGCAACATAGAAGTAGAGCGCAGTTTTGAAGGAAACAGCGTGGACATTGAATTCAATATCATCGTAAAGTTTGGTACAAGCATTGCAAATATCACGAACGATATCAGTGATTATGTGGCAGATACAATTTATAAGAAACAGGGGAAAAAAACCAAATCAAATCAAAATCAGAATTGCCGGCGTTAAATCCAGGCAGGTGGCGAGAAGAAATTTAGAGGTTGTGAAGAGATATGGAACCGAATGATAAAAGTAAGCAGCCTGAAGGGGATTGGACCGAAAAAAAGCAGAGATTCTCAAAAAACCACATCTTTACCTTGGAGGATCTGTTGAACTTGTTCCCCCAGAAAGTATGAGGACAGACGACAGGAAACCAGAATTGAAGATCTGCAGCCAGGTAAAGAATTCTTAATCAGCGGTAAAGTATTATCACGTCGGTATTCCGGCAATCCATACAAGAAGAATACGCCTCTGACACTTTTGGTGTCGGATGAGACAGGGACCGTGGAAATTTTTTTCAATGGAAGGTATATTGCAAATCTATTTAATGTCAATCAGGATTACTCTTTTTTTATGGCAGAGTTACAGAAAACTTTGACCGCAAACAGATGATTCATCCCGAATTTCATCGCATCGGCGACCCCAATGACATCAGAGGAATTATTCCTATTTATCCGCAGATCAGCGGTATCTCCCAAAATGAACTGCGTAAAATTCAATTACAGCTGCAGGAACTGTATCCCCAAGTGGAAGAATGGCTGCCAGATGAAGTCGTGTCAGAAAATCGTTTAGCAAGTCCAGCCTATGCTATAGAGAATATTCATTTTCCCAAAGATGGAAAACAAGTTTTAGAAAGTAAGTTTAGACTCATCTTTGATGAACTTCTTACGCTGGAAACTGGCCTTTTTTATATTAAGAATGAGACGCGAAAAGATACAGGCGGAATTGTCATCGAGGCTGACTGCGCCGACCAATTTATCAAAGACCTGCCTTTTGAATTGACTGCGGGCCAGAAAAAGCGTGTGGGAAGACATGAAAAGGGATTTAGCGGCGGACAAGGTTATGAATCGCCTGATACAAGGTGACGTCGGATCAGGAAAAACCGTGGTGGCAGAGTTGGCCAGCGTATGCTGCGGCCCAAAATGGTTATCAAAGCGTCATGATGGCGCCGACAGAAATTTGGCCAAACAGCACGTGCAGTCTTTAACAGCAGATTTTGAAAAAATATGGAATCTCTGTCGGCCTTTTGTGCAGCAGTATGAAAGCAGCAGAGAAAAGAGAGACGCTGCAGCGATTGGCGATAGGTCAAATCCAAATTTTGTGGGCACCCATGCGGTGATTCAGCCTGACGTAATTTTTAAGAATTTGGGAATGGTAATAACAGACGAACAGCACAGATTTGGAGTCAACCAGAGAAGCCTTTTATCCAAAAAGGCAAAAAACCCCAATATTTTAGTTATGACGGCTACACCGATTCCAAGGACTTTGGCAGTAATCATTTATGGAGACCTGGACATTTTTCGCAGATTAGGACCATGCCAAGGGGCAGACAGCCCATTAAAACGATGCAGGCGGATATGGAGAACAGAAACAGGGTCTATGATTTTGTTAAAAAACAGTTGAAGGAAAAGAAACAAGCCTATGTGGTAGCGCCGCTGATTGAAGAATCAGATAAGATTGATGCGAAATCGGCAGAGGAACTGCATAAAGAGTTGAGCCAGAAGTTTGCCGGCTTTCAGGTGGCGTTAATACACGGCGCTATGAAACAAGAAGAAAAAGATTTTATCATGGGTGAATTTTCTGATGGCAACATCGACGTGCTAGTTTCTACTGTAGTAATAGAAGTAGGTATCAACGTGCCCAATGCTACCGTTATGGTGGTTGAAAACTGTGAGCGATTCGGCCTGGCCCCTTCATCAGCTACGCGGCCGCGCAGGCCGCGGCAGCGATCAGTCCTATTGTTTTTAATTTGCCACAATGAAACAGATGTAGCAAAAGAACGGAATCAGATTATGTGTGAGAGAAAAATGACGGCTTTGAAATTGCAGAAGCTGATCTGCGACTGCGCGGACCAGGTGAGCTTTTTTGGAACCAGACAGCACGGTCTGCCTGAAATGCATATCAGTGATCTGGTCCGTCATGGCGACGTTCTGGAAAAAGCGAAAACACAGCCAAAGCGATTATAGATAAAGACCCGGATTTAAGAAATCGAAAATATGAAAAGCTGAAAACCGGATCAGAAAAATGTTCGGCGAAGACATTAAATTAGAACTATAACGCAGGAAGAAATTATCCATATTTTACAAGACATAGAAATCTCCGATCGGGTTAAATTAATAACGTAAACAGGGAGGTGAAAAGAAATGAATTTACAGCAGAAAAATGAATGTTAATGCTAAACCAGCATTAAACAACCTGAAGACAGAAGTTGCTAATGAACTTTGGTCTTTCAAATTACGACCAGGCTGACAAGGGAAACATGACTGCAAGACAGAATGGTTATGTAGGTGGCTATATGACTAAGAAGCTTGTAGAAATGGCTGAACAGCAGTTAGCTGGAAAATAAAGGAATCTAATTCCTTAATTAAGAAGTTGTAATAAACTTTTTGCTTAAAGGGGCTGTCTCAATTAACTTTGAGACGGTCCTTTTTCGTTTCTTGAACGACAAATTAATAGCATTCTTTTTATAATTCATGGTATACTATTGGTTTAGAAGGCGGTGACAAAGGTGAACGATTTACATAGAAAAGAAGTAGTAACTTGTGAGGAAATGAAAGCGCTTGAAAAGCTGCCGGACAAAGCCGGTCTTTCCTATTAT
>VOFI01000968.1_pt1 | contig 14642 bp, 21 predicted proteins | sample 5384131 | NCBI WGS metagenome assembly VOFI01 (sample SAMN12384728, study PRJNA508395) | human gut metagenome | isolation source: healthy gut H | host: Homo sapiens
GAAAAGCACATGGCAGAAGACCTTCTGTCTCTTCAAAGGCATCATAATCCCCAAAGCGAGATAATATTGCGGCGATTCCAAGATTGGCTTCTAATTGCTTGAGAATTTTATTGGTAATGTCATGCTTTTTTGACCACCGCACCATAGCGCTGACCGATAGTCTGACTATCCCCCACTTCCCAGTCGTTCCAATAATGGACATTGTACTTTTCTTCTAAGACATCTAAACGATTGGACTGGTCTTGGTAAATCCAGAGCATCTCTTTGATAGCTGATTTAATGGCGATGGGACGAAGGGTCGTAATGGAAACTCGCCTTTTGCAAGATCAAACTCCATAAAGGCACCCGTGATGTATTTGGAGTTGGCCGTTCTACCATCCTTGTATTTAGGTCGGGCCTGTTCAGACCAAACACCTTCTTCCATGATTTTCCGAATATACTCTTTAAAATGGTATCTGTTTTTGTCATATCTCCTCCTTTAATCTACTATTGCTTTCATTATATCACAGGATAAAGAAAAAAGGAGAGGCAAATCTCCTTTTAATCTTATTGTAATACTAGAGATGCGGCACCGATGACACCCGCATCATTTCCCAAAGTAGCAAGCGCCAATTGAGTAGATTCACGTACTTGTGGGAATGAGTTTTCTTCAAAGACCTTGCGCACACATCCAAGAGGAAGTCTCCAGCAGCAGATAACCCCACCACCGATAACGATCTTTAGACGGGTTCAAGGTTGAACCAATATTGGCTGCAGCAAGTCCAAGGTAACGAGAAGTTCTTATAAACGATCAAACAAAGAGCGTCACCCTCTTTTGCCAGGTCAAAGACCGTTTTAGTTGTTACTTCTTCTCCGTTGTCGATCAAGACTTTCAATTGAGCGTCCCCTTCGTACTCATCTGCGTAACGACGAGTCAAGTTAACGATCCCAGTTGCTGAGGCAACCGTTTCAAGACAGCTTTTTTACCACAGGTACATTGGATTGATCATCAAAGTCAACCGTGATGTGACCAAGTTCCCCAGCAGCTCCACGCACACCGTGCAAGAGACGACCTTCAGCGACGATACCACCGCCAACACCTGTACCAAGTGTCATGAAGACAACATCAGGTTGGTTTCACCAGCCCCTTTCCAACGTTCACCCAAAGCAGCAACGTTGGCATCATTATCGATAAAGAATGGAATATGAAGGGCAGTTTCGATCTTTTCTTTGACTGGTTGAAGGGTCTTCCAGTTCAAGTTGTAGGCACCGATAACTGTACCTTTTTTCACGGTCAACGACACCAGGTGATCCCATTCCAATTCCTTGGAACTCAGAAGCATCCAGCTCAAGCATTTTCAAACGATGCGCGATGGATTCCGATCATATCATCTACGATATGGCTACCTTCATCAAGATATTTGTTTTAATAGACCATTTTTTCTTGAACTTCCCCATCCAAAGTGAGGATAGCAAACTTAATTGAAGTTCCCCAAGGTCAATCCCAATAATTTTTTTAGACATCTGTAACTCCTTTCAAACTTGTAAACACTACAGATCTATTATATCAGACTTTTTTTATCAAACGCAAAGGTTTGCACGTAACTTTTCTTAACTTTTTAACAAGAGACTAAAGGATTGAAATCTAAAATAAGGAAAATCAAACCAATAATATTTAATAGAAAGACGCTAATCGAAAGCGGACTAACGATTAAGAATAAGCCGACGAAGAGCTGTAGCAAGGCAAAGAAAATATAACGCTTGAGACAGTTCCTCAACCTTCCTCAGTAGAAATTGGCTTTCCGGAAGTTCAAAAATCGAACGGTAGATCAGCCAAATTCCTAAAAAGTGACTGGAAAGACAATCGGCAAGGTCTTGTAGCCATAAAGCAGTAAGTAGACCGCAAAAACCAAGGCGACCATACTGTGAAAGAGCTGTTGCTGCTGAATTATACCAGCCTGGCGACGCAATCGGTAATAGCGTGAAAAACGCGAAAGGGAGATTAAAAAGAAGCCACAAGAAATCAACCAGCTAAACGAGCCAATGTGCTCAATTGGATTGATAAACAAGACGATACCGATAATGGTAAAAATAGTGGCTGAAATCCCAAAGGGATATCCGGTTCAATTGATTCATAGGGCCTCCTTATTCATCTAATTCGCTCAGATATTCATAGCGATCGTCTTCTCAAGCAGTCGCTCATTTTCCTGATCCAATTCCTTTTGAAGAGCTGACAATTTGCCAAAGTCAGAGCCGTTTTCATTCATCTCCACTTCAATCTCTGCAATCCGATTTTCAATGGCTTCGATATCTGCTTCAATGCTTGCCCACTCTTGCTTCTCCTTGTAGCTCATGCGTTTCTTCTCTTCTTTTTGGCTTAACAGGTTTCTCTTTTTCAACCTTGTGACTAGCCGTTACCTGGGCTGCTTCAAAGGCTTTTTTCATCCAGGTAATCCGTATAATTGCCAAAGAACTCACGAATGCCCCCATTTTTTCAAAGCCAGGATCTTGCTTGCCGACCTTGTCTAGGAAATAGCGATCATGGCTAACGGTAACAACTGGCCCTCCAAAGTTTTGAAGAAAGTTTTCCAAAACCGTCAAGGTAGCAATATCCAAGTCATTGGTTGGCTCATCGAGGAGAAGCACATTGGGTTTTTCAATCAAGAGTTTTAAAAAGAAAGAGGCGCTTCTTCTCACCACCGGAGAGTTTTTCGATCAAGGTTCCGTGCATGGAACGTGGGAAGAGAAATTGCTCCAAGAGATCAGCAATCGAAGTCGTCCCAACGGTCGTCTTCACTTCTTCAGCAACTTCCTGGAGGAAATTAATCACGCGTTTGCTCTCATCCAAACCATCAATCTGTTGTGAGAAATAAGCCACCCGCACGGTTTCTCCGATAATGACTTGCCCAGACTGAGGCTGGAGTCGCTCAGCGATCAGATTAAGTAGGGGTGGACTTGCCGACGCCATTATCCCCCGACAATCCCAATGCGGTCTTTGTTTTGCACCAAGAGGTTAAAGTTCTTTAAAATCGGCTTGTTTTCAAAAGCAAAACTCACATCTTTAAACTCGATGACTTTCTTTCCGATTCGGCTGGTCTCAAAGTTCATCTCCAAATCCGTCTGGTTGCTTTGACCAGACAAGTCTTGCTTGAGATCATGGAATCGATTGATCCGCGCCTGTTGCTTGGTCGCACGCGCCTGGGGTTGACGCCGCATCCAGGTCAACTCCTGCTTATAGAGTTGCTGCTTCTTATGAAGAAGGGCTGCATCACGCTCATCTTGCTCAGCCTTTAAGCGGACATAATCCTGGTAGTTGCCCTGATACTCGATCAAGCCACCTCGATCCAACTCAAAGATCCGTGTCGAGATATTATCCAAGAAATAGCGATCGTGGGTAATGAAGAGCACGGTTTTCTTAGAGTTCTTCAAGAAATTGGTCAACCATTCGATGGTATCAATGTCAAGGTGGTTGGTCGGCTCATCTAACAAGAAGCAGGTCGTGATGTGACAGCAAAACTTGGGCCAGTTGCACCCGACGACGCAAGCCCCAGATAGATCCCCAACTCTGGCATTCAAGTCTTCAATCCCAAGTTTTGAAAGGACTGTCTTGACCTGACTCTCGATTTCCCAAGCATTGAGCGAATCCATCTCCGCCATGACCTTTTCAAGACGGGCTTGGTTCTCTTCTCGGTAATCCGCCATCAAGAATTCATAATCGCGAATCAGCTGCATTTCCACGCAAATCACTGGATAGCACCGTATCCAAAAACCGTTTTTTGATCATCAAAAGTCTGGTTTGCGTCAAATAACCAATCGTATAATCACTCTTGGCAGAAAAAAGGACTCACATCTCCATCAAAGCCAGAGCGACCTGACAATACATCTAACAGCGTGGTTTTTCCAGTTCCATTGACCCCGATCAATCGATCCGATCAAGTCGTGAATAATAAAGGAAATCTCACGAAAGACGGTCTTATCTCCGACAGATTTGGTTAATTTATCGACAATAAAATCGCTCATTTTCCTCCTCTTTTTGCTTGCTGGATATAGGCGATGATGGCCTCTTTTTCATTGGCCAGTTCCCCCATCGACAATGGCATATTCAATTTTTGTCAAAATCTCTCCCAAGGCTGGACCCATTGAAAACCATATTCTTTGATCAGCATACCACCATTGACCACCACTTTCATGCTTATCATGAATGGTCAAGCTATCATAGACACCTCAATGGCCAAATAATCCACACTCAAGGCATACCCTTCCCGGAGCTCTTCAGCCAGTAGCAACAAACGCTTCTCGTACTTGTAACATGCACGCTTGTCTAGACTTCCTTTTTTCTCGGAGCTTTTAGAATCTCCACGATCTGCTCCACCGTCTTAGCAAAGTCTCTAGAGGTCTTCCATTTCTTAAAGAATTTTGGAATATCTTGAATCTCTAGTGCTAAGACCAAAGCAACCCAGGCTTGCTCAGAAGTTGAAAAGGTATACTCCAACTCTATGTCAAACAAACGCTCGATCGCTTCTTTACGATCCTTCATCTCCTGGCAGATAGTGATAGGCTCCACTTGCTAGCATAGCCTCCAATCCCTGTCTCCAGTATGGAGAAATCAAAACTTATCAAACTCGATAAAAGTGCGCTCTACGGAAATCTTCTCAAGTAAGGCGCACACTCCTTCATGGCATCAAAGGTCGCCTCTTCTAATTCAAAGCCGAGACTGGCCTGAAAACGAAAGCCTCGCATGATCCGGAGAGCATCTTCGTTAAACCGTTCATGAGGAAGCCCAACTGCCCGGAGGACCTTGTTTTCTAGATCTTCTAGTCCATGAAAGAGGTCAACAATTTCTCCTTTTTTCATTTAAGGCAAAGGCATTGACCGTAAAATCACGACGCTTGAGGGTCTTCTTCTAGCGAGCGTACAAAAGACACGGAACTCGGACGGCGATAATCGACATAGACATCCTCCGTCCGGAAGGTCGTAATTTCATATTCTTGACCATTTTCAAGGACCAAGACAGTCCCCATGTTCGATACCGACATCTACTGTGCGATCAAAAAATCGCCTTGGTCTCTTTCTGGGTATGAGGAAGAAGCGATATCGACATCGTGAATGGGACGATCCAAGAGAGCATCTCGGACAGATCCCCCCGACAAAATAGGCCTCAAAACCAGCTGCTTTAATCTTCTCTAATATTGGTAAAGCCTCCTGAAACTCAGAAGGCATCTTTTCTAATCTCATAGTATGTGTTCCAAACCATAGACAAGCTCATGACGCTTGACAACTTCTTTAATCCCTAGATTTACTCCTGTCATGAAGGAAACACGATCATAGGAATCATGACGGAGAGTCAAGCCTTCGCCTTGGCTACCAAAAAATCACCTCTTTGAGCCACTGAGGCCGGGCAATCGAACCGAATGGATACGCATCCCTTCAAACTCTGCCCCTCTTGCTCCAGGCATCAACTCTTCTTCATCTGCTGCACCTTGCTGGATCTTCTCGCTTCTCCAGAGATCAACTCAGCGGTCTTAATTGCTGTTCCACTCGGTGCATCTTTTTCTTATCGTGGTGCAATTCGATAATTTCCACATTCGGGAAATACTTGGCTGCTTGCGCTGCAAATTGCATCAAGAGCACGGCTCCAATGGCAAAGTTCGGCGCGATCAAGCCACCCAAGCCTTTTCACGTGAAAGGTCTGTCAATTCTTGGATCTGCTCAGGAGTGAATCCAGTCGTTCCCACAACAGGCGCAAAGCCATTCTCAATTGCAAAGAGTATTTTCGTAAGCGACTTTGGGCATGGTAAAAGTCCACCAAACATCTGCCTCTAAGACCCACGACATCTTCTTTGTGGTTAAAGACAGGGACTCCTGCAACTTCTGTCTCATCAGTAAATGGATCGATCAAGCCGGCTAATTTAACTCAGGATCTTCTGAAACCATCTTGTAAGCTGCTTGTCCCATTCTATCCCTTGAAACCTGCGATAATGACTTTAATGGACATAGAATTCTCCTTAAACGATAGGGATATACCCAACTGCTAAGCTATGGTCACCTAAGTGCGTCCCAATAACCCCTCCAAAGGTAGCAAAAGGAATGTCACCTTCCACTCCTTCTTCGATGAGCAGTTGGCGAAGTGATTCTGCTTTTCAGGGACATTAGCATGGATGACAAAAAGACTTGGTAATGACCATCTGCGATATCTGATACAACAATCTCTACCAAGCGTTTCATGGCTTTCTTTTTCCGTCCGGACTTTCTCAAAGACCTCAATCACCCTTCATCATTAAAATGAAGAATAGGCTTGATGCTCAAGAGGTTCCCAAGAATGGCAACCCCATTTGACAGACGACCACCCTTTGACCAAGTGGTTCAAATCATCCACCATGATATAGGCAGAGGTACCATCAATCTGGTGTTGGATATTGGCAACAATCTCATCGAAGGAACGGCCTTCACCACCCCATTTCAAGCAGTCTTCTGCCATCATTCCTAGAGGAGCACTGGTGATTTTTGAGTCCGGGAAATTCGACGGTCAAGCCTTCAAATTGTCCTTCAAATATTGGATATTTTGGTAGAAACCAGAAATACCAGATGACAAGAAAAAGACCGATAGCATGCGTATAGCCCTTAGCTGTCAAACCAGATAAGACTTCTTCTAACTCTGCAACACTCGGCTGGCTAGTCTTTGGCAATTCCTTAGACGCAGCCATCTTTTGGTAGAACTCATCGTGTGTCAGGGTTCTTCCCTTCAACATAAGACTCCCCCATCGATATAGATCGGGATCTCTAAAATAAATAAGTCGTCGTGATGGAGCACGTCTTGCGGTAAATAGGCAGACGAATCCGTGATCACTGCTAATTTCATTGATTAAAACTCCAAATTTATACCCGGTAAATCGAGGGCAATTTCTGTGACTTCGTAAGTCAAACGGTTGAGCATATTCAAGCAAGGGCGAGCCAATTCTTCCACTTCGTCTTTGCTGAATTCGCTTGGTTCATTGACATAACGACCAAACAAGTGGTTGATTTGAGTAATGGTTCCACTGATCACAAAAACCGTCAAAAACGATCATCATGTAGCTCAAGATGACAATCAAAGAAGTCGTGTTTTGTTCTTGATCACGATTGATCAATTGAAAGTTTACATCTACTTTTGTTTCAGGGATGCCATTTTCTTTTCCCACTCAAAATTACGAGCATCATAGTGGTATTGGCTAACAAATTCTTTTTCACGTTGAATATCCATTTTTATTCTCCTAAAAATATGCGTTATGCTTATTATACCATAATTCAGCTTAAGATACCAACGCCGAATGAGGTGATTTTTTCGCTAGTACAAAGAAAAGGTTGGGAAAGACCCAACCTTTTAGTCATAATTTTAGTTTTTAGGTTTGCGAAGCAATCCGAACAAGATACCACTTACGACTGCACCGATCAATACGAACAAGATGTATAGAAGTGGATTTGATGTAAGAGCGATAACGAAGATTCCTCCGTGAGGAGCCATGAGGATTTCAAGCCTGCAAGACCAACAAGGGCACCTGTCAATGCTGAACCAGCGATGAAGCTAGGATGGCACGAGCTGGGTCAGCTGCACCGAATGGAATGGCACCTTCTGTGATGAATGAAAGACCCATAACGATGTTTGTCAAACCAGAATCTCGTTCTTCCTGTGTGAATTTATCTTTAAACAAGACAGTTGCTACGAATACTGCCAATGGAGGAACCATACCAGCTGCCATAACAGCTGCCATAACAATAGAACCACCTGAAGCAACAGATTCAGCAAGTGTACCTGTAGCAAAGACATAAGCGGCTTTGTTGACTGGTCCACCCATATCTCACTGCCATCATACCACCAACAAGGAGACCAAGTAGTACGGCTGAGCTTCCTGACAAGCTTTGACAAGAAGTTATTAAGACCAGTATTGATAGCAGCCATTGGAATATTGATGAGGAACATCAAGAATCCTGTCAAACCAACACCAAGCAATGGCAAGAGAAGGATTGAACGGATACCATCAAGAGAACGTGGAAGACCTGCAAAGGGCTTTACGAAGAACGAGGATAACACCACCTGCAAGGAAACCACCAACAAGAGCTCCAAGGAAAACTGAAGATACGGGCAAGCTGGTTAATTCACCACCTGGCAGCAAATGGAACACCACCAAAGGCTGCACCCTTGAGCAATAGCATCCAGCTACGAAACCCTGATACCAAACCTGGTTTTTCAGCGATTGAGAATCCAATGTAACCTGCAAAACTGGAAGCATGAAGCCAAAGGCAGCGCCACCAATTGTTTTAAATTGAGCTGCAATTTCGTGGTAAGAACCAAGTTGTGACAATTGATCTTTAGGAACACCCATGAATTTGGTCAAGCAAGAAGGCAAGCGCAATCATGATACCACCACCGATAACAAATGGGAGCATTTGTGATACCCCACTCATCAAGTGTTTATAGAAGGCACCACCGAGGCTCAATTTTTTCTTGGCTAGCGCTTGAGCTTGCTGCAGCATTTTCAGCGTGGAAGACATCTGCTTTGCCATCAAGATGGTTTGGATCAATTCTTCTGTCTGACGGATACCGGCTGCGACTGGTTTAGAAATCAATTTTTGCCATCGAAACGTGCTGTTTCAACTGCTTTATCAGCTGCAAGATGACCCCTTCAGCTTTGGCGATTTCTTCAGCTGTCAAGGTGTTGCCGACACCAGATGCCCCGTTGGTTTCAACGCGGACTGTAACACCCATTTCTTCACCTTTTTTGATGAGGGCTTCTTCCGCCATGTAAGTGTGAGCAATACCAGTTGTACATGCTGTTACTGCTACGATAAGTGGTTTGTCGCGAAGCTGCTTCTTTAACAGCTTCTGCTTTTTTTCGCTTCTTCAGCCTGTGCTTCTTCTTCTGCCATCCAAAGGCTGCAATCACTTCATCTGGGATGTTACCTGACGCAAACGGTCTGCAAAACCTGGTTTCATCAAGTATTTAGACAATTCAGCAAGGGCTGCCAAGTGAGAGTGTCATTTGCCCCTTCTGGAGCTGCGATCATGAAAACAAGAGGTCGGTTGGTTGACCATCAAGTGATTCGTAGTCACACCTTTGTTTGATTTTGCAAAACAAGACCGTTGCTTCTTTTACTGCAGCATTTTTGCTGTGTGGCATAGCGATTCCATCACCCAAACCAGTTGGTTTAGTGCTTCACGGTTCATGATTCCAGCTGAAGGTTCACAATCTGTCACCACACCATTGTCAACGAGCGATTGAATCATCTCTTGATCACGCCCTCTTTATCTGTTGCTTGAAGGTCAAACAACATCACGTTTTTATTTAAAACGTCTTGAATTTTCATAGTTTTTCTACCTCTACTTTTTCATAAGTTTCTTTTAATATAATCCTGTTGCCAAACATCTGAAAGTGGTCGCTGTTCCACAAGCCACTCCCATTTGAAGCTTCGATGACGTCCCTGTCGTTGCGAACTTCCCGGAGAAACCAGCTACCATAGAATCGCCAGCTCCGACTGAAGTTCTTCACGCCCTTTGATTGGTTTGCAGTAAGGGTGCGGACAAGGAGAGCACCATCACCCGCCATGGAAATAATGACGTTTGTGCTCCTTTGGCCAAGATTTCTTTGGCATAGCGTTCGATTCTTAACGAATTCCGTCAATAACATAAAAATAGCTCCAACTCATGATTGTTTGGACAATTGAGGGTTAATTTCAAAGAAAGAATCAATCAGGTTTGCCCTTCAAGTCGCAAACCACTTGCGCACCACTGTCACTGAAGTTGCGTCAATTCTTTGTAAAAAATGGCATTACGCCAAAAAATGAAGATAAGGAACCGTCCTGCAAAGACTACCACATCATCCGCTGTGCATCGATAGGATGCTGAGCAATTCTTGCAACTGCGCTTCCGTCACTTCTGGGCCATTCCATTGATTTCTGTTTCCTCATCAGCGGCTTTTTACGGTCTTGACATTGATCCGTGTATCTTGGTCCACTGTCACAAAGTTGGTGGAAATGTCTTCGCTGGTCAGTACGTCTTCAATGAAACGTCCGGTGAAACCACCGATAAATCCAGTCGCTGTGTTCTCGATATCGAGACGCTTCAAAACACGACTGACATTGATCCTTTACCACCGGCGAATTTATCTTCCGAAGCCATCCGATTGACCGCTCCGTCTCTACATGATCGAGTCGAACAATATAGTCAATGGCTGGATTCAGTGTTACTGTATAAATCAAACCTCTATAACCTCCGTTTTTCTTTAAAAACCTTTAATCGTTGCGGTTCACATTGATTGGTGATAATCATGGCTCGCTTGATCCGGAGCCACTTTTGACAAAGGATGTCACCCAATTTTTTTGAATCATCCGCTAGGGATATAGGTTTTTTTGCATTTTCGATAATCGCACGCTTGACAGATCCTTCTTCCAGGTCTGAGTGCTGTAAACTCATCATCGATTCCATTCATTCCAAGAAAGGCCTTGTCAAAATTCAACTGACCGATTTGATTGAGCGCGATTCCTCCGATACTAGCATCTGTAGAAGACACCTTCCCACCGATGATGACCGTCGGAGCATTTCGCTCGACCAACTTGGTGCATGGTGGGCTCGAATTGGTCTCCCAGTTACCGTTGGATTGACAATTTCTTGTACCAAGAGTTCATTAGTCGTCCCAGCATCGATAAAGATGACATCATGATCTTTGATCAACTCTGCTGCAATTTTGACTTAACTCGATGTTTTTGATAGATTTTCTTTGTGCTTTCTTCCTCTTGAAGAAAATGCAAGGCTTCCACACCGCCGTGAACCCGGCGAGTTGCTTTCAGCACAGCTCATCAAGTCTCGCCGAACGGTTGATTCAGGCGTTCCCAGCTCACTGCTGGGGTTTCCAAGGAAACAAATTTTTCCTTTAATACCTTTTCGAGGATAGTGTTTTCTCGTTCGAACTTGTGAGCATTCTCCTCACTTTTGCAATCGATTACAAAAACCATTATACTCTTTCTTCATGTCAACATATCAATTTCTATCACTTTCTTTTTCAAAAATTCCAAAAAAGTACAGAGCGAAGAACTCATTTTGTTAAAAGGGTTCTTGTCCCTCTCTCTAAATTTTCTTTTAAAAGATTTTAAGCAATAAAGTGTCTAAGTATCCTCTATTCTCAATATGTCTTAAATCATTATTTGGTGTTTCTTTTTCTTGAAACCAAACAATCCAGCAAGTAACTAACGACTACACCTGTTGTTGCTGCTGCATGTTTGGAAGAATCTGCACTGCCACAGCTTGGCTGTGGGTTTGGTTCTTCTACTTTGGCTTCTTGTTTTTGGAGCTGAAGTAGCTTTTTAGTCTTACCTGCGGACTATTGGTACTTGTTGGAAGGACTGTTGGTCTATCCGAAAAAAGTGGTTGGATGGCGACGGATATCCATTAGCATAATATCGCGTACAAAATAGCTGGATCCGTGAGGCTAGATCTTCATATTAAAAATTCAACAGTTCCACGACACTTTGATAAGATTGAAGGGTTTCACCCTGATTCTGCTTTCTTTTATTATTCTCTAAAGTAGCCACAGCAGCTGATAAAACGGATTGGGCTTTTAACTGTCAATTCTGGAGATTTTAAAGTCAGAAAGACGTTTTTCAGCAGCAACCAAGCGCCCTTTGCGCCGCCTTCAAAGCCCTCATGCGCTTCTTGAACGACTTGGGCTTTTTAGCTCTTCAGCTTTTTAAAAGATCTAATTTCTCACGCGCAGCTGCTAACAAAATCTTTCGCTTTTTTGAAGCGCTGCTTCTTTGGTTGAATAACTGCTTCAATCGACCTCGAGATACATCAAGAGTCGCTTTTGCTTTTTCAACTGCATGATCCTTGCTGACAAGAATTTTTGTAGTTTTTGGATGGTTTTTGCACATTGGCCATCTCTACTTCACATTTGAATTAGTATGGCGGGCATCTTCTAATTTGCCTTGCAAGATAATGATTTGGGACTCTTGATTGGCCTTGTCCACTTGAGGTTAGCGACTTCATCAGATTTTGCTTTCACATCATGTCTTGTCGTTCAGCACCACTCCCTGACGCAATTGGTAAGCAAGTGCATTGGTTGACACTGCTGAGGTGACTGGACTGTGTAAGAAAGCCGCTTCTGACATGGCATTACTTGGGTCATAAGCCACTGATAAAGCCGTTGCTTTGTTGTCCACCATTTGGAGGTAATGACCAACCTTGGCAAGGCCTCAGCCCCCAATCTTCATATAGATGTCGGTGGCATCGATTTGTGTTTTCGTCTGTTGGTAGACCGTATTGAGCTGCTACTTCTTTGGTAAGCCGCTTTTTCATTGTACCAAAGTCTACTGCACCAGCAGGTGAGAAACCGCAGCAATATTTTTCGTTTGGCAAAAATACTTAAACATATGCCAAATTAGCTTTTTGAAATATTCTAACTGTACTTTGGCTAGCAGGAAAAGAATAAGGATCAAAGTTTCAATTCTGGCAACCCTGCATTCCGACGATAAGCATTGATAGCATCCGCAATTTCAAGAAAGCCCGTAGATTAGCTTGCAAGGTTGCAGACTCTCCAACTGTCAAGCTGTCTCTTCACGACTACGCTTAGAGTAAGGCTAAGGCACTCGCTGCAGCTTCATTGCCATTGTTAGCTATGTTGCAAAATAGCCTTCATAAGTTGCTTTGACCTTCAACTGAGCCGGGCTACTAGCAGCCGCTTGTTCTAAGGCAGCTAGCTCGGCTTCTTTTTAGTTGCAATGACAGCTTTCAAATCAGTGAGACGTGTTTGGGCTAATTGAATGTCGCCTCAATTTGAGCCACTGTATCTGAACCATTTTGCTGGCTAGCTTGCAAGGTTGCAAGGTAATTTTGAGATTCTCGGATACTTTGCTCGACTTGACTTTGCTCCAACAAGGCCTGATTTAGCACATTCTCATCATTCGATATTGGTGCTTTTGCCTGATTTAATTCATTTTGAGCTACATCGACCAAAGATTGCTGAGCTGTGACCTGATTTTCCCTGCTGACGAACAGCCTCCTACAATTTGATCATGCATCTTTCCGCTTCTCTAACCTTATTTTCTTCGATGGTGACATAGGCTTGAGCTTACTTTTTACATCATTTTCTGCTTTCTCAATTTTTCGCATCCGAAGTTGTCGCAATGAGGTCTTCGGCATCCGTAACTGCCAAGTTTCTTCTTCTAATTCCTGTCCAGCTACTTTGACTGCTGTTTGAGCCTCCATTTTTTTGCTCTTGGTAATGTACATCTTTTACCGCTTGTCCTTTTTTGAGCCGTAATTTGTTTCAATTCATCAACTGTAATTGGTTTTTCGACTACTTCCGTGCTGTTGGTTTCTGCATTTTCATTTTGCTTGACTTCTTCCGCACTGGCCTTGTGCTGAAACATACCAGACAGTACCGTTGTTGCAGCAATTCCTGTCGTAAAACTGATTTTCCTAATTTCTTTCCCATTAAATCACCTCCAAAACTAAATCTTTCAAAAAAGTTTTATCTTTAGATACCACATTTTGTTACCAATAACTAGTAGTAGGAAAATTTTTTGTATCATTTTAGTAAAGAAAACAGCTAACGCTGTTGTAGAATGGTAACAAACCCTACCAGCAATGGAAAATTAGCCATTATATAGTTTGGGTACCTTTATAGTGAAACCCACTTTGTAAAATCTGATGTAGTGCCATTCTTAAGAGTTTTTAACTTTTTAGTAAAGAAAAAAGATTAAAGAAATTACTTTTTCTTCAATCTAAAAATGCTGACACTGTTAGTCTTCCTTGTTTAATTTGCTCCAACATTTTCTCTTCTTCTGCTGTCAACTCATAGTTTTCTAGCAAGTCTGGCCGACGCTCCAAGGTCTTTTTCAAACTCCTGATAGAGGCGCCACTGACGAATTTTTTTCATGGTGACCGCTCATGAGAACATCTGAACCGTCATCCTCTGTAATCATAAGGTCGTGTATTGAGGATATTCTAGAAGACCAGAGAGAGAAACTGTCATCCTGGTGACTAGGACTCTTTTCCGATCACTTCTGGAATCAAACGAACTGTCGCATCAATCATGGTCATGGCCGCTAACTCCCACCCGTTAGAACATAATCTCCAAGAGAAATTTCATCCGTCACCAAGGTTTTGATCCTCGTCATCCCTCATAGTGACCACAGATAAAGATCAATTCTTTCCTTCCTGAGCCAACTTCTTCTGCGTAGCTTGACTCAAAGGTCCACCAGCAGGATCCAGCAAAATCACGCGGATTCTTTTTCTCAATCGCATCAAAGGTATCAAAATCGGTTGAGCCCTCGTAAGAGTGCATGCCTTGCTCCGCCACCTCATAGGGTTCATCGTCCATGGCGCGCTTTCTTTCTCCGCGTTTTCATACGGAAATTATGGTAGTTGATCTCGAGAAGTCCCTTTTCACGCGCCTTTCAGACAATAGAGTGCTCCAAAGGCGAAAACATCTGGAAAGAGGGTTAAAATATCAATCTTCATCGTCTAACCCTTCTAAGATGTCTGCACATCCACTCGATTTCCTGGAATATCAATTTTGAGACTACTGTGGTGGGATATAAGGCAAAGAGAAGGTCTCGTTTGCCTTTACGTTTTCACCACCCAGACATCATTGGCACCTGGTTGCAGGGATCTCCTTGATCTGACCAATCAA
>VOFI01003416.1_pt1 | contig 14640 bp, 17 predicted proteins | sample 5384131 | NCBI WGS metagenome assembly VOFI01 (sample SAMN12384728, study PRJNA508395) | human gut metagenome | isolation source: healthy gut H | host: Homo sapiens
GCGACGTGTATATCAAGAGCTTTGAGGAACTGCTCTGGAAGCCGGAGTACCGAAAGGACTGACGAATAAAAGGAACATAGCAAACATAGTAAAAGTCAGGCGTTGGTTTTCCAACGCCTGACTTGAGGCTGTCGATAAAGTAGTAAATTCTCCGCGACGGTAAGGAAGGGTGTGCGCGGGAAACCCAAGAAGGGTGTCCTGCGCCATTGAAATCCTTAGTTTTCAGAACTTTTATAAAGTTCTGAAAACTGGCTCAGCGGGGAGAAAAGACTTTTTCGACACGCTGAAGTCAGGCGTTGGTTTTCCAACGCCTGACTTTTTATGCGGTTCAACTGCCCGAGCGCCAGTGGGACACAATTTGCCATTCGTCCGTTCCCGGCATCAGGCGCAGGGTCAGGACTGCAATATTTCCGTTTTCAACAGATTTACGCAGATAAACGTAGTTTCCGACCTGTTCGCCGGATTCCGCTATAAAATAGAACATATTGAAATCAGAGGTAAACGTATAGTAAGCGTCATATTCCTCCAGATAGCAGACGCCGGAGGTGTCCAGATTGCTCGTGGTGATGCCGCCCCAGCGGGTCAGCACCTCGTTGATGCTGGAAACCGTGTGCCGGTGGATGGGCACCGGCATATTCTCCATGCGCTCCACCTGCTTGAACGGCCAGTTATCCAGCTTTTTCAATGCCTCAAATTCCGCCTCGGTCGCCTGGCCGCTGTCCGGGAAATAGCGGATAAATTCCTCAAAATTCAGGTTCCTGACATTTTCATAATAAGAGGAAAAGAAGTAACTGAAGGGCTGGATGTGAAAGTCCACAATGTCACCGCTCTCATCCCGAATCGCAGGGTCCATAACGGCGTTGTAGGCGGCCAGCTCCTCTTGCGTCAGGGTGTGCCGGGGGCTGTACTGCCCTGTCAGCGAGATCTCCACCACGGCCTGAAAGGTTTCCCAGCCATTGCCCCGGTCGGCCTCGTAGAATACTGGAACGAGGTACTGATATAGGCCCGAACCGAACAGCGACTGATGCTGCTCCACCGTGGCTGCCAGATGCACCTGCTCCCAGCCGTGAACGTTTCTGGCCCGGGCGCTGTCCAGAGAACAGAGCTGCGGCTCGCCGTTTTTCTGCTCCACCGTGTAGGAGACCGTAAGATCCGCGGCGCGCCCGTCCACCTCCGCCCGGTAGGTGGAGGTCATCGTAGTCCGGGTGGACGCGCCGGCGGCGGGAAGGCTCTCCGTCGGCGTGAAGCTCTCCGCCATGAGGTACATCACCTGAGGCTCAATGAAAATGTAGGGATAGTCGCTGATGCCCAGATCCGTCCACAAAGTCCAGACCCGCCAGCAGCCGTTCCCATCGGCGGTGGGGTAGAAGTAGTACCGCTCGTTTATGCCGCCCTGCCGCCGTTTCCAGATCTGCTTGGTATCGTCCAGCGGCTCGAAGCCCTGCTTCCGGGAAGTAATATATTCGTCCTCCAAGGTCTGGGTGAACCGGTCTACCGTAAGGATGGAGCCGGTATCATAGCCGGAATACCATTCCCAGTGACCGTGACTGCGATGGGCCGTCACGTCCGCCATGATCCATGCGCTGCCGGGAATATAGAGGTAGCCGCCGTCCACATCATAGCGGTGGACAGGATAGTTCCCCAGACTGCCCGGCTCCGGCAGGTCGATCTGGCTCCGCCAGTCCTCCACATACAGCGGCAGATCTAAATTTCGATCCGTCACATACCAGTCGTAAATGGCCTCCTCCATGGTGTTGTGATAGCCGAAGAAATCGCCGCCGTCATTGATGGGGTCATCGCAGAGGATGTCATAGCTGTCGTCATCGTGCCGCAGGGCCACTATTACATGACGATCATCTAACGAGAAGTATTCCTCGTTGTCATAATACTGTCCGCCCACCAGCGCCACCGAAGCCGTGTCCACATCCAGCTTTACCAGATAGAAATATTCCCATTCCTCCAACACGCCGTCGAGGGCCAGTCCGGCCAGCTCACCGCCCTTCGTCAGATATTCCAGCTTTCGATCCGTCACCGCGGCGGTATGGGGCTGGCCGCTGACAGTGCCGTCGGCGTTTTCCGTGTAATACCGCGCCTCCGTCTGGGACAGCATCACCTGCTGGACGTAGGCTTCCACGCTGGGCCACTGGCCGGTTTCCGTCCGGTCCGCCGGGGGATCTTCCGTTGGGGTGCCGCTCCCCTTGGGATTGGCGGCGCAGAGGGCGATCAGACCCACGCAGACCACGGCGCACACGGCGATGATCCACGGCTGGGGCCGTTTCCAGTTCAGCAGGTTCCGGATGCGTCCGCCGGTGTCGCCCTCGCCGAAGGCAAGGGGCATCCCCGCCACGATGCGGCGGCCGGTGGCAAGGCTCAGCAGGGAGGCGGAGTAGTCCGCCCGGATGTCCTCGCCCAGTTCCCTTACCACTGCCTCGTCGCAGCTCATTTCCATGTCCTTCCCCGCCAAAATGAACGCCGCCCACACCAGCGGGTTGAACCAGTGGACGCACAGGGCCAGAAATGACAGGAGCTTCACCACATGATCCCGGCGGCGGAGGTGATACTGCTCATGCCGCAGGATGTAGCCCCGCTCCGTTTCCGTCAGGGTGGAGGCAGGTAGATCTTGGGCCGGAACAGGCCCATGACGAAGGGGGAGGGGATGTAGTCCGCCAGATAGATGTTGTCCTCCAACCGCACGGCCCCCACCAGGCGGCGGCGGAGCCGCAGCAGCGAGACCACGCTGTAAAGGAGCAGCAGGGCCATGCCGGTCAGCCACGTCAGGGTCAGGACCGCCACCGGGCCGCTGAGGGGGTGAGACCGGGGCAGCATCAGGCTGGGTCACGCTGGGGGCGGTGCTGACGATGTTCTCGCCGGGTTCCGCCGGGAACGGCTCTTGAGGCAGCGGCATCACCGTGGGGGCCATATCGCGAACGATGTCCGCCGGGACATACTCCACCACGCTGGTAACGGCACTTCGCTCCTGTGCCGGAGTACCCAGCGCACCCAGCAGGGACACGGCGGAGGTGACGGACACCGGACACAGCAGCCGGAACAGCACCACCGCCCACAGGGCATAGGAAAAGACCTTGGGGGCCCGCCGCAGCAGCAGGCGGACTGCCAGTACCGCCAGAATCACCACGCTGGCGGTGAGGCTCATATTACAGACGATGGGAAACAGCCGGTGCATTACAAACTCGCCCATACGCTACCTCCTGTTCTGATCGATCAGCTTTTGCAGCTCCGCGATTTCGTCCTCCGTCAGCTTTTTTCGCCGGGTAAACGCCGTGATAAACGCGGGCAGGGAGCCGGAAAAGCTTTCCTCCACGAATTGCTGGCTCTGGGCGGTGTCATAGTCCGCCCGGGACAGCCGGCTGGTGACGGTGCCGCCCTCGTTTTGGAAGATGCCCCGGTCACACAGCCGTTTCAGAACGGTGTAGGTGGTGGACTTTTTCCAACCAAGGGCCTCCTCCGCCAGTCGGACCAACTCCGTGGAGCCCACCGGCTCCCTGTCCCAGATGATCTCCGCGAACCGGGTCTCCACCGGCCCCATTTTCAAATCGCTCATAGGTTCACCTCCGAGGTTTACTGCATGTAGACCTTCTACTTGCAGTCTACAATGTGTAAACCAAATTGTCAAGGGGCTTTCAAGGAAAAAACGCCGGGAGAGCGGCATGAAAAAGGAAATCAGCGTGTCGAAAAAGCCTTTTCGTCCCGCTGAACAAGTTTTTAGAACTTTATAAAAGTTCTGAAAACTTAGGATTTCAATGGCGCAGGACACCCTTCTTGGGTTTCCCGCGCACACCCTTCCTTACCGTCGCGGAGAATTTACCGCTTTATTGACAGTCTCAAGAAATGTCAGTATGTTTCTATACAAATGCAGAAGAATACTTGACAAAAGAGAGAAAAAGCAACATAATAGTACCAGTTTTGGGCAGCGCAATGTTCTGTGACGACCGTTTGGCCGTCGCTTTTTTATGCGGCGGGGAACTGGTTGCCGTTTGGACCGCTGCCCGGCTATGACGGATAATAAAAGGAGCCTGCGGGAAAACCGCAGACTCCGTGATGAAAGGATACCGACATGATCACAGTCAACAATGTAAGCATGAACTTCAGCGGACAGACCCTGTTCAAGCACGTGGACCTGAAGTTCACCCCCGGCAACTGCTACGGCATCATCGGCGCCAACGGCGCCGGAAAGACCACCTTCCTGCGGATCCTCTCCGGGGATCTGGAGCCTACCACCGGCGAGGTCATCATCCCCAAGGAAGAGCGGATGTCCATTCTGAAGCAGGACCACTTCCAGTACGACCAGTACACGGTGCTGGACACGGTCATCATGGGCAACCAGCGGCTCTACGATATCATGAAGGAGAAGGACGCCCTCTACGCCAAGGAGGACTTCACCGACGCCGACGGTGTGAAGGCCAGCGAACTGGAGGCGGAGTTTGCCGACATGGACGGCTGGGAGGCCGAATCCGACGTGTCCCGGCTCATTCAGGGCCTTGGCCTCTCCAACGATATTCTGTACAGCGAAATGTCCAGCCTGACCGCCAAGGAGAAGGTGAAGGTGCTGCTGGCCCAGGCCCTCTTCGGCAAGCCGGACATCATCCTGCTGGACGAGCCCACCAACCACCTGGACATCCACGCCGTGGAGTGGCTGGAGGACTTCATTCTGGAGTGCGAGAGCCTTATTATCGTGGTGAGCCACGACCGCCACTTCCTGAATACTGTGTGCACCAATATCGTGGACGTGGACTACGGCGGGATCAAGATGTATGTGGGCAACTACGAGTTCTGGTACGAATCCAGCCAGATGGTCCAGCGGATGATGAAGGACCAGAACCGGAAAAACGAGGAAAAGATTAAGGAACTGCAGCTGTTCATCCAGCGCTTCTCTGCCAACAAGTCCAAGAGCAAGCAGGCCACCGCCCGCCGGAAGCTGCTGGACAAGCTGACGGTGGAGGAGATGCCCGCCTCCTCCCGGCGCTATCCCTTCGTGGGCTTCAAGATGGACCGGGAGCCGGGCAAGGAGATTCTGGCGGTGGAGGGCCTCACCAAGACCGTGGACGGCCGGAAGGTGCTGGACAACGTCAGCTTCCGGGTGAACAAGGGCGACAAGATCGCCTTCGTGGGGGAGGACGAGATCGCCACCACCACGCTGTTCAAGATCTTGATGGAGGAGCTGGAGCCGGATGCGGGCACCTTCAAGTGGGGCACCACCATCACCACCAGCTACTTCCCCCTGGACAACTCCGCCTTCTTCAACGACTGCGACCTGAATCTGGTGGATTGGCTGGCCCAGTTTACCCCCAAGATCCCGGAGGCCAACACCGAGTCCTTCAAGCGGTCCTTTCTGGGGCGGATGCTGTTCTCCGGCGACGACGTGTACAAGCCCGTCAAGGTCCTCTCCGGCGGCGAGAAGGTCCGGTGCATGTTGTCCCGGATGATGCTGTTCGGTTCCAATGCCCTGGTGCTGGACCAGCCCACCAACCACCTGGACCTGGAGTCCATCACCGCCGTCAACAACGGCCTGATCGACTTCAAGGGCGTGGTCCTCTTCGCCAGCCACGACCATGAGTTTGTCCAGACCATCGCCAACCGCATTATGGTGCTGGAGGACGGCAAGCTGACCGACCGCCTTGGCACCTACGAGGACTATATCGCCTCGATGGCAAATACTGCTGAATAACCCAACACGGGGACTGCTTAAAAAGCAGTCCCCGTGATTTTTTACGAAAGCAATGACAAAACGAACCAGAAGATACCGTTTGCCGGCCTGCGATAAAAATGCGGTCCAGATCCTTTTAAATAACGGTGCCGGGCATAATACTGGCGAAAATTGAGAAAAACACAGATTTTACCGTTTTTATTTCCGCATAGCCGATCCTTTTCGTGTCAAACTATGCTTGCGATACCCAAGTGGTAAGAGATTGAAAAGGAGAAACTGTTATGTCCAGTAAGAACACCAACAAGATCAACGTTCCCGAGGCCCGCGCCGCTATGGATAAGTTTAAGATGGAAGCCGCCGCTGAGATGGGCGTCAATCTGAAGCAGGGCTACAACGGCGACCTGACCAGCCGCGAGGCCGGTTCCGTGGGCGGCCAGATGGTCAAGAAGATGATCGAGTCCTACGAGAAGAACCTGTAAGCGTCTGCGCAGAAGGAACTTCTCTGGAAAAAAGGAAGAGCGGACGGCTGTCCGCTCTTCCTTTTTTTTTCACAGGATATGCTATAATACCACGTTACTTACTTGTTCTGATTTTCGGCAAAAGAAACGGTCCGGGGGAGGGATTCGTATGGAAAATATCCATCGGGGACATCGTGAAAAAATGCGGCAGCGTTTTCTGAAAAGCGGGCTGGAGGGCTTTGCGGACCACGAGGCCCTGGAGCTGCTGCTGTACTACGCCATCCCCCGGCGGGACACCAACCCCATCGCCCACCGGCTCATGGATCGCTACGGCTCCCTGACCGCCGTGCTGTCAGCCCCGGCGGAGGATCTGAAAAAAGTGGAGGGCATCGGCGAGAGCGCAGCGGTGCTGCTGAAGGTGGCGGGGCAGATCGGCCGCAAGGCCCGCCTGGCGGACGCTGTTCAGAGCTGTCCCATGACAGATGTGGAAACTGCGGGCGCCTACTTGCTGGAACGGTACGCCGGGGAGACCCACGAGATCGTTTACGAATTGTGCCTGGATCGAAAGGGCAAGCTGTTAGCCTGCAAGCGGCTCAACGACGGCGGGGCGTCCTCCGCCGCGCTGGACATCCGGAAGGTGGTGGAGAATGCCATCCTCACCTCTGCCAGTACGGTGATCCTGGCTCATAATCATCCCAGCGGCATTGCGCTGCCCTCGGACGATGACTGCGCCGCCACCACCCGCGCGGCGCAAGCCTTGCAGACCATCGGTGTTGCATTGGCGGACCACATCATCGTGGCGGATGACGATTTTGTATCCATGGCCCAGAGTGGCTACCTGACCTCATGGGAGCACCTGTGACCGGGCGGCTCCCTGTAGACAACGCAATAGAACAAGTGTTTGAAATTTTAGAAAAGCTGTGGTAGAATAACCGGGAAACGGGGAGAGCCACAGACTGTCTTTGCGAAGGGGGAGAGAACCATGCAGATCCGGCGTGGACGGGAGGCCGACACGGAGCGGCTGGTGGCTCTGGCGGGCCAGATTTTTGAAACGGAACAGGAGATCCCCCGGGCGCTGACCCCGCTGCCGCCGGAAAACCGCCCTCAGTGGTGGTGCGTGGAGGAGGACGGGACACTTCTGGGCGGCGTGGCCCTGTATTGGGAGGACGACGCATGGCACATGGGCCGCTTCGTCATCTCCCCGGAACTGCGGGGGCGTCATGTTGGGACCGCGCTGCTGGAAACGGCCCTGACGGACATGTTTGCGCAGGACATCCGGGAGGTCATCATGGAGGCCCGGGATACCACGGTGCATATCCTGAAAAAATTCGGCGCGGAGACCACCGGCGCGCCCTTTTCCTTTTATCGGGGCACGGTAACGCCCATGCGCCTGACCCGTGAGGCATTTTGGAACAGCCACACCGGCGGGCAGATTTGAATGTGACGGAGAGACGGCTATGCCGAAATTTGAAGTCGTATCTGAATATCAACCCTCCGGGGACCAGCCGCAGGCCATTGCCGCGCTGGCGGAGGGCATCGAGAACGGCCTGAAGGAGCAGGTGCTGCTGGGCGTTACCGGATCCGGCAAGACCTTTACCATGGCCAAGGTCATCGAGCAGGTGCAGCGGCCCACGCTGGTGCTGGCCCACAACAAGACCCTGGCCGCCCAGCTGTGCGCGGAATTCAAGGAGTTCTTCCCCAACAACGCCGTGGAGTATTTCGTCTCCTACTACGACTACTACCAGCCGGAGGCGTATATCCCCCATACGGACACCTATATCGCCAAGGATGCCTCCACCAACGACGAGATCGACCGGCTGCGGCTCAGTGCTACCTGTGCCCTGCTGGAGCGGCGGGACGTGATCGTAGTATCCTCCGTGTCCTGCATCTACGGCTTGGGCGAGCCGGACGACTTTGCCAACCTGGTGGTGTCCCTCCGTCAGGGGGCCGAGTGGGACCGGGATGAGCTGCTGCGCCGTCTGGTGGAGAACCGCTACGAGCGGAACGACGTGGCCTTTGAGCGGAACATGTTCCGGGTCCGGGGGGACACGGTGGAGATCTACCCCGCCTACTATAAGGACCACGCCATCCGGGTGGAGTTCTTCGGGGACGAGATCGACCGGATCAGCGACTTCAACCCGGTCACCGGCAGCGTGAACCGGGTGCTGAACCACGTGGCCATCTACCCCGCCAGCCACTACGTCACCACCAAGGAGAAGATGGACAAAGCCCTGGGCCAGATCCGCCGGGAGCTGGAGGATCAGGTGAAATACTTTCCGACAATGACCAGCTGGTGGAGGCCCAGCGGCTCCGTCAGCGGACGGAGTACGACATGGAAATGATGCGGAACTGGGGTATTGCTCCGGCATCGAGAACTACTCCCGCATCATTTCCGACCGCCGGCAGGCTCCGCCCCTATGACCCTGCTGGACTTCTTCCCGATGACTTCCTGCTGTTTGTGGACGAGAGCCACGTGACGCTGCCTCAGGTCCGGGCCATGTACAACGGCGATCGGGCCCAGAAAGGAATCCCTGGTGAAGTACGGCTTCCGCCTGCCCTGTGCGTACGACAACCGGCCTCTGAAATTCGAGGAGTTCGAGGAGCGGATCGGCCAGGCGGTGTTTGTCTCGGCAACGCCCGGCCCCTATGAGCGGGAGCGGGCGGACCAGGTGGTGGAGCAGGTGATCCGCCCCACGGGCCTGCTGGACCCCAGGGTGGAGGTCCGGCCTGTCACCGGCCAGATCGACGACCTGATGGACGAGATCCGTGCAAGAGCCGCCCGGGACGAGCGGGTACTGGTGACCACCCTCACCAAGAAGATGGCGGAGGACCTGACGGAGTACCTGAAAAACGCCGGCATCCGGGTACGGTACATGCACTCCGATGTCCAGACCATCGAGCGCATGGAGATCATCCGCAGCCTGCGGCTGGGAGAGTTCGACGTGCTGGTGGGCATCAACCTCCTGCGGGAGGGGCTGGACCTGCCAGAGGTCAGCTTGGTGGCGATCCTGGACGCGGACAAGGAGGGCTTCCTCCGGTCCGAGACCTCTTGATCCAGACCATCGGCCGGGCGGCCCGAAACGCAGACGGCCTCGTCATCATGTACGCCGACGAGATCACGCCCTCCATGCGGGCGGCCATCGACGAGACGGAACGCCGCCGCTCCATCCAGGACACCTATAATCAGGAGCACGGCATTGTGCCCAAGACCATCATCAAGGATGTCCGGGAGATTTTGGAGATCTCCAAGACCGAGGACACCCTCCGGGACCAAAGAAGCGCAAGCTGACGGAGCAGGAGCGGGCGGCGGAGATCGCCAAGCTGGAGAAGGAGATGCGCGAGGCCAGCAAGATGCTGGAATTCGAGTACGCCGCGGTGCTGCGTGACCGGATCATCGAGCTGAAAGGCGGTAAGTGACCCGGGGGATGCCGGGGTAAACGCCCCGGTGACACAGTCGAAACTTGCCATTTTCGAAAACAAAAAGTATAATACTTTCGAAAAATACAGGAGGTATTTATGGAAGAGCGCTCAAAGCTGCAAAAAGCTGTCCTGATCTCCATGGCGGCCATGGTGGTGCTGTTTGGAATCCTGACGCTGATTTCCCATGTCCGGAAAGGCGTGGAATTCGAGGGCGGACTGCTGCGCCGGACGGAAACGGAAGAGTCTGTGATTTACAACGGCAAGGTGCGGGGGGAGCAGGTGGAGATCACCGTGCGGGCCGCCGGGAGCGGAAACCTGACGGAGGTGGACTTCCGGATCGGAAACCGCATCCAAGATGACTGCACCCTGGAAACCGGCCTGCCGCCCATTCAGGCGGAGCAGCTGGGGCCTGTGGAGCACATCCGCATTACCAAAAACGATAGCCTTCTCTTTGAGGGCGGCTATGATCCGGAGTACGGCATGGGCTGGTACGACCTGGACGGGAACTGGGATCCCTTTACCATGTCCGTTTCCTATAGCAGCACTGCTGGAGACGATTACTGGGAGCATTATGAAACGGATAGAGGGACGATTCTCAGCTTTGCCCGTGGGCCGCAGCTGGTGAGCCGGGGCAGCTGGGAGCTGTATTTTGCCATGCTGCTGCTTTCCGCCCTGCTGGCGCTGGACGCCGCCTTTCCACTGGTGATTTTCCATTGGCAGCATATGTGCGATGTGAAAGACCCGGAGCCTTCGGACTTCTATCTGGGAATGCAGCGGGCGGGCTGGTGCGTTTATCCCTTTTTGATTCTCATTGGGTACATCATCGCCCTGCGGGTGCTGCCGTAGCCGACTGAAAACGGGGAATTGACCAAAAGCAAGCCAATATATGTCCGAACGGGCATTTTACATACAGAAAAACACAAAAAACATTGCAAAGGAAAACATACTATGGAACACACAAAAACCAAGGGGTGTCTGGACAGCCTGACCTTAAAGCTGCTGGCCATGGCCCCTCATGCTCTGCGACCACCTGTGGGCCACGGTGCTGCCCGGCGTCATGTGGCTGACGGCGGTGGGCCGCATCGCCTTCCCCATTTTCGCCTTTCAGGTGGCGGAGGGCTTTCAGCGCACCCATGACCGGAAAAAATACCTGCTGCGGATGCTGGTCTTTGCCCTGATCTCTGAGATCCCCTTTAACTACCTGTACTACTCCTCCCCTGTGTTCCCCTTCCATCAGAACGTGATGTTCACCTTCTTCATCGCCCTTCTGCTGATGCTGGGGCTGGAAAAGGTCCGGAGCAAGGGGCGGGGCTGTATATCCTCGCCGCCGTTTTGAGCCTGCCCGTGGGCTATTTCCTGGGAACGCTCGGCATGGTGGATTACTACGGCAGCGGCGTGGTCACGGTGCTGATCTTCTACCTCTGCCGCCAGATCCCCTACGGCTGGATCGGCGAGGTGGCGGGACTGGCCTTCCTGAACTGCAAACTGCTGGGGGGCATGACCATCCCCCTGACGCTGGGGAGCTGGACCTTGGAATTCCCGGAGCAGGGCTTGGCGCTGCTGGCCCTGATCCCCATTTGGCTGTATAACGGCAGACAGGGCGCTCACAATAAGGCCATCCAGTATGCCTGCTACGCTTTTTATCCCGCCCACATGCTGATCCTGGCATTGCTGCGGATGTATTTGTAAGAGGTGAGATCTGTGTCCAAGCACAAGGAAGAAAAAACCAACGTCATGCGGACGCTGGAGCAGAAGAAGATCGCCTACACGCCCCATGAGTACCCGGCGGACGGTCCGGTGGACGGCGTTTCCGTGGCATCGTATCTGAATCAGGACCCGGAGCAGGTGTTCAAGACCCTGGTAACAAAGGGCGCCGGCGGCGGATACTATGTGTTCGACATTCCGGTGGCGGAAAATCTGGATCTGAAAAAGGCAGCCAAGGCGGTGGGGGAGAAATCCATCGCCATGCTGCCGCAGAAGGAGCTGCTGCCCCTGACGGGCTATGTCCACGGCGGCTGCTCCCCGGTGGGCATGAAAAAGCAGTTCCCCACGGTGTTCCACGAGACGGTGGAGCTGTTCGACACCATCTGCGTCTCCGCCGGAAAGATCGGTGCGCAGGTGGAGGCGCCCCGGCGGACCTCATTGCCCTGTTGGGGCGCAGACGGCGGACATTACTGCGGAATGAATATAAAAGTTTGAAAAAAATGTCATTTTTGCAGATTTAAACGCATAGTTGACATTAAAAAATGGTTTGTGTATGCTATGACCGAAAACCGGTTTTGACTACATGAAACAGGAGCGGAAAAGCAGATCATGCAGGAAAATATCATTGTAAAAAGGCGCCCGCGCCAACAATCTGAAGAATATCGACGTCACCATCCCCCGGGACAAGCTGGTGGTCATGACGGGCCTCTCCGGCTCCGGCAAGTCCTCCCTGGCCTTCGACACCATCTACGCCGAGGGCCAGAGAAGGTATGTGGAGTCCCTCAGCTCCTATGCCCGGATGTTCCTGGGCCAGATGGACAAGCCCGATGTGGACTATATCGAGGGTCTCAGCCCCGCCATCTCCATTGACCAGAAGACCACCAGCAAGAACCCCCGGTCCACCGTGGGCACGGTGACGGAGATCTACGACTACCTCCGCCTGCTGTGGGCCCGGGTGGGCACCCCCCACTGCCCCAAGTGCGGCAAGGAGATTCGCCAGCAGACCATTGACCAGATCATCGATCAGGTCCTCTCTCTGCCGGAGGGCACTCGCATCCAGGTGATGGCCCCCGTCATCCGGGGCAAGAAGGGTGAGCACGCCAAGATCTTTGAGGACGCCAAGCGCTCCGGCTATGTCCGGGCCCGGGTGGACGGCAGCCTCTACGAGCTGGACGAGGAGATCAAGCTGGAGAAGAACAAAAAGCACTCCATCGAGATCATCGTGGACCGGCTCATCATCCGACCTGACATCCGCCAACGGCTGACGGACAGCGTGGAGACCGCCGCCAAGCTCTCCGGCGGACTGGTGATCGTCAACCTCCTGCGGGAGGAGCGGGATCTGACATTCTCCCAGAATTATGCCTGCGAGGACTGCGGCATCTCCATCGAGGAGCTGACGCCCCGGATGTTCTCCTTCAACAACCCCTTCGGTGCCTGTCCCACCTGTACGGGTCTGGGCAGCCAGCTGAAGGTGGATCCGGAACTGATCGTGCCGGACAAGTCCCTCTCCATCCTGGAGGGGGCCATCCAGGCCAGCGGCTGGAACAACATCCGGGGGAGACGGCATCTCCCGGATGTACTTCGACGCCCTGGCGAAGAAATACCACTTCTCCCTCACCGACCCCTGGGAGACCCTGCCGGAGGACGTGCGGAGCATCATCCTCTACGGCACCGGCGGGGAGAAGCTGGAGCTCCACTACGACCAGCCCCGGGGCAAGGGCGTGCTGTACCAGCCCTTTGAGGGCATCTGCAACAACGTGGAGCGCCGCTATAAGGAGACCCAGTCCGATGCCAGCCGGAAAGAGCTGGAGGAGCTGATGGCCGAGTGCCCCTGTCCCACCTGTAAGGGAAAGCGGCTGAAGAAGGAGTCCCTGGCGGTGACCGTGGGGGACAAGGACATCGACGCCCTGACCCGGATGTCCGTGGTGGACGAGCTCCAATGGGTGGACCGGCTGGAGCTGACGCACCAGCAGCACCTGATCGCAGACCGGATCCTGAAGGAGATCAAGTCCCGGCTGGGGTTCCTCCAGTCCGTGGGCCTGGGCTATCTGACCCTCAGCCGCAGCGCGGGGACCCTCTCCGGCGGCGAGAGCCAGCGGATCCGCCTGGCCACCCAGATCGGCTCCAGCCTGATGGGGGTGCTGTATATCCTGGACGAGCCCTCCATCGGACTGCACCAGCGGGACAACGACAAGTTGCTGGCGACGCTGCAGAACCTGCGGGACCTGGGCAACACCCTGCTGGTGGTGGAGCACGACGAGGACACCATGCGGGCGGCGGACTACCTGATCGACATCGGTCCCGGCGCCGGCATCCACGGCGGCGAGGTGGTGGCCGCCGGTACACCGGAGGAGGTCATGGCCAACCCCAACAGCCTGACGGGTCAGTATCTCTCCGGCAAGAAGAGGATCCCCGTGCCGGAGACCCGGCGGCCGGGCAACGGCAAGAGCCTGAAGGTCATCGGCGCGGCGGAGAACAACCTGCGGCACATCGACGTGGAGTTTCCCCTGGGGACCTTTACCGTGGTCACCGGCGTGTCCGGCAGCGGCAAGAGCTCCTTGGTGAATGAGATCCTGTTCAAGCGCCTGGGCGCGGAGCTGATGCGGATGAAGGTCCGCCCCGGCAAGTGCGACCGCATCGAGGGCATCGAGCAGTTGGACAAGGTGGTGAACATCGACCAGAGTCCCATTGGGCGGACGCCCCGCTCCAACCCCGCCACCTACACCGGCCTGTTCAATGACATCCGGGACCTGTTCGCCTCCACTCAGGAGGCCAAGAGCCGGGGCTACGGACCGGGGCGGTTCAGCTTCAACGTCCGGGGCGGCCGGTGCGAGGCCTGCTCCGGCGACGGCCTGCTGAAAATCGAGATGCACTTCCTGCCGGACATCTTCGTCCCCTGCGAGGTCTGCAAGGGCAAGCGGTACAACCGGGAGACCCTGGAGGTCCGCTACAAGGGCAAGAACATTGCCGATGTGCTGGAGATGACCGTGGATGAGGCGGTGGAGTTCTTCGCACCTCTGCCCAGAATCCGCAACAAGCTCCAGACCCCTGGGGCTGGAAGATAAACTGAAAAATATGCCGAACAATCTTTCCGGCGGGCAACAGCAGCGTGTGGCGATTGCCCGCGCGCTGATTACCAAACCGGCAATCGTGCTGGCCGACGAACCAACCGGCAACCTTGACAGCAAGACCAGCGCCGAGGTGCTGGGGCTTATCCAGCGTCCCAGTGCGGAGTTTCGGCAACCTGTTGTGATGATTACCCACAACAACGACATTGCCCGCCTTGCAGATCGGATTGTCCGCATTGAGGACGGCAAGATTGTGGAGTAAGGAGGTGGCAGGCTATGACATGGCCTTTTGAGAATGATACCAGCGCCATTACAAAGAAGCTGG
>VOFI01003104.1_pt1 | contig 14583 bp, 26 predicted proteins | sample 5384131 | NCBI WGS metagenome assembly VOFI01 (sample SAMN12384728, study PRJNA508395) | human gut metagenome | isolation source: healthy gut H | host: Homo sapiens
TGTACATTCTGATCGGGAATGTTGACAATGCCGTAATCCTTTTCTTTATAGTTCCAGTACGCTCTGCCGATGCCGTACTTGTCAAACACAGCACAGATATCCGACGCCCAGTTGATCTTCGACACGTTGTCTGCCAGGTCGATGACGCCGTATTCGCCGCAGTACAGCGGAATATCACGCTCTTCTGCGATTTTCAGCGCCGGCTGGAACAGTGCCTCAAAGAACGCCGGGCCGACCTCCGGCAGATCTCCCTCAAAGATCGCACCGGCAAGCTCCTGCGAAAGCATCTTGCTGGATTCCCGGTAATTCTCAATGGTGTTGGGATATGCGATCCGGAAATCCGACGGCATTCCATCCACCCAGTACGCACCCTGGTGGGTAAAGATCAGCGGCTCATAGCTGTGGAATGTGTATGCCACCTTCGGGTCATTCACCTCTGCCAGCATCGGCACACTCAGAACATTGTTGTACATCACGCCGCCAAAGATGATCCAGCTTTCCGGTGCAAATACCCGGATCTCTGCGATAGCGTGCAGTGCGATCTGATTCCACGCCTCAGCGACCTCCGGCTCAATGATCTCGTTGAGCAGTTCGAATGCCACCAGTTCCGGCGCACCGCCGTATCTTGCCGCAAGAATTTTCCAGAGCGTATAGAACCGTTCCTGCAGTGCAGCATCCCGGAAGAAAACGGTTTTATCTGTTTTGTCCAGCGGATCGAAGGAATATCCATAGGTCTTGTGCAGATCCAGGATCATCCGGATGCCGTGGGTTCTGCACCAGGTCACGCAGTTGTCCAGATAGCTGTACCCCTCTGTTTTGGGTGTTCCGTCCTCTTCCTCCAGCAGTGTGTAATCTACCGGCACACGAACATGATCCAATCCCAGAGATGCAATGTAGGCAATGTCCTCTTCTGTGATAAAATTGTCATAGTGTGCTTTTGAGGTGTCCGCTGTCTGAGACAGCCAGCCGCCTAAGTTTACGCCGTGCATATAGCCATTCAGTGTACGCATTTTCTTTTTTCCTTTCCCTGTCTGTATTCCAGAACCTGTTTCTCAGAATCTGCCTTTTCCAAACACAGATAAATGTTTGGAAAAGTGGATTCTCTTATCTGATAGCTTTATTATATCTGTTTTCGGCGCTTTATGATATATGATTTGTTGATTTTTTCGCAGATATGTTGTATAATTGCAATTGAGGTGATAAAAATGAGCATTGACCACGATCTGCATCAGATGCTGTTCCAGCAGCGTGAAGCACAGACACAGCATCTGGAATACAATCAGGAATTTCAATATTATAATGCCATTGCATCCGGCGATATCGAAAACGTTTCCCGTTATTTTATGAAAGAAGATGACCAGGCATACAGCGGCGACGAATACGGCAAGCTTTCCGGAGACAGTCTGCGCAACGCAAGGTATCACTTGTGGTAGCTGTCGCACTCATCACACGCATCTGCGTGGAACACGGCATGGAACGGGAAACCGCCTATACCCTCAGCGACATCTTCATCCAAAAGATGGATCATCTGCAAACAGTCTCCCAGGTTGCCGCACTGCACAACACGATGGTAGTCGATTTTACCAAGCGAATGCAGAAACAGAAAAAGGAAAACGCCTACTCCATTTACGTTATGAGAGCCATTGAGTACATCTCTGCCCATCTCCATGACAAACTGCAAATTGCAGAAATCGCAAAGGCGGTCTCCATCCACCGGGGATATCTCTCCACCCTTTTCTATCGGGAAACCGGAATACAGCTGCATTCCTACATTATGTCCCAGAAGATACAGGCGGCGGCACAGCTTATCACTACATCTGATATGCCCTACTCTGAGATCGCAAGCTATTTCAGTTTTTCCTCGCAGAGCCATTTTATCCAATGTTTCCGCAATGAGACCGGATACACGCCAAGGCAATACCGTATCCTGTTTTATCATTCCAGCGAGGTATAAAATCACAATTGCCTTGCCAGCAGCAAAATTATGCCCGACAGATGCTAAAAGCACCGTGCAAAGCCAATTTCCAAGCTTTACACGGTGTTGTTTTTTGGTATAATTTTATGTGCTATGCGCATTCCATCGTTCCACGGCGTTTCATCCAGAAAAATGCGCCGAGGCAGATCACCACAGACAACAGCGACCCTGCCGGTGCAGCCAGACCCATGGGAAACAGCGTCTCCGGGAACATCCTGGACGCCAGATAAGACCCCGGCACACGGAGCAGCACGATCGCCGCCATATTGTGGAGAAATCCGATGTAGGACTTCCCGTATGCTGCAAAATAACCGCTGAAACTAAAGTGAATGCCGGCAAAAATGGTGTCAATGATATAGCCACGCATATACTGACATCCCAGCGCCACTACAGCGGCATCCGGCGTAAACAGCTGCATGACCGGCTGCACTGCCAGTTCCATGAGAATGGTTATCACGATTCCATAGGCGGTCGTCAGAATCGTGGCATACCGCAGTGTCTGCGAGGCACGCTTATGTTTTCCGGCACCGATATTCTGCGCCGACAGCGCCGAGACTGTCGCCAGCATAGAGGACGGCACAATAAACAAAGCGCTGATGATCTTTTCCACGATTCCTACCGCAGCCGCATCGTCCAGTCCACGGTGATTGGCGATCACGGTAATCAGCAGAAAGGCGATCTGAATGCAGCCATCCTGTACCGCAACCGGAAAGCCGATCTTCAGAATCTGCCCCATCATCATACGATCCGGGCGAAAATCGGAGTGTTTCAGAGACAGTCCCGTATTTTTCCGGAGAATCACGGCAAGAGAGATCACCACGCTAATAGTCTGGGACAGCGTAGTCCCCAGCGCCGCACCGGCAGCGCCCATTTTCCATGCGCCCAGGAACAGATAATCCAGCCCGATATTTGCCGCACAGGCGATTGCGATAAAGTACATGGGGCTTTTGAATCTCCCATGCCACGGAAAATGGCGCTAATAATATTATAGGCTGTGATAAACGGATTCCCAAAAATCAGATGACCAGATACTGCACCGTTTCTGCCACAGCCTCTTCCGGCGTGCCGATCAGAATGACAATAGGTCTCGCCAGGCATAACAGAACCGCCATCAACGCAGCCGCCAAAACCATAAACAACGTCACCGTATTTCCAACGGCTTTTCCTGCCTCATCCATCCGGTTTCCGCCGACAGCACGTCCAATGATAACGGTTGCACCCATGGCAAGCCCCACCAGGATCACGGTAATCATGTGCATGACCTGGCTGCCGTTTGCCACGGCGGTGATGCTGTCCACGCCGTAAAACTGTCCCGTGATAAACAGATCCGCCATGCCATACAGCGTCTGCAAAAAATAGGACAGCAAATACGGCAGTGCAAATACCAGAACGGTTTTCGGAACACTCCCTGTTGTCAAATTTTGTTTCATGTTTGTCCCTTTCCATATAGAATATAAAATAAAAACTTGTCTTTTACATTGCAATCCACTCTCTCCGCATGGAGAGAGACCAACAACGGTCATGCTGCCGTCAACGTTAACGGTATTTCAATCCACTCCCTCCAAACAGAGAGAGACATTTATCTGTACAAACCAGGCATTCCCAAGTTTCCCAAAACGATTTATCCAAACAGCGATGGCGTTTCCTTGTCACACAAATAAAAAATATTGGCATGATCCAGATACCACAGCGCAGACGGATCTTTATAGGTATATATCACTTCTGCATAAATTGTATCATTCAGCAGCGTGATCGTCCCCTCACCGGAACTCATCCATCCGTCATTTTGAAAAGAAAACTGAATGACGTTTCCGTCTACTTCCCCGTATATTTTATCTGTTGTTGCAGCCCGATTTGCCGGAGCGCTCTGTACGGTTGACAGAGAAATCTCAGCAATCCTGTCATCGATCGAGAAAATCTGCACAGCTGAACCGCCGCTCTCATAAAATTCATCCGCACTGCTGATTTCTTTGCTGAACCACGTCCCCACATAGGCATCATAGTCAATGGCAGAATCCTCTTTTTTTTGCGGACTGCTGTGCATCCGGTTTCTGATAAATTTTCGGCAGGATCCAGACGCAGGCAAAAACAGCAGCGATCAAAACAGCCCCAGCCAGAATAAGCCATCGAAAACGAAGTCCATGTACGCTTTTGGCTACTACATATTCCGCATTGATCTGCTTTCTCATGCAGTAGGGACAGAAGTTCGCATCTTCGTGGAGTTCCTTTCCACAATATTTGCACTTTTTCATCCGTGCAGACTCCTTTTCAATTTCTCTGCTGTTTGAAAGCGCTTGTCCGGTGAAACCTGAATGCACTTCACAATCACCTTTTGCAGCTTTCCGGGATAGAGCAGTTCCGAGGGTCTTTTCTTTGTCAGCAGTTCGTTCATCAATATTCCCATCGAATAGATATCGGCTCTGGTGTCTGTCTGAACCTCGCCATACTGTTCCGGCGCAGCATATCCTACTGTACCAAGATATTCCGTATCATTGGGATAACAAGGTTTTATAAGCCGGGCAGAATCGAAATCGATCAGTTTCAGCGTATGCGTATTGTTCTCGATCATAATATTTTGCGGCTTGATATCCCGATGCACGATATTCTGTGCATGGAGCATGGCGAGAACATCGCAAAGCTCTGACATAAGGCTTCTGACTGCCTTTTCCGTGTAATATCCCTCTTCCTGCATCAAATCCCAAAGTGTCACACCGTCAATATACTCTTCCAGAACAAGTGTTCGGTCACCAAATTCTGTAACCTCTAAAATTTCCGGCATATTTTTGTGTTTCAGTGTAAGCAGTTTCCGGTATACGTCTGAACCGCCGGCAAAGATGCGTTTCACAATACGCACATGGCGTTCTTTCTGCTCCAGCAGAACGATTTCATTCCGCTCTGTTTTCCTCAGCCTGCAAACCGGTCGGTATTGCTCCTCTAACACAGACTCTACATGGATACAAGGCCATCCCCCATTTCCTGTTTTTATGCTATGACTTCTGATAAACCAAAAAATCAACTCTCAGATTTTATCTTTGTAACATGAAAGTCGCAGCAGTCATCCCCCTGTGCCAGCGTTTTGGTACGGTGCAGCTGTCCGCCTTCGTTTCTGTAGTTTCTCTCATCCATATTGCACAGACAGGGAACAAATTCAAAGCAGTTCTCTCGGATGCCCAGCTTACAGATACCGCATTCTGTGTATGTATTATAGAACTCATCCACGCCTTTTTCATAGCGAAATTTCCAGTCAAGTGCATATTCCGACGTTTGGCTTGCGATGCTTTCCTTTACTTTCTTGTCCTGCACTTTATCCGTAAATAAGGTGCATTTTTTGTTTTTGTGCGCCTTTATCATAAACGGAGAATTAAACACGGCTGTTACCATTGCATCCACAACCGCAGGCGTGATCTTGTCCGGTTCTGCTTTGTGCAGAGAAAAGACAAATGCTGCGATATACAGATTCATCTCCAGGGAACTGCCTCCTATGTCCGGCGTTCGCAAAAGCATATTTTTGTATTCGTGTTTTACGTTTTTCTTGTAGCTTTTATATCCATCTCAGGATATACAGCGGAAAGCTTTTCGAGTGCCGGCTGAAAGCACAAAAGCTCTACTGCTTTTGCATAAATCCCATACTTCAACATAGCTGCATCCATCCTTTCAAAAAACAGAAATCACTTGAAATTGACAACGATTGTTTTTTATCATTTTCAGTGGTAAATGTACGATAAGTTATTTCAGCATAATTCTGATGCCAAACAATATCGTACATTCCATTGTTCCTGCCGCCGTCATCTGTTGTAAAACAATCTAATAGAACCGCACTGTTATCGTCTTGAATCTGAAAGATATATCCGCCTCCATACAATAAAAACGACCTTTCCTCCAAAACAAGTGTATGCTGATTATCAGAAAACGCATAGTATTTTGGACGATAATCCATTTCATCCGATAAACCGGTCGCAACAATATTGCTGCATAACAGTGCGATCGTGCTGATTCCAAACACGAACCATAATAACATTTGTTTTCTTATTATCTTCTCATTGTTTTTAACTTTTTCGATGATAAAAACTATAGTTGAAATGACAACAACACATAATTCGAATAAGCCGATGATGTCATTTACCCTTTCATAGCTATCATGCCAGGAACGCTCTTCCACTTTTTATTTACATATACATAGGAAATGTTCTCAGGGATATTTTTAATAGAAAAGGCAACGATTAAAGATACAAATGAAAAGCCAAGCATTACAACAAGTGAAAACAGCATCATTTTTTTGCTCTTGTTTTCATATCGTTCTCCATACAGTAACTCATTTACACAGCGGATACGCCATATTTTAACTTCTTTATTATACCACATTCCCCGATATAACACAAGCAGATTTCCCATTAAAGTGTTGAAATATCATCTGCTGCGTGTTATAATAAGTCTATAAAGTTTTTCACAAGGAATGATACAACATGAAACCCAAAGACACAGAAAAGCTGCTGGAATTGCTGAAAAAACCGGCAGCATTGATGCCTACCTCCAGGAAAACAAGGATTTTCTGTTAGACTGCAATATCAAGGAATATCTGAGGGCGCTGATCCGGGAAAAAGGGATCACAATTGTACAGCTTGCATCCGATGCCCAGCTTTCCGAACGCTATTGCTTTCAGCTCCTGTCTCTCTCCAACCCACGCCATCCATCCAGGGATGTTCTGTTAAGTATGTGCATCGGTATGCAGCTGAATCTTGATGAAACACAAACTGCATTAAGAATTGCAAAAACTCGCCCTGCTCTATCCCAAAGACGAACGGGACAGCATTCTGATTTACGGCATCGAACATGGAAAATCGGTCATGGATATCAATGAGCTTTTTGTATCATCATAATTTGAAATGTCTGTGTGATTCGTGAAGATGGAAGGCTTGCTGCTTGTCGTTTTTCAACAAATAACCCCTGGCAAAGCCAGGGGTTTTCTAGTTACAATAAAAAATATTATTCATCAGATGGTTTATTCCAATCTGTACTTTCTTTCAATCTGCTTATGTATGTGTCGGAAAAACTATCGCCAAAATCACTGATATAAACTCCGGTAGCAGCATTATAAGTAAATGTATCTTCCTCTGTATCATAGCTTTCAATAAGGACATAGCAAGTATTTGTTACATAACCGCCAAATGAATTTTGAGATTCCACTGTTAAAGATACGATCGTTCTCCCATAATCATCTTGTGCTTCAATATTCTCATCCGAATATATTGCCGTTGACGGTGCCTTTAATTGCTTGCTTATAATTGTTTCAGCTGCCGAAATATAATCTTCGTCCTTTGCTTTTCCGTTTCCAGAACTTAAAACAGAAACAAGAATAACGGCAAAAACCACAACGACTATTGCAATTACTACGGTTTTTACCGGGTACTTCTTTTTTTCAGGTAAAGTTCCAACAATATTTGGAGCGGCATCAGTAACAGACGAACCTGCCTGCACCGTCTCTTCCGTTTCCACTTTAGCACCGCAAGACGGGCAAAACTTCTCATTCGGTTTCATTTCCTTACCGCATTTTCTGCAAAACATTTTTTCATCCTCCGTTTTATTCTTCGATTTTTTATTTCAAACTGTCTTTTACCCGGGCTTTCGCTCACCTCCGGAATGCCTTCTTCAAACGATTCCGTTTCATCCGGTTCTCCTGCGTAGTCGTATTTCATCATTTCCTGGATTTTCGCGATCAAATCCGTATTCTTCTCCAAAAAATCGTTTTAGTGTGAAAAGTTCCACGAGCAAACTTCTTTGCCGACAGAGCAGCAGGCTTTTCAAAATATTTGATCCAGGTCACAGAAAAACCAGCCCGATCATCATATTCCGACGGTATCGTATCCGGCTTTTTTGTGTCTGTGACGATTCCGATTGCACGCACGTAATAATAAGCTTGTGCCGCTGTCGCATAAGCCTTGGCGATCATCACATCGCCTGGCTGAACTTTTTGCGCCGTTTCATAAAAAGCTGGGCTTTTCTTCTCTTCGGAATCCCATAAACCAGCAGTCATTTTCGAGATAGAGCGGCAGCATCTCCTGCGTACCGCCAAACTTCACACCCACACCGTAATAATTCATAATCCCATGACCTCCTATTGGCTTTGTTTTGTCTTATTATATCATTTTCTATACAATTAGTCAAGTATATTTTGTCTATAAGATAATATAAAGTGTTCCAAAAGACAAATAATAAGTGTCAAACAGTCTGTTATCCCAAAAATGAAAATGCAGTATAATAGTAAAAAGGAGGGATGTCATGGAACAGGAACTTGACTATATTGCCATTGGTGACCGTATCCGAAAATACCGTGAACTGTCAAGAATGACACAGGAACAGCTCAGCGAATCATGCTCACTGTCCACCGGATATATCGGGCATTTAGAGCGAGGGACACGCTCACCGTCCTTGGAAACTCTTGTAAAGATTTCAGATTCTCCGGGTCAGTCTGGACGACCTGGTGTTCGGAAAACCGAGATAAACAATAATATGATAAAGATCCTTGCCCTTACCCTAGAGGAAAAAGACCCCGAAAAGGTAAAAAGTATTTCTAAAAACGGTCTGCGCCCTCGCAAATAAACTCGACGAGTTTTAAGAAAAAACGCCCTATGATGATTATAACACATCATAGGGCGTTTTTACTGCAGCAGCCTGCTGTAATTGGAAATTTTTAAGTTTCAATTGCATGGACTGCCTTGTTTGGGAATTCTGTTAGAGAGAGACCGGAAAGGTGACGTTGGAAAAAACTACGACCGCTTTGTTTCAATCCAGTCTCTCCACACGGAAGGAGACCTGATTCACACTAATGTCACGGTCTGTTTTGACATTTCAATCCACTTTCTCCATACGGAGAGAGACCTTGCCCGTGCCGGATTCCACGCCCCAAAGGTGTACATTTCAATCCACTCTCTCCATACGGAGGGAGACGATCTCCCTGCCAGTCTGCCATTCTTGCATCGTCATTTCAATCCACTCCCTCCGTATGGAGGGAGACGAATCACAGACGGCACCACTCATATAATTCACGGATTTTCAATCCACTCTCTCCACACAGGAACTGACCGCACACAGCGGAGCCAGACCGGAACACGCAAGGTGGCAGGGGCAGCTGGTCACGCTGACCGGAGAAGATGCCGGAGAAACCATTGACGGGCTGCACGTGTACACCCTGCATGAGATCGGTTACGGCTCCGGCGAAGGATTCAAGGGCTGGAACTGCCGCCACGATTGGCACGCATACTACAAAGGCATCTCCAAACCAAATTACACGCTGGAACAGATCAAAAAGCTGAATGAGAAAAACATCTCATACAACGGCAAAAAGTACACAAAATACGAGATCAGCCAGATGCAGCGGCAGGGCGAACGGAATGTACGGGCGCTAAAGCGGCGGACACTGGCATCGCAGGCGGCGGTGGAAAATGCCCCGGACGAAGAAACAAAGGCGGTGCTGCAGGCAGACTATGTGGCAAATGCGGTAAAACTGAAAGAATCCGAAAAGCAGCTGAAAACGTTCTGCAGCCAGACCGGACAGCGGAGAGATACGTTCCGGGAGCAGGTGGACGGGTTTGGACGGAGTGCGGCTCAGAAGGCTGTCCATGCAGCAAAAAATCAGTTGACAGAATGGAAAAGCAGTGCTATAATAGGGAAAACCGCAAATGCGGCAGGGAGTCAAATTTATGTCGTAAATAAAACTGTAGTAGTAAAGGGTCCGCCGAACGGTATCACGCAAAGGGTGAATGACAAAGGCGGCGTGGATAGAAACTACTACGATTCAGACGGCTGCCAAACGAAACAGATTTCAAACAACAGTCACGGGCATAAAAAAGAAAGCAAATTAGGAAAACACGGTGAACATAAGCATATGTACATCAAAAATGAAAAAAGGAATTCCTGTCCATGGTGAAGCAGAGGAATTGAGTGATTCCGAAAGAAGGGAGAATCAAGATATTTTATGAGTGCGAATGACCTCTTGAAGAAGAAAGTAGAAGACTGTTATGGTCTGGTCGAATTCACATATCATGGGAAATACGGAAACATAGACCCTTGTTTTCATAAAGACGGAACATACAGCTATTTACTTTATTTTGACGGGTTTGAAAAAACAGTGTACTCTATTGTTGATGTCATGAACACTCCCTTCGTCTGTGGGAAGTCATTAAATGAGTTAAGAGACGCTGTTAAGGTGCTGGATTGAACACCAAAGCGATTAGAAAGCATCTCAAAATACGTGTTGTTTTGAGAAGTAAAACCAAATACGATAGAAAGCATCTCAAACGAGGTGCTTTTTTCATGCCTGAAAGGAGAAACCTATGGAACAAAAGGCAAAAAAGAAATCCTGCTGGAAAAGCTGGAAGAAATGGCAGAATTCACGCCTGATACATATGGTGATTTGCAAGGTTATGCGGTGTTGTGCAGCGCTATGGTGGATTATATAACGCTATTGCACAGAATCCGTAAAGCTGCCCCGACCAAGGGCATAAACTGGCGGAGGGCGGAAAACAAGAACAATTCAGCCAGCGGGTACGGCGTTCTTATTTGTGAAATCAGCATCTGAGCAATCAGGTGCTATTTTTATACCCAAATCACGAAAGGAATGAAAGAACATGGAAGACGAAACCGAGAACGAGCCGACACAGCAGGAGCAGACGCCGGAGCCGCAGGCAAAGACCTACAGCGAAGAGGATTACAAAGCACTGCAGGCGAAGTTGGACGCTGTCACAGGGCAGCTGAACGATGCGAACAGCAAGATCCAGTCGTACACCGAAATGGATATTGACGGCATCAAGCAGTCCGCTGCCGACTGGCAGAAGAAGTACGAGGCTGCACAGAATCAGATGCAGCAGATGGAGTACAGTGCCAAGCTGGACAAGTTTGTGGCGCAGCAGGGCTGCAGGAATCCGATCTATGCGGACTATTTGAAATTTCAATTTATTCCCTCCATACGGAGGGAGACTCGACGTGTGTCACGCTGCCGTCCGGGTTAACAGTATTTCAATCCACTCCCTCCGCATAGAGGGAGACGCCGTCCAGAACGCTGTTGTTGGCTTTCCGCACTCATTTCAATCCACTCCCCTCCGTATGGAGGAGACATGATATTTTTCAATGAGTTTTGACGGATTTTACATTTCAATCCACTCCCTCCGTATGGAGGGAGACCGTCCTGCAGGTTGTTGGACAATCCACAGGACATCATTTCAATCCACTCCCTCCGTATGGAGGGAGACATCAGTCCGCACAATATCACCTCCACTATAAGCTGTTTCAATCCACTCCCTCCGTATGGAGGGAGACGCCCTGGAGGAAGCTCAGGCAGACAGCAGCTTCCTATTTCAATCCACTCCCCCCTCCGTATGGAGGGAGACGCACTGCTGCTGGGAGGATTCCTTGAAAATTTTACATTTCAATCCACTCCCTCCGTATGGAGGGAGACTTCCCGGCGCAGGACCTTTCCAGACTCCCAACAACGCATTTCAATCCACTCCCTCCGTATGGAGGGAGACTTTGTTCTGTTTGAAGTGCATCATATAACTTGTTATTTCAATCCACTCCCTCCGTATGGAGGGAGACGCTTGATTAGATACCCGTTCTCACGCATCCATGCATTTCAATCCACTCCCTCCGTATGGAGGGAGACATTATAATATGCCTACACAGCGTGCAATGGAAATATTTCAATCCACTCCCTCCGTATGGAGGGAGACGCCGTATATTTGGCTGACCCGGTTGCAATTGAGGAATTTCAATCCACTCCCTCCGTATGGAGGGAGACTGCACAATCAATTGCAATCAACAGCGACTACAAGATTTCAATCCACTCCCTCCGTATGGAGGGAGACGCGGACGCAGAGGCAGAGGCACGGGGAGAGGGGATTTTAATCCACTCCCTCCGTATGGAGGGAGACATTTTCCGGAACAAAAACAGGACTCGAACGGCGTATTTCAATCCACTCCCTCCGTATGGAGGGAGACAGCATTACGCCGCTCTTGTACTTGTCAGCGCTGATATTTTCAATCCACTCCCTCCGTATGGAGGGAGACCGAGCGTCACGCACTCTGATGGGCATATCTCAGTATTTCAATTCACTCCCCTCCGTATGGAGGGAGACGTGTGGCTCAGTGAAAATGGAAACAGTATCACTGGATTTCAATCCACTCCCTCCGTATGGAGGGGAGACGTGGTAACTCGCAGACGTTTGGGGAATGGTTGGAAATTTCAATCCACTCCCTCCGTATGGAGGAGACACCAACATATGGGATATAAAGGCTTGCACTGGTATTTCAATCCACTCCCCTCCGTATGGAGGAGACAGTGCAGATTCTCCGCAGTCAGGTCAATCCGATATTTCAATCCACTCCCTCCGTATGGAGGGAGACTCTTTCCGGCTTTCATAGCTTCCAGTGCTTCACCATTTCAATCCACTCCCTCCGTATGGAGGGAGACAACTGTTCGCATCGAGTGACGCTGCAAAACGTGCATTTTCAATCCACTCCCTCCGTATGGAGGGAGACCGGAGAGAAGGTGTCTGGCAATGAAGCGTTTCAAATTTCAATCCACTCCCTCCGTATGGAGGGAGACTTTCTGTTCGTCCGCATTCAGAGATACCTTATCATTTCAATCCACTCCCTCCGTATGGAGGGAGACTGATACGATCATACCGATTTATCTGGACGGCAGTATTTTCAATCCACTCCCCTCCGTATGGAGGGAGACTAAATGCATACTTACCTATCAATACTGAAACTGGTATTTTCAATCCACTCCCTCCGTATGGAGGGAGACTATATATATTATACACCATCTCAGAACCGTAGTATTTCAATCCACTCCCTCCGTATGGAGGGAGACGAGGTCAAGACTGTCGGCTATATCGCAACCAATATTTCAATCCACTCCCCTCCGTATGGAGGGAGACCGTTCAAAAGTGTCTGTCCTGCTTCCAGTAATGCCATTTCAATCCACTCCCTCCGTATGGAGGGAGACGTAATCATTCAACGCTTTCGGATCTAGCCCCAGGAATTTCAATCCACTCCCTCCGTATGGAGGGAGACCGAAAATTCTGTTGATGAAACCGGGAGACAACACATTTCAATCCACTCCCTCCGTATGGAGGGAGACATATAACGCATCGGAATATGATCTCATGTGGGGAATTTCAATCCACTCCCTCCGCATGGAGGGAGACGGTGCAATTACTACACCTGGATATGTCGGTGATATTTCAATCCACTCCCTCCGCATGGAGGGAGACTCACGCCATTGTGCGTGTGGACGCTCCCAACTACATTTCAATCCACTCCCTCCGCATGGAGGGAGACCTTGTTAAAAAATATAACTATTCGGAATACAACATTTCAATCCACCCCTCCGCATGGAGGGAGACTTTGTGACCTTGTTCTATTTTCACCTTTGTACATCTCATTTCAATCCACTCCCTCCGCATGGAGGGAGACACGGTCTCCCGTTCTGAGCCTTGACCTCGATCCCATTTCAATCCACTCCCTCCGCATGGAGGGAGACTAGGTCACACTGCACATCAAGCATCATGCCCGGTTATTTCAATCCACTCCCTCCGCATGGAGGGAGACCCATACGCCGCCGAAATTGCATCAATTGCCTCACATTTCAATCCACTCCCTCCGCATGGAGGGAGACCCTGTCTCTTCTGGTAAGACCATTCGCCAGTCTATTTCAATCCACTCCCTCCGCATGGAGGGAGACGAAATGAGTACAGTTTCTGAATATGTTGGGGAAGTATTTCAATCCACCCCTCCGCATGGAGGGAGACAATTATGTATTTCGTTTCGAAAATGGAAAAATTAATTTCAATCCACTCCCTCCGCATGGGGAGACCATTTTCGAAAGCGTCGTTTGAACATTGTTTTGTTACAACAATTTCAATCCACTCCCTCCGCATGGAGGGAGACCATCAGTTCGTCGTCCAAGTATCCATCTACCACATTTTCAATCCACTCCCCCTCCGCATGGAGGGAGACCAAACACAACGGGAATTCCGCTATCAAGACTTTCCATTTCAATCCACTCCCTCCGCATGGAGGGAGACAGCCCTGCTTCTCTTGCGGCGGTATAGTTAGCCTTATTTCAATCCACTCCCTCCGCATGGAGGGAGACCCTGGACGCCTCCTTTTTTTAGGAATGGTTATGAATATTTCAATCCACCCCTCCGCATGGAGGGAGACAGCCGTGGTAAATGGTTCGTAATCAAGAAAATTTCCATTTCAATCCACTCCCTCCGCATGGAGGGAGACCCTGTTATACTTGCAAGCTTTGGATTTTTGAAACCATTTCAACCGCATGGAGGGAGACAACAGACATTTGTTTGACGGAGATCCTGCAATAATTTTTCATCCATTTCCTCCCTCCGCATGGAGGGAGACCCACCTTTTCCTGGACGAATATGAATTATTTAATCCACTCCCTCCGCATGGAGGGAGACCTTGCCATTTATTTTGAGGAATAACAATTTGAAACATTAATCCACTCCCCTCCGCATGGAGGGGAGACCTATATCCGGATGGATATAGGGAGACATCAGATATTTTCAATCCACCCCTCCGCATGGGAGGGA
>VOFI01004088.1_pt1 | contig 14549 bp, 19 predicted proteins | sample 5384131 | NCBI WGS metagenome assembly VOFI01 (sample SAMN12384728, study PRJNA508395) | human gut metagenome | isolation source: healthy gut H | host: Homo sapiens
TTTCTGCATCTTGAGCAGGCTGTGCAGGATAAAAGGCGGTGAAGCGGGCACGCGGACTTCCAATTTCCGTCCAGGTAAGCGCTGGCAACCACCCGTTGGACGTAAGTTGTAAGGTATATGGTATACGCCCGGCCAAGTGCAAATCTTGCGGAGTGACCTGCAAAGAAATCCGGTCTCCAAGAAACTGTTCGTTTCTTTATCGCCCATCTGCATCCGGTGGCTGCCGATGGAGTAATGGTGGCCGAAATTCGTAGGGTATCTTCACCCGGACCAAACAACCTTTCTTCTTCGGTGCATCTGGTCAGCAACAGTGCTAGTGCCAGCTTACAACTGAAAGCACATAGAATATTTCAGTCTCATCTTTTGTTCAGTTCAATCGGCTATAGAATGATTTCCGCGTTACTTGGTTTCCCCACGGCCGATGCTTTGACCGGTAATCGAGAAGGAGTTTTGCTCACTTTCACCGCCAGCGTAAATGCCTTGCCGCTTTCCGTGGTCAACGGCGAATCGCCTACCTTTAAATCAATTCTCAGCCTGAAGTTTTGGGTACGCTCGCCCACCGCTATTTTCACTTCTATGTTGCCCACCGGCTCACCGGCGGAGGCAGAATGAAATGCGCCTCGGTACTCCTGGGTATGCAATTGTGGGGTGGTAGGCCGGCAACACCCTGCACTGTAGCCGTGTCAACAGATTTTATTCGTGCTTGCGGCAGGAAGCTGCCACCGTTACCTGGCCAAATCGCCATCCGACACGGTGGTACCGTCGGCCTGTAACCGTACAATGAATCTATGCATTAGATGAGTGAACTGTAGCGGCACTTGGATGGTGACTCCTTCTTGCACCGTGGCAGGGCGCTGCCAGAGAAAATCAGCCAGCGGCAGATGCTTATCGGTGACATCCCAGCTAAAGGCTGCCGGATTGTGTCGCCACTGTTGGATAGCAAGTCGATACTTTCAATTCCTGCCCTACCTCTTCAGCCGAACATCATTCCAATAATACGTATGCCCGTAGGTATAGGAAAAAATCTTGATAAACCGCCCGTCTTTACCCATGAAAAAAGGGTATTCACGTCGCCGTCGGTAAACTTGCCTTTTCCGCTGGCATCGAGATGCGGAGCGCGAGACAAGCGATACCCCCCTGAATAGAGGAAGGCAAGTAATCTAAAACGGCTGATTATCAGGCAGCGTTTCTTCTTGGCTGCTACATGCCGCCAGACCGCACAGATTGAGCCCTAGTCCGAGACAGATACACTTGATGCTTTTTTTCTCTCATAATGTATTGATTACATTTAATTCCGGCTGCGAAAAATAAGTTATTCATTGGAATAGAAGTTGCCCCTGTTTCGAATAAATAACAAAAAAATGTATATTTATAGTATCATTGGAAACTACAATATCGAAAATATGATTACCAGATGCTGTCTTGAAAATCATCAGGATTTGTAATCCGGACTGTGTGTGCTGCCCCTAAAACGAAAAACAGAAAAAGCATAACTCTACTAAGGCCTGATGTTCTTTCATCCATTGGCGGACGGCATAGGTTTCCGTTTTTTGTTTTTTCTATAGTGGCCATCAGCGAGCTGATTTGCTGGTCATCCAGTCGGATATTTCGTAAAAGTTCGGCAACAAACGGATATTTTTCACTAAAATCTTTCCAGACTACAGTATGGATGGATTCAGCTTTTCCATATATCTGTTTGGGGTCATCGAGTATTTTCAGCTTATAACGTCCGAACATCCAGTGTGGAGTCCAGCCGGTCACTACTATCCATTCTTTTTTTTCGGATTGCTTTATCTAATGATGTGGTCATGGCAGGGGGCGCTTGCGGTCATCAGTTTATAGTCAAGCCATATTCGTTTAATGCTTTTTTCGGTTGTTTTCATGATTCCGGCTCCTGCATCAATACCGATGATTTGACCGGAGAACTTATCTTTATGTCCGTTTAATTCTTCAATGGATTGAATGGTGACATATTCTGGTACTACCAGACCGATGCGTGCATTGTCGTATACATTGCCGATGACTTCCAATTTGTCTCCGTATTGCTCCATATAATCATGCATGGTTACCGGTAGCCATACATCCATGAATACATCCGCTTTTTTGCGCGATAAAGATGCGAAGATAGGAGCTAAATCAGCATTCAGCATCCGTACATCGTAGCCATGTTCTTCCAATATCACTTTTATCAGATAAGACATTTGCGATGCCTTCTGACCAATTGGCATAGGCTATGCTGATTTTCTTATTGTCATTGAGGTTACCGCAAGCTGTCGGCAGCAAGGCTGCCAACAACAGTACGGCTATTATTTTCAGTCTGTTCATATCGTTTATTTCTTTTCAGTTCTATAATTTTCTTTTTGCCTTGTGCCATACCCTGGGTGATACGGTCCAACACAATAGCCTAATATAACGACGGCTATCCCGCCTTCAAATCCAAGTCCTATTTTCATTTGGGTAATTCCTTTTCAATACAATTTCTCCCAAGCCGCCGGCGGAAATCATAGCGGCAATCACCACCATAGACAGAGACATCATGATAGTTTGGTTTATTCCCGTCATTATAGTGGGCAGCGCCAAGGGTAGTTGTACCTTGTAGAGTAACTGCCAGGGAGTGGCACCGAAAGAGCGGGAAGCTTCTACCACGTTTTTCGGAACTTGGCGGATGCCGAGCCCGGTTAGCCGCACTACAGGCGGCATGGCGAAGATAACGGTTGCAAATGCGCCCGGTACGGTACCCAAACCAAAGAATAGTACCGCCGGAATCAGGTATACAAAAGCGGGCATGGTTTGCATGAAGTCCAGTATGGGACGCATGATTTTATTACACCGATTGCTGTTGGCAGTCCAGATGCCTAATGGCACGCCCCAGCAGCAGTGCAAGACAAGTGGATGACAATACGAGAGCCAATGTCTGCATGGTTTCTTCCCAAAAGCCCATTCCGTAAATAAGCAATAGGCCCAAAAATGGTAAATACGGCTGTTCCTTTGCCCGACTTCGTCCAGGCAAGAACTGTCAAAGCGATGATGGTAATGTAAAGGGGATGCCGTACAGTACGTGTTGGAAACTGTCTATAAAACCGCCGATACCTATGCTCAGAGTGTCGAAGAATGTAGCGAAATGGTTGGTGAGCCAGTTGATGGCTGTTTCTATATATTGTCCTATATTTATCATAATTCTATTGCGTTTTTGAATGATTTCATTAATTTCTTCCTTGTTTTTCAGTCACTTCGATGATGGTGACGACAATGGAACTTCTCCCTGAAATTCCGGTTCTCGTTTACTACCCAGATAGGAAGTGGGTGCGGGTCTGGCGGCAGGATGTCCTCGAGTATGGTATCGCTCAGTACAGAGTGTACTTCGTGACGTACAACGGTGTCTATCGAACAGTTTGTTCTTTTCGCAGCTTTAGCAGGTCGTTTGAGTCTGGACCTCCTGAGTATATTGCCGACATCTACCACCGGAAGGACAGTGAGGTTACGTTCTCGCATTTTACGGATCAAGGACCTTCTTTCTTCAGTCTCGCCACAAGCAGCTTGTCTTATAAATGGAACTGGTGAATTATTTTGGGCAGTCTACATTTTCTACGGGAAACGTTCTACGTAGGCATTGGCAGGTTCGATTAATATTTCAGTACATCTTTTAATTTCACCGTCTTTCATGATGGCGATGCGGTCGCCAGCTTGATAAGCGGTTCAGTTAGTGAGTAATAAAACAATTGTCTTTTCATTTTCGTCTGTAGGGTCAGTAATTCATCTTGCATCTGTACACGTATCAGTGGATCAAGGGGCGGAAAGCTTCATCCATGGCAGCACTTCTGGGTTATTGGCAAGGGCGCGTGCCAAGCCGGCAAACACGTTGCTGCATGCCGAAGCTGCCCTACCATTTGGTAAAAGGAGAGGTGCTCAGTGGTTGAAGAGGCACGCCTGGAAAGCGTGTATACCCCAAAAGGTATCCGGGGTTCGAAAAATCAAGCCATATCTCCGGCAAAACCGGCATCCAGCCTTCGCATGAAGGCTTCCTCTTTCTCCTCCATGATGTCGGCTATTATCTTGTCGTCCACGCCCCTCAAGTTATATAGTTCCAACTTCTGCCTGCTGTACCTGTTTGTCGGTATATTGCCTGTCACGCGATTGGTAATCAGCAATAACTCATCTGTTACATATTTTTTAAATTTTTATTCACGATCTTAATGTTTTTGCGGGACACTTTAGTTTGATAAACGTTTTCCATTTTGTATTTTCCAAGGTAGGATTGAAAGCGATAGTCAACGTTTTTTAGTTTATAAATATAAGGTAATGAAAGGTTTTTGCAAATGAAATTTTGCTACGCCCATATCATAGTTGACTCTTATCGACAAAGGAATATCCGTCTTCATACCAATATTCAATGACTGGATACAATGAACCATCCTCTGTAAAATCAGTTTCTGAAGAGATGTAAGCATAATCGGATATGGAAGCATAACCTTTATGTACATCTACCTGCTCCCCTTTTCGATAGAAGATAGAGCGAAATAAATCCTTTTTTTTTTATTGATTTCTTTTGATTATTAGCTCTTTTGATATACCGTGTTATTCTTATAGCACAAGGTATCTGTATCCAATACTTGGCCTATAACTGTCATAGACGGAAACAAGAAGAGTAAAAACTGTATGAAGTAATTTTCTTACCATTGTATTTATGATTTATTATGTTGTCAATGATTAAGCGGGGAACGCTGTCAAGTGTAATCACGCTTCGTTATAAATTCAATGTGTTTTGCATGATTGGCTTTCATTTGCCCACCATTCCTGTTCTTCCACTTCACGGGCCTTTTGTATCTCATCCGTTGTCAGATTTTCATTGTGGTAGGCATTATATAGATTCTCCCAGCCGTTCTTACGATATTTTGGTAGCACAATCCATTCGCCGGCATCATTAAACAGGCAGAAGTTTACAGGAGTATCGGGTATGACTTCATCTGCCCAAGAGCAGCTCTTTATCAGCCCATTTGCAGATCTCCAGTTGCCCCTATATTCAGCCAAGTTTAATCTCAGTTCTGCCATTTCATTCCGTCCTTTCTCTATTTGTTGTCCTCTCATCCGATACCCTTGCTTGAAAGAACCGGAGAATGTACCGCTATATCGTTTATCTCCGTATTCCTCAAACGAGTAATGCCCGTATATGAAACCGTCCACTTCCGTACATTCACTTTTCATTATTTGGAAACAAGAAGAAATACTATCTATAAAAATATTTCCTTCAAACGGACAGATTAAAGACAATCGGGTACGACTGACACCTTTTATCTCATATTCTCTATCATCTATTTTCCGAACTTCGGCAAAATGAATATCAATTCGGCTACAATCTTCTCTAATATGCCAATCATGCTTAAATTGTCAAATAAGCCAGAAAGATCTTGCTGCAAAATATCCGCTTTGTGATTTTTTGTGGATAGACTGCTCCACAAAACCAAAAGAGAGGAAAAAGATACTGATATGGTATATTTTCTGTTTCATATATCTATCACTTTCAACTCAAAAACAGCACTTTTTATCTTAAAGATAAAAACATAGCCTATATAAAATTTCAAATCTTTCCTATTTACTGATTTTATTGTATTTACCGTCCAAAGACAGTTGAACAGAATCAATTATTAGACTTTACAATCGGAAAAGGCATGATACTGTCTTTTGCATTAAGTAATGAATGACAGTGTCCAATAAAAACATTTTTACTTTCATCTACCTGAAAAGAATATATCTCATATCTCTTGTGTGGAGTAACATCACCACCATCAAAACTACCAATATATTTCTCTATTATTCCTTGTTTCTTATATACTCTCTTTTCATTATAGTCATCAAATAGTGATGCCGTTACATAATGACGGATTATATACTGCTTATCTTCAGCTATCTTTTCCCATGAATTATCCCACTAATTTGCTACGTAGAAAAACTCGTTTTCGGGGTTTGTCCTTTCGACTGGAAAAGATGATGAGTTTTCTAATGTGACTAAAAGGTTGTTGCATTTCTTTAATACAGGTATTTCTGATCTTGAAAAAAAGTAGCAACTAATAAGGAAGAAACAGATTTACCTAAAAAGCTAATATCACAAATACTATCAGAAGCTAAACCGGATGAAAACTGTTGTGTTGCTTCTTCCGATCAACAATCTGAAATATATTTCTTCGAAACGGATAAAGAAGGTCAAACTAAGATATACAAACAAATGACTGTACACAAGAATAGTCAAGATGAGGATGTTGTTTTTGATATGGATGAAGAATCTGATGGCTCTATTCGATTGTTGGATTTTATTCCAATGCTTATTGATCTTCAATTCAATTCTGCTGTCTATTTAATTGATGAAATTGATCGTAGTATGCATCCTATAATGTCTCAAAAAAATATTTGAGTATTATTTTTCGCAACTTTCTAATGCCAATAATACTCAACTAATTTGTACGACACACGAGTCCCATTTGCTAGATGTAGATTTTATTCGTACAGATGAGGTTTGGTTTGTTGAAAAGAAAGAGATGGCTCTACTCGATTAACATCATTGGCAAACTTTAAACCACGAGTAGATATCCGTAAGAGCTATCTGCAAGGCAAATATGGTGCAATACCTTTTTTTTTTGCTAATGTGAACACTTTAAACTGAATAAACTAAAAAGATGAAGATATGGTATAGTAAATAGCAATTAACGACTATAAAAAAAGGAAAAGAGAGCTACTTGGCGGCTGCTCTCTATTTCAGAATTTGCTTTTGTGGGTTGTAGTAACTTCCTTAGAAGGTAGTCACTTTTAAGAAATCCCGTTATTTCACGTGCAAAGCTAAAACAAAAATCGGCAATTCCAAAGTCCTTTTGATGTTTTTATGCTATAACAACCCTCGTTTACTTATTGTTTAGTAATAATTTTACTTTGATTTTTATGAAGAAAAATCAACATGTTGTGCCTTCTGGTGATCGGTGGGCTGTAAGAGGTGAGGGTAATAGTAGAAAGACAAGAATTACCCAAACTCAAAGAGAAGCAATAGAAATTGCCCGTACGATTGCACGGAAAGAGCAGTCGGAGTTAGTAATTCACGGAAAAGATGGTCGTATTAGACAAAAAGATAGTTATGGTAACGATCCTTTTCCTCCAAGAGGTTAGAATATGATAGATAAAGTACGTATTAGAAATATTGATAGTTATCTGATTGGGGATTCATGATAATGACAACTTTTTGTATCAAAAAAAGCAAGTGAAATAAATGCTGATAAATTAAATCTTCTTGGCTTTTCTATTCCACTCATTAGTGGAGAACAGATTTTACCTCGCGCTTTAGGTGCTGTTTCTCGGCTAAATGCTAATGGTAGTTTCATAAAAAGGAGAGACTTACCTATGGAAACTAAATATAGAGAAGTTTGTATAAAAGACTGGCATGGTGATTATCATTATGTAGATGTTCCTTATAAAAGGTATCAGAGAGAAGATATTCCAGCTCCTTCAATAGAATTGAAAATTATAGATATTTCTGGTGACTTATATGTTACATCGCCTTTATTGCATAGGGATGATTTGAGTGTATCTAAAATTAAGCATGTTATTAATTTGTTTTTAGAGTTATTTGGCTCTTGTGAGATCCTTACTGAAAATTTGCTTCCAGCGATATCATCAATTCCAACTACAAGGGTTAATTGGCGTATTCTTCCAGAAGGAGACTACCCTTGGGATAGATTAGCTCAGTTAGCTGGAAACTTGTCCAGTAATAGAACCGGAAAAGCAAAAGTTCAAGAACATAATATTGATACGATTCTCCGTTTTAGACCTTCTCGGGCTAGTTTATGGGGCTGGTGGTTTTAGAGGATATTTGGTATTTAAGTTTCCATCTAAAAAATCTATTTATAATGGAGAATGTAATTTATGGGAACGCAACGTATGTTTTGAAGATGATTGGGAACAATTTTTCTCAGCTAACTAAAGCAGAGATAATTCAGAATAGTCTTGTTAAGAAAACGAATCGAACATCGTTCTGGATGGGAAGCTGAAATAAGAAGGCTTTTGTCTTAAATATTGAGTCCAAAGACTTTCTTGCAAAAAAAGTCTTTGGACTTATTTAATAATTGAGGTTCAAGGTTACTCCATCAGGTAGCAGTCCATATCGTGTCTTACTTCATCATATTCAATCATCATCTTATCTCTTTTTTCTTTTTCTTCTTGTGTTTCTTTGCTTGTAATTCTTCTGCCAATGTAGCATTGTAATTGTTGCCATCTCCCAATGAGAAAATAGACAAAAGAGAATCATTACTATTTTGCAGATTATAAGGGTATTTGTTGTCCTGTTTACTAGCAAGATTGCAAAAAATCTTGTTATATTTTTCATCGGATTGAAATGTTTCTTTCTTTTTTTCGCCATAGATTTTTTGTTCCTGTAATTCAATTTGTTTAGGTATAGAACTATTCTTCATTGTATTGTGGTAGTTAAATGATTCCGATTGTTGGCTTGGAATAGGTTTACCCGGTCAAATCCACCTTTGATTACTCCGTTCTTGGTATCCTTATGATTGGTTAGTGGGGATAACTTCTTTTTATTGGCTTGGTCTTTCCGGCTTACAATCAAATGGCAATGCATATTCAGTTTGTTTTTAGAACGACTACGATCAAAATGAATCTTACCATAGAATTTAATGTCGAAGCAGATAGTTCTTTATTGAAGTTTTTGGCATATTCTGGAATAAATACCTCCCGGATATAGTATTTCATAGCTTGGGCTTGTTCTTGTTCGCTATTACCCATTGCTCGGAGTTCCTTTTCCGATGGGCTGATATGAATAGCATAAAACTTAGCATCTGTTTTAACAGCTGCCCTATGTTATTATCTATATCTTTATCACTTTTGACTTGTAAATATTATCATCTGTCAGATTGAAAAAGCCTTCGGTGTAAATACCTTTTTCCCTTTTGCTATCCATCACACCACAAGCAGAAACTCCCGAATAGAGTTGTATCAGTTGAAGTAGCTTTTTATAATTCCTTTGGTGTATCTGGTAAAGTGCGTTAATTTGCTTGGACTGGTTGTTAATCACGTCGGCATGATTACAAAATTGCTCACTTAGCTTTTTTAGTACGGCTGTTTGTTTCTCTTGACTAGTTTCCAGTTGCGAGAGAATCAGAGCTTCTAAAGTTTTACTGGTAGTATCGAAATGTAAAGCGATAGAATTTGTTGTTCGTATCATAGGATTTAGTTGTTCTTCCTCGTAGTGACGGATGAACCGGATAATATCATCCTGTCTTTTATTTATTTTCGCCAGTTCTGATTTTACAGATTCAGGTGCTTCGGATGGGTTGATATGTGCCTTATCTATATACTCGAACGCCAACTTTACAACTTCGCTCTTTTTCAGTGAATAGCGTTTGCATATCTTCTCTACCAAAGCTGCCGTTTCCTTGTCTATGGAAATGGTAGTGAATATCGTTTTTCGACTGCTATTTGACATAGTAATTACTTTTTTTATAGAAATATGAATAGATAAATACCTGATAATAAGCATTGCAAAGAAAATGCTTATTACAGGTGTCATTACAGCGTGTTCTTGTAACACGCTAAAGCCGAAGGCTTTGCCCCGCAGGGCAAGAGGGGAAGAACAGGACTTGTCCAGTTCCCTCTTGCTCGATTTAGTGAAATGGGCTGAACCGATAGGTGAAGCGGTTTCTACTAAATTGGGGTGGTAACACAAAGTGATAGCTTAAACACAAGCTTCTTTCCTCTGCTGCATTTTGCTGTCAGAGTTTGTTTTCTAATTGATTGGCTTTTTCAAACTGTTTATAAGTTTGATAATCGGCTCGTTCACGTACAAAAGCTCTAATATCGCTAGCCCGATAGTAGGTTTTATGCCCAATAGTAAAGTAGGGGAGCTTACCTTTTAGTCGATAGCGTTGTAAAGTTCTGAAAGACACTTTTAATAGAAATGCTAAATCCTGATTATCAAGTAATCGTTCATTTTCATCTAATACCTGATCGGTATTGATAAGGGATTTTAAGTCTTGTCCTATCTCAGTGAGTTTCTTAGATAGCTTCTCCATCCATTTATCGAAGTTTTCGTTGTCTATATACATTTTGCTTCATTTTTTAGTTTAACATTATTGTTCTCAATCGATTGATGAAGCAAAATTCAGTAAAACAATGTAGGAGAAAAAGAGGAGTAGTTACCTACTCCCCGAAAAGATATTTGCAAATATCTGAGAATAAACAGTTTGCACAAATATCTTTTTTGATCTTTATCGGTTCTTACGTTTTCGATCCTCTTTAATGATAGCATTTCGTAAGGCATCCAATGTTTTGGTAAGGTTGTACGGCTTGCGGGTAAATACTTCACCTACCTTATCGTAAATACTTCCGAATTTTAGATTGAAAAGCTGCTCAAAGCCACGAGCTAAACGAACTTCTGGGACAGGTTTTCCATCTTCGCCAACGATTTGCCCCTGTAGAAACAGAGCTAATACGATTTCTGCAATGCCAATAATCCCCAAGTCTTTTGACTTAGGGATTACATATAGGTCGGACTTGAACGCTGTAGGAATAGATAACTTAAATTGTTCTGGATGGTTAATTTTTAAGTTGATTAATTGTAGCTCGGCATCAATTGTCGATAACGCTTTGTGGACATAGAGAATTTTAAGCGCATTTTTCCCCCCTGCCCATATTGATATAACTCTTTTAGGGGTACTATCTCAATACGGGTGAGATTTAGCATCCGAAAGATATAGGAATAATCTTCTGAATTGCTAATAGCGACTATGTGCTTGACAAATTCTCCATAGGCATCTTGCATTTCTGTGTTAGTAACTTCTTGTGAAGTTTTAGACAATAGCTCAAAAAACTTCATTTTCAATAACTCATTCATAAGCATAATTTTTAGATAGTGAATAATATTAATTCGTATAATCATAAATTTAATATGCTTATTTAGGTACTATACTTTTTATATCTTCGGTATTAATAGTATCAATTTTAGGAGAAACTATATTTTTGCATTGTACCTATTATATAATAGGTAAATCAGTCCGCCAGAAAAAAAGATCGTTGGTAGAATAAACCAATAGTTATTACTTATTAGAAACTTGGCTACCCAAAAAGAAGGGATAAATGAAAATACATATTGGATACTATCTGTAATAACAAAAGGTATAATTAGTCCAACCATAACTAAAGCAGATACTTTTGCAAGTGCCATACCTTCCACTTTATTTCCCGCGTATGCCAAAATAATCATAGCAGCCACAACGCTTAGTATTGTAGCCAATATTGATATTATAAATGTAGTCCATAATGACATATCTGATACAGAACAAAAAGAAAGCAGTACGAAAGAAACAATGGCTGCAAATAAAACAGGAATAAGCAATCTTGATATAAGATAACCCTTCTTACCAAGTGGGGTAATTGTGATATACCTGTTGATTTTCATATCTGTTTCATCTAATACCACTAAGACCGAAGCGAAGCAAATCATGTAAGGACACATAATTGCAAGGAATAAATCCAATATCGGATAATATAGGCTGAAATCCTTTAGCATCGGATAATGCTGTACAATTAAGGGGAAAACAAACCTATATATTGCCGCTAATATTAGCGGAATACATATTATTGCAGATAACATACCATCTGAGAATATGTTTCTGATAAACATTTTGAAAGAAATAATATTCTGATTCATAATTATATCGTCATCATTTTTTTTACTGACAGACAAGAAAAATATACATCGCAATGCACCAAATGCTTATTGCCATTAGAGATATGACACTGATATTTCCAGACATAAGTTCTATCAGACTTATACTTGGATGTAATAGCATAACTCCCGATTTATAGCCCATTGTATAAACAGATATGGGAGCTACGGATATTATTAAAGTGGGAACCATAATCAGCATAAAGTTATTCATGGTTGAAATGAAAGCGGAAAGTGATATTCCAACCAGTGTGAATAATGCTGAACCTAACATAATTCCAACAGCAAGATGTATGTAAGAATGTTCCATGCCTGAGAACAATGCGATGAGAACTCCACTTAGCAAAGAAATTAGTCCAATGGAAATTACCTTTGACAAAATGTATGCGTGTATCGATATGGGCGAAACAGCTAATGCCTGCATTACTTTTTCGCTTTTCTCGAATAATATTATTGCTCCCATAAACATTAATCCGATCAGTACGGGATCTGAAAATATAAGGGTAGTTGTACATAGTTCTTTCCACGGCATAGGAAGAATGCGCAATACTGTAATATACACTAGTGTAAATAACGTATATAGGGCATAAAAACCATATTTGTATTGTTGCCGAATATCGCCTAGTATTAAACTTTTAAACTTCATAGTAATTTCCTCCCTGTTATTTCTGAGAATATATTGTCTAATGTTGGCTCATTGCTATGTATTGATAATAAGGCATTAGCTTGAATCAGAGATTGTAGCTTTTTATCTGTACTTATTTTGTCAAGTGCGATTGTAGTATTTAATTCTTTTTGATTCTCCAAATATGAATATGTTACTTCATTATAACGCCTTGACATGATAAGATTATGAGGAGTGTCCATAGCTTTAATGTTGCCATCAACAATAAATGCTACACGATCACAAAGTTCGGTTGCATCGTGCATATTGTGAGTAGTCAGAATGATTGTTACTCCTTTATTTTTAAGATCAAGAATAATGTTTTTCATCACTTGGGAGTTTGAAGGATCTAAACCAGATGTTGGCTCATCCAAAAATAACACTTTGGGCTGATGAATAATTGATCGGGCAAAGTTTAATCTGGATTTCATACCTTTAGAAAAACCTGCCACTTTCTTATTGGCATGTTGTGATAGTCCAACCATTTCTAATAATTGTTCGACAGGAATCAGCTTACACTCATATAAAGAACCAAAGAATTTTAAGTTCTCCAATGCGGTGAATTTCTCATAAAAACTAGGGAATTCAAAATCGACACCAATACTCTCATAGAACTGGTCAGACTTATTTCTAATTTCATTATTATTAATAGAAACACTCCCCTTATATTTAGGGAGCATACCTATAATATCTTTTGGAGAGTGCTTTTTCCTGCTCCAGAAGGGCCTAAGAAGCCAAATATTTCTCCGCTTCTTACTTGAAAATTCATATTCTCAATAAATGGTAGTTGAGAATAACTAAACGATAAGTTTTTTACTGTAATCATAATTTTTCAATTTTATATCGTATGACTAAAAATGTTTATATAGTCATATTGTAAATTCAAAGTATCGCTATGTAACATATTTGCACATAGTCAGTTGATATTATATAATCTTGTTGTATTGGATTAGTCTTTAAATAGTTGCTGTACTATTCCCCTAACTATAAACTTGAAAACTTCATTGTAAATATCTGTTCCAATTGTTTTCTCGTTTAGAATAGTCAAGAATGCAGCTCTTAAAGCCCCTGCAAATACTTTTGTATCAATTGATTTACTTTCTGGAATAAAATTCAGTAATTCGTTTGCTAACATGACATCATCATCTACGTGTTTTGAAAGTACTTCTTGAGGGAGCTTTCTATTTAGATATTCCACATCACTATTAACGAAGATAGATACAAAGTATGGTTTGTTGTTGATTAGCAAGTCAGATATAATATCTGTCAATGTATCAACCGTAATATTATTGGTATGCTTGTTTATGGCATTAAGAAATTCTTTTTCCAATTTCTTATGATAGTCTATTATTGTATCGAAAAAAAGAAGTTCTTTTGATGTATAGAATAGATAAAATGCTCCTTTAGAAATATTGGCATATTTAACAAGCTCATCTACAGAAGTTTTACGTACCCCTTGTTGCTGGATAAATAGCAAAGCTCCTTCTTTGAGTTTATCCTTTATAAGCTTTCTTTCGTTGTCATCAAATGCTTTTGCCATACCGTGTGACTATTTTGTTATTATTGGTCACTGCAAACATAAGCGTTATTTTTGAATTGACAAAGAAATATCGGTTTATTTTTCTTTGTTTCTATATGATCTGCCTAAATCAATGAGTATTTCGTCTATAAATCATTGTATTATGTTGCCACGATAAGTACATATTAAGTCATTAAGAACTTTACTTCGCCACTTTCGGACAGTTTTGAAAACGGCTCATGATTCTTCTTTTATTTGCCGATGAAAATAAAATCGACACGTTTTATAAACCTTTTAAAATTGAAAGTATGGAAGTAGTAACTATTGAAAAGAGAACCTTTTCGTATGTCTGCGAGAGGTTCACGGAGTTTGCCAAACGGATAGAAAGTTTGTGCAGCACTCATACCCAGAAAGTAGAAAACTGGCTGGATAGTCAGGAAGTGTGCCTGTTGTTAGGCGTTAGTAAGCGAACTTTGCAGTATTACAGAAGTAGCGGAAGATTGGCTTATTCTCAAATTGGTAGTAAGATTTATTATAAGACTTCCGATATTGAAAGAATTATTGCAGACAGTGAAACGCAAAATCAATCACCCAAACACCCCACGTCTTATGAAAAGAATTAAAAAAGATTATCCGTTTTTCAACCTGTT
>VOFI01002235.1_pt1 | contig 14526 bp, 21 predicted proteins | sample 5384131 | NCBI WGS metagenome assembly VOFI01 (sample SAMN12384728, study PRJNA508395) | human gut metagenome | isolation source: healthy gut H | host: Homo sapiens
CCGCATGGTTCAACGGGTTGATACTCCATATAACCGAGTTGGATACGCTGATCGAAGAACCCGCCACATCGGTATCGGCCGGACGACCTATACCATACAACTGGTTGTTGACAATCGTATTATTGACAATCGAGGTCTCATCGTATACACAAATACCGCCCCCGTTATTATTGTAAACGACATTGTCGAAAACGACTCCTGCTTCGGAATAGATACCGCCTCCATATCCGAACCCGTCGCGACGGAATGCCGAATTGGATACCAACACCGAGTTATAGACAAAACACGGTTGGGAGTCCGAACCGCTATTCTTATGCATATAAACGGCTCCTCCTTTCGAGGCAAAATTAAAATAGAACAGGCATCGCTGTATGCCGCAACCGATACCGTCGAGCGATACACCTCCGCCGCGCCCCGAATTACCGTCTGCATCGGCAGAGCCCCCGACAATAGTTATCCCGTCGAGCATCACGTCCACACTCGACGGATCGAAAGTAACTACCGTATGGAGATTGTCTGTCCGGGTGGTATTCTGGGTCGGGTCGAGCGAAGAGAACATGTTATCCGTACCGACTACATCGTTTCTCAATCGGTCGCCCGATAAAATAGTCTGGTTCTTCAACGCCCACGGCTCCTGCCGGTCGCCCGAATAGACATTGCCGTACTCTCTCTCTTCGAGACTGTTCTCCCCCTCATAGACCAAAGCTCCTAAATCGTCGAACACTTGTCCGCGAAAACCGCCGTAAACAACGACCTGATTTCCTTTCAAGACGAACGAGGCACTCTGTTCATCGCCGGGAAGGAGTGGTTCGGTCGGGACATAAGTACCCGCCGCAATCCATATCTGCAATGTAGAGTTAATAGCATTCCATGTATCGGTAGAACGAAGAATCATTTGCAAATCGGAACCCTTAGCAGCATTCGCCCACGAAGAACCGTCGAACGTACCGGCTCCTTCGGGGGAAACATATATGCGTCGCAAATTGAAGGCCGGTTGAGCCGGCTGGATATTCGACTGAGCCTCTACCGGTAAGCTCGTCAGCGACAACAGAAACAATAGCAGCAATCCCGCCGAATATCCCATGCGTTTCGACACATCGGAAACACGGCCTGCAAAATCAATAATTTCTCTATTTCTTCCGTTCAACATAACCTATAATTCCTTTTCTATATCGAAGCTGTCCATCGATAATTATATTCCGTTTGCGTAAATCCCACCACATCGAACCGCAGCAAATAATACGGCGCAACCGCCAAGTCCTCGGGGGTATCGACGTGTATGTTATAAGTAGTCGTCTTTACATAAGTGTCTGCATATACGCTCTGCACGACCAGCTCTATATCGAGCGTACCGCTATCGTAAAGATAACAGTCGTATCGCCCGTTAATCCATGCCGATTGACCCGGTCCCGAACTACCGGTAAGGCTGACCACGTGATCGACGACGGGGTCATTCGACCTCACGGCAAAGAATTTTCCCTCTTTGGGTACATTTTTCAACTTCAATGAAACGACTTTCGCCGACGTACAGTCCCCATGTTCTTTCTGTCCGGCTGGCTTGGCATTGTAATTGGATATAGCCGTCCCTATATTGTACATAATATCGACCTTAGAAGCCACCAGCCCGGCATCGATAACTCCCGAATGCTTCATTTGAACCAATTCGAGGTCAAGCAAAGTACCGGCATATAAATCGCGCGAAGGCGTGGCGATCGTCGTCAACGCCATCACCTCGTCTTCCGTCGACAGGGCATCCCATTCGTAGTGACTGCCGGCATTGACGATAGCATAAAACGAGGCGGTGCACTTCGGCACGTCTATGGCTTGAAACTCATAATAGGCCGTGCTTTCGGGCAGCTCTATATAATAATGTTCCATGTAAGCGGCAGCGCCGTTTTTTAGGCTCTACATACATGAACAGGTTGATATTTTCGATGGCATCCGGCATCTCCGGCGATGTCCGGGGTCTCCCGGAAGCCCCACCGCTCTCGAAATTTCCCGGCCGGTGTATATACTCAACGTCACGCTCGCCGTCTCCTGCGGTTCCGACGGACTGCCGGGCTGCAACGAGTTCTCGCCTCCACAGCCGCCGAGCAACCATGTAGCGAACAAAAGTGCCATTATCGCATATCTCTGTTTCAACATCAAAGCTCCTATTCGATTAAACCTATATTCGACAATCTGCCCGCATTCGGGAATATTATATATCCACATCGATATCTCCTCCCGGTTTCCAGTCGATAGTCACCGCCACAGTCGCCTGCACATTGTGACCGATATCTATACTGCCGTCGTCCCTCACCACACCGTATATTTCTATACACTCTCCGGCGGGAAGCGGCTCGGTCAGATTGATCGTATTTCGTGTTATTTTATCTCCTATGGTAACGTAAACATCGGTATTCCAGATAGCATTTTCCTCCGATGGGTTACGATTCAAAGACTTCGCTCCTGCTCTCGCCTCATTCCTCGACGGAAATGAAACAGCTTCGAAAAGCGCCAGTCCGTTTTCATCTTTCCCCGCTTCATTCATCTGTACGACAACGGGACGGTCGTACTCATAAAATACTGTCGTTACACAAAAACCGGTTGCGGTTTTCATTGACATATCCCTCCACCCGTTTTACCGGGACGACGGGATCGGTTCCATAACTGAGGTGTAACCTCGTCTTGAAATACAAGGCGTCAAAACGACCTCGATAAACTGATTTCTATCCGCTATCGTAAATCGTTCCCTCCCGACATACAGTTCGAAACATGCGAAGATACCGTATCGGCCGCCGACTCATAAGACAATTTATAACGATCGGACGCGACACCGAGGTCGGAACATTTCACACAACTCGCCTGCGAAATATTGGCAATGGCAAAATGGTGATAATCGTTTGCAGGCAGGGTAATAGCGTAGATATTGTTCGACGGCATTCGTTCCCGCTCTACATACTCATGATAAGCGAGCGATTTGTTACCGTCATAAAAATGCATATTGAGATTCTCCATTCTACCCGAAAATGCCTGTGTATGGGTAGACAGTTCTATTCTATATCTGACGGTGAAATTGTTGCAATCGGACATGTTGTCGTCGATGCAACCGCTCGATAACGGCAGCAATGCGAAAAAGATTCCTCCGACAACCCATCTTTGCCAATCACCTGTTTTCATTTTCTCGATATTTATTTTTGAGGAAATATCTCCGGCGAATCGAAACGCCCCGATTCACCGGAGACAAATTTTACAGTTTAACTATTTTTTTTCGAAATCAATCGCCGATAGGTACATCGATAACCAAACCGGCTTTCCAGTCTATATCGACAGCCAATGCCAATTCAAACGCGGGTTAATCAGGTCGGGAACCGTATTGTAGGCTTTTGCCAACGAATTGATAGACAAGTTCGCCGTCGTATTGTAATCCTGCTGGAATACGCGAACGACTTCACTCTTACTGTTGTCCTTCTTATAAGTCAGCTTTCCTACCAAGTAGAACGTTCCGCCTTCGGGAACCAAATTGCCGTCTAAACCGTAGAATTGAGGACCGTCATTCAAGACCTCCAAAGCAATATTGGGTGTATGTCCCAAATCTTCTGCATTACCGGTAGAACAATCGGCCGTCTCGGGCAATAAGCTGTATATAAATGGAGTCATACCAGCAAAATCGGGAGTAGCGGCATTCGTCAATTCGTAATCATTGGTATTCATTCTGTTGTCATATACAATCTTGGAATAAGTATCGGAAGCAGAAGGATGCATTTCCCAATCCAGTTTATCGGGCAGACCGCCAATCAATATACCCTTTACAACAAAATTATGGTTGGTCAAAGTCACCTTAGTATTTTTTACCGGCCGGAACTGTACCATCGGCCGATTTGAATGCAGCTTTCACATCGAGACGTGCCACACCGTAATTGATCGTTTTGTTCAAAGCAATCTTCGTCGTCGCTACCGTAATCGGCGTACGAGCTCCGCTATAAACACCATTATTCCAATTAGTAAATGTCGGAAGATTCGAATAAGCTACCGGATAGGCATTGGTCAATAATACAAAGAAGAAGGATAGCTGTATGCCTTCGAAGAACCGCTCGTAACAATACCCGAACCGCCGGGGGGCCGTTCTCATCGAACAAGATGATACCGTTATTCAATTTATATGCTCCTTTCGGAAGATTGGCGGGGAAATCTTTGTAAGCATCTTTTTGCCAACTCTGTCGCCATATCATCGACCGATGCCTTTGCCGTATTGGCTGCTGACGTAGAGTAATCCGCATATAATTCGCCCAACCCGTTCGAAAGATACTGTAAAGCCAATTTCAGATTTTCCAAAGAAGCGCTATTGAACGAAAAGTAACCATTCTGCAACTCTGTTGCCTTATTCTTCTCCTCACCCTCTGTCAAACTACCGACATAAGTAGCTAATGCATCCGTAACATTCGTTTTCCACGCCTCTATCAAAGCGGCTGCGGTAGAATAGGAACCACCGGTATAAGTACCTTCGGTAATATTCTTCAAAGTAAACGCTATGTCGGCAGGCGTCAAAGAGGTAACCGAAGCTTATCGGGTGTCATCTCCAAGACACCTTTGTAAACCGCGTCATGCTTGGCTTTACCGTAAAAAGGAAAGCGAGGTCGCCGGAAGGAATAGTTACGTCGGTAAACGTTTTTACAAAATTCTCGGCCTCGCCATTCGTGATCTCAGAACCTGTCAACTGGGTAGCACCGGCCAACACCGAATTGGCTCCTACATAATCGCCGCTCAAATTTGAAAAAAGGCATTAACCTCAAACTTTCTATACCCAAGAAATTGTTGTTGCCTTGAACATCGTCGCTGGTAGCACGGGACACCGGCGAAGGAATAGCGAACGAGAAACTCGTCTTGACAGTCATCTCTTTCCCCCACAGGAGTCTCTCCTCCCGGAATAACCTCTTCGTTGGAACAAGACGACAGAACTGCGGCAGCGGCAAGGAACATAGTCCCGGCTTTTGCCCATTTTGTTTTCATTGTTTTCATCTTCGTAATTGTTTTTGTTAAAAGATTAATAATCGTTTTCTATATTTTCCAAGTTTTGAATAGCTACTTTATCTCCCATAGCGGCTGCCTGCTTGAACAAGTCCAATGCCGTCGCTTTATCGCCCAAACGATAATAGGCTGTCGCGAGAGTGTTCAAACAGCGTTTGTCTTCCCGTATGGGTCGAAGCAAAGAGACAGCCCCGTCGAAATCGCCCTCGGCAATCATACCTTGTGCTTGGTTGATCTTTATAGCGTTGTAATCCGGCTCCGAAGTATAATAAACCCTCATGTATCCCGAATTACGTTGGTCGGAGAATACCGAGCGCAACAGTTCTTTGAAAGGCTCTCCACCGTCCAGCCGGCGCAACAACCACTCCCGACGGCCGAGATCGGCCGTATGGTCGATAATATCGAGCATCTCGTCCCGGCAATCGAATGTGCTTTCTTCCACCCGATCGCGCAATTCGCCCCATGCCTCGCCCCCGTTGGCTACCTCGTAGAGGCTATCCGGCAATTCGAGATAACTGTTTACATACTCCTTCAAGACCTCGGCGCGAGCACCTGCCAAACGGGTATTCCGGCCGAGAGGACCCTCGGGCGAAGCAAACCCGACAATCAATATCTTCCCGACATCGGAACGGTCGTCGGCATAGATCCGCCTCAATATAACGACGATTCTACCGAACGTCACATCGGTCTTTCGGTAATCGCGACGTAAGTCGGACTTATCGAGAGGAAATAGACTTTCAATGCTCCCCGATCCTCCACACGGTCATCGAATCGGAATAGGGTTCGTACTCTGCCATCGGGAACAAAACCTTTTCGACCTCGGCCAACCGTTCCGCCACACTCGGTATCAATGCCACCGGCTGTACCGAAGGAACATAAGGAGGACGCAGTTTCACATCGGAACAAAGGAAGATGCCCGGCAAAGGTTCGACCTTGCAACACCTCGCGCTCACATAACAGGCTGAGATCGACAGGGGGCTCTACCCATCCATTTTTCATAAGGCAGCACGCAATCGTATTGCAACTCGCCGCCATCGACGGTCTGATAAAAAGGAACTTCTACGTTTTCCCGAAAGCACGGCTTCCCGGCGGCGTAACTTTTGTTTACGCTTGCCTATAATTTCTATTTCGTCGAGAGCCAAAGAATCCACGCCGTTCTCGATAACGGGAATAAGCCTTTGTACATAATCGGAAGCAATCGTACCCGACGGAACCAAAATTTTGAAACTTACCCGAATACTATCTCCCGAACGGTGTATCGAAGCATTCTCGACCTTCACTTCGGCCCCGGCAAAAAATATAGCCCAGACAAAAACCGGTAGAAACACTATATATCTTTTCATCGCTTTCATTTCAGTATATAGATTATAGAAATCGCGGCTTCGGTAGGAGCAAGATAGCCTTTATGGCCGTCGCCTATTTTACGCCCGCAAGTACGACACTGGTAATAATCGAACGTATAAATCGGCTATATTTTTAGCGTGTTTTCCCCGATGAATTTTATTGTTTGTAAAGGCTTACAATACAAATAAATTTCAAAGTTTTTATTAATAATATAAAAATCAATCTGTTAAAATAAAATATAGTCATCGTATTTGTATTGTAATAATTCTAAAATATTGTAACTTTGTCACCGTATTTCAAATGGTAGTAATGGGGAAGCGGGGCAATAACAAATGATGCAAAATCTGTTATTGCCTAAAAATTAGAAGGTTATTATAATTGATAAAAAAATATATGGGGCGAATAAAACGATTTGAGTTATAAAAATATATTTTGTACTAATCCTCACATAATTAGACAAATAGATGAAGAGAATCCTAAATATAATTATAATAATATTATTATCGGCTATTTGTTTGACCGGTACGGAGCAAAAGATAGCGGTAAAGAGTAATCTCCTCGGTTGGGCTACCGCCACACCGACGTTGGGAGCGGAAATAGGATTGGACGATCGTTGGACGTTGAATACTCATATCTACTATAATCCATTCACTTTCAGGGATAACCGAAAATGGAAGCATATCCGCGTACAACCCGAAGTGCGTTATTGGCTCTGTCAAAAGTTCAACGGGCATTTCTTCGGGCTTCATGTATTATACACCCATTTCAATGCCGGACAAGTTCCGCTTCCTTTCGGAATTTTTCCCGATGTTAAAAAATATCGTTATCAAGGCAACACTTACGGAGCCGGGTTATCTTACGGTTATCAATGGATTTTAACACCTCGGTGGAGTATCGAGGGAAGTATCGGTGTAGGATACAAGTATAATACGTTGGTTTAAACCTAATAAATATATCTATTTATTTACATTTAGAAATATTATTTAACTATTCAAATATCATTATACAATCTACATTTATTGGGTTAAATAAGGATCTTCACATATTCTAAAAATAAAAAAATTTGCCTACAAAAACAGAGGGATCTTAACCAAAAAGGGATATATCGAGTGGTCTCGATATATCCCTCATTTTTAGATTCGGTAGAAAATTTGCGGGGTAAGAGGAAAGGGGGACGCGCCACCCTGTTCCTGTATTCAAAAGTATCAACCTTCTCCCCTGCCGTGTCCCGTAGCATTACGGGAATTGCAGAGCAACATAGGGGGAAACACCGAAGAAACGATAGTTGCTAAGGAGAGGGGAAAAAACTGCTGAGTAGATTTTGATGACATTCAACCCCTCCGTCACTACGTGACACCCACACAAAAGAGCCTTTTCCCGATGATATAAAATCAAATTTTCACACCAAACGGAACGCCTTGCGAAGCTCCTCGGATTGTTCGTCGGTCAGGCCTTCGGGCTCGAATCCCATCGCACGAGCCTGCAAATAAATCTGCGCCGATTTAGACAGCGTATCGATCATATCGAAACACTCGATCACATCGCTACCGACAGCCAATGCTCCATGCTTCTCCCACATAACCACATCGTAACGATCGAGCAACCGGATAGTGGCATCGGCCAGTTCGAGCGAACCGGGCAACTTATAAGGCACGATACCCAAACCTTTGGGTACGATAACCCGCGTTTCGGGAATCATGGACCACAACAGTTTCCCCCAGCACATCGGGCTGTAAGAACGCCCGGTTATGGGTCATCGCCACCAAATCGGTGGGGTGGGTATGCAACACGACCTTATTGTCGACGCCACGGCCTTTCAAATAGTCGTGCATCGAGAGATGCGAAGGAAGTTCCGACGTAGGCCGTACCGGATTATCGGCGATAATTTCATACCAATCTCCCGTATCGGAAATACGGATCACCGCCATATTTTCCATCGGGTGCGAAGCGACATAACGCATACGCCGGTTCGTACCTGTCACCAAAAAGAAATTCCCTTTCAATGCATTCATCACTTTGGGTAACGGGTATCGCTCGGAAATGGCAGGCAATACCTTCTCTTCATCGGTCAATAAATCCGTAACGTTCACCGAAATATTTCCGCCGTTTCGTTCGGCCCACCCTCGTTGCCACAAATAACCAGCCACTTCGGCGACATCGGCGATCTGGCATTCGAGTTTATCGTTTTTAATCAGTTTCATCTCTTTTATTTCATTATAAATTACTGTTTACCAAATTTGGGAAAACCGTCGAGAAGATAAGAATCAGCAACCCGGCGATCAATACGGTTACGGTCCGCCGTCCTACCCCACTCCACTCTTTCAACAAAATTCCCCACACGTTGCTGAAAATAACATTCAGCGACATCAATATGCTCCACGAGAAAGCCAGCATGACCGGCGAACCGGTGAAGAAACTTTTTCCCATGCCCAACCCGAAGAATTGAGAATACCAAAGCAAACCCGCCAAAGCGCAAAACAACAAGTTATTGACTCCTGTCGATACCGATACCGAGAAATACTCCCTGCCGGCACAATTCTTGATATTCTGCCACAGGCAATACGCCGCATTGGTACAAAAACCGCCCAATGTAACCAACAGGATCACCGGGTTAAGGGCGAACAAGTCGGACGCACCCAACGCCAATGCCGTCTGCTGCACTTCGGCTCCGGCTTCGAGCCGCGAGACTGAAACAGGCACTCATCATACCGGCGAGCAAGGCGACCGAAATCCCTTTGGTAAAAGCGAAATCGCGTATAGCTTTCTGCTTCTCCTCATCGCTCATATTCCGAGCCTTCAAACTACCCGCATAACCGATCACCGCAATACCGGCCAACGTAATACACACCCCGGCCAACAAGACGAGACCTTCGCCGCGAAACAGATTCGTTCCCGCAAACAAAGCCGGAAGCAATGTACCGAAAGCCGCACAAGTACCCAACGAAATAGACTGTCCGAGGGCGACACCGAGATAGCGCATACTCAACCCGAAAGTCAATCCGCCCACTCCCCACAGCACACCGTACAAGACAGACATGAACGGAATACCCTCGAGTAGAGTTCCCCGAGACTATGACCCGCCGGAACCGCCAGAAACGCACCCAACAAGGGGAACACCAACCATGCGAAAATCCCCTGCACGAGCCAGAAACTCTCCCAGCTCCAAGATTTCACTTTCTTGATAGGCACATAAGAGCTCGACTGGCCGAAACTCCCCCACGGCAATAATCAATAATCCTATGAGAATATTCATGGCTCGTTACTGGCGTTTGGAAGTCACATTTTTCTCATAAGCCTCGATGTCGGCGATATAATCTTCACCCACGGGCACATCGTTCGTCAGGCAGAAGTAATCCCAAACAGCATTCCACGGCAGGCTCTTGCATTCTTCAAGCAAAGCGAGACGTTCGAAGAAACGCCCTTCGGCCTCATATTTGCGCAACAAGGCAAGCGGTTCGAGCAACGCTTGCAAGAAACATTTCTGTGTAGCCCGCGACCCAATGACATAAGCCCCGATACGATTGATAGAAGCGTCGAAATAATCGAGACCGATGTACTCTCGAAAAGGGCATCGCAACGAACCACTTCATGAGCCAAGTCGAGTGTGTCGTCATTCATAATCGTCACGTGGTCGGAATCCCAACGAATGGGACGACTCACATGCAACATGATTTCGGGCGTAAACAACAGCAACGAGGAAATCTTGTCGGCGATACTTTCGGTCAAATGGAAGTGACCGGTATCGAGAGTCACTATCTTATTGTGCTTCACGCCGTAACCCAAATAAAAATCATACGATCCCACGGTATAACTCTCGGCTCCGATACCGAAAAGTTTGGCTTCGATACAATCTTTCATGTGCCGGTACTCGGTAGCGAAAAATACGGTCGAGACTGTTCCAACAACCGACGGTAATAGAGCCTGTTGACGGTCGTATCTTTGGAACCGTCGTGAATCCAAAGATTCATGATACAAGGATCGTTCTGATATTTTCCCATCTCGTCGGCGATCCACCGGCAACGACGAGTATGTTCTACCCAAAATTCACGAATCGAATCGTCGGGATTGGCAAAGCGTGTAAGCATGCCGCTTTTAGGTGGGGAAAACGAAGTGGAATTAAAATCGAGCTTCAATCCGTTCTCTTTGGCCCATTGCATCCAACTGGTAAAGTGATCGGGAGTAACCTCGTCACGATCGACCTTCTTACCGCCGAAATCGCCATACACCTCGTGCAAATTGATGCGATGCGAACCGGGCAACAAAGATTTCACTTTAAGCAAATCGGCACGCACTTCGTCGATATTGCGAGCTTTACCGGGATAATTTCCCGTAGCCTGTATTCCGCCGGTCAATTCGCCGTCGGGATTTTCAAATCCCGAAACATCGTCGGTCTGCCAGCAATGCAGAGACAAAGATATTCCCTGCATTTTTTTCAACACTTCGTTCACGTCTACGCCTATGGCGGCATAACGTTCGGCGGCATACTCGAAAGCCGCCTTCACGGCTTGTTCATTCTTCATGATATTCTCCTTTCTATTTATAATAAATTACATCTCTTCTTAAAAATCACGTATTTCTCGTTCCACAGTTCGGTATCGCACGGTTCATAACGCTGTAACGAGACCGCTCCGGCAGCCAATCGACGCATGGAATCCCGATCGGCGACCACGCCCAAAGCCCGCAACTGTACCAACACATTACCCAAAGCCGTCGCCTCGGAAGGCCCGGCAATCAAGGAAGTCCGATAGCATTTGCCGTAAAACGGTTCAACAAATCGTTTTGTGAACCGCCACCGATAATATGCAGACATTCGATGGGAAAAGATGCCACCGTCTGCAAGCGGGTCAAAACATAGCGATACTTCAAAGCAAGACTCTCGAATATGCACCGCACATACTCGGCATGCGTTCGCGGTACGGCCATATGATGAGACTTGCAATAATCCGCAATAGCCTCCGGCATGGAAACAGGATTGGAAAAGGTCACATCATCGGGATCGACATAACTTTCTCGTTCGTGGCAACGGACTGTGCCATTTCCACGATTTGCGGATAGGAATAAGTCACACCCGATTTGTTTTTCCACACTTTTAGGCACTGTTCCAAAAGCCACAATCCGGTGATATTTTTCAGAAAACGGGTAGTCCCGTCGATACCGCCCTCATTCGTGAAATTCATTCGATAAGCCTCGTCGGTGACAATCGGCTTTTCCGATTCTATGCCCATCAACGACCAAGTGCCGGAACTGAGATAAGCGAAATTCCTTCCCGATGCCGGCACGGCCGCCACCGCCGATGCCGTATCGTGACCGGCAACAGCTACAACGGGAATAGCCGACAATCCGATTTCGGCCGCTACATTGTCCCGTAAGGTCCCGATTATCCGGCCCGGCATAACGACCGGAGGAAATTTTTCTACCGGAATATGCAAAGGTTCCAACAACCGTTCTTCTATCCGGCAAGTTTCGGGATTCATCAATTGGGAGGTCGACAATATAGTATATTCACACCTCTTTTCCGGTGAGCAGATAAGAGATGGCATTGGGCATAAACAAAAATGCTGCGTACTCCATCTATATCGATACTGCCTTCGAGACGCATCGCATAAAGTTGGAACAGCGAATTGAAATTCATAAACTGTATACCAGTCAAACGATAAACCTCTTCCCGGGGAATATGTCGGAAATATTGTTCGGGAACGCCCTCGGTATATGGGTCGCGATATGCACGGGGCAACGAAACGAACGAACCGTCGGGCCGAACACAGACAAAATCGACGCCCCATGTGTCGACTCCGATAGAATCGATTGCAATCTGTCGGGAAGCCGCCATGTTCAGACCTTCTTTGATAGAATTGAACAGAGAATAAATATCCCAGTAACAACGTCCGTCAATCTCTTTAATCACATTGGGAAATCGGTTGAGAATTTCCATCTCCAACCCTCCGTGTTTCATTTTTTGCCAAAATGACACGACCGCTCGTAGCTCCCAAATCTATGGCTATACATGCAGTGTCTTTCATGTAAAAACAAGATATTTTATAATTTACGAAGCAAAAATAGAATCGGAGAAATAGATTCGACTGATGTTTTTGATACAAAAACTTTCTATTTTGATATTCCGAAAAGAAAAATCCTATATTTGGGCTACTATGAATATGGAAGAGAAAAAATCGGATGCTTTAAAATACCTGAGAGTAAATGCTCGGGACGAAGAATGGGGTATCGTCATTACGACGGTAGGTTACCAATATGTTTCGCCTAATCATGCCTACCCGTTGTCGAAACACCCGGATAACTACAATTTCAAGAACGAAGGCAAACGCACCCTCAACGAATATCAATTGGTTTACATTACGAGAGGAGAAGGCTATTTTTCCAGCCGGTCCTGTCCGAACACACATAGAAGCCGGAACCATGCTGTTGCTCTTCCCGGGAGAATGGCACAAATATTACCCCGATGCCCGAACCGGCTGGGACGAACATTGGGTAGGGTTCAGAGGATTCCACATCGACAACCGGGTAAAAAGCGGCTTCTTCACCCCGTCGCACTGTCTGTTCAAAATAGGGACAGACGATAAAATCATAGACCTTTATCACGAAATCATGGACAAGGCCGAACGCGAGAAAGCAGGATTTCAACAAATCGTATCGAGTATTGTCTTACATTTGTTAGGAAGCGTGTACTACAAAGATTTGAATCGCTCGTTTAACGACGATCACATGATCGACATCATCAACAGAGCCAGAATCATGATGAAGGAAGAACAAACCGGGGAACTTGTCTCCCGAAACCATTGCAGCCCGATTAGGTGTAGGATATTCTCTGTTTCGCCGGGAATTTAAACGGTATAGCGGAATTTCTCCCGGACAATATCAGCAACAACTGAAACTGGCTCGTGCCAAAGAATTACTGTCCTCGTCCAATCTCTCCATTGCAGAAATCGCATTTGAACTGAATTTCGAATGCGTGGGACAATTCTCGACCTTTTTCCGCAAAAAGGAAGGAGTGACCCCATCGGAATTTCGACGACAACGATTCTGATTATAAGATTTTTACGCATTAAACAATAGACATTCGGGTAAATAATAAGAAATCGTTCCTTATCATTTTACCTATATGATTTTGACGCTTTGACTTCAAAATTTGACGCATTGCTCTTTTGCATCTCCTCTTCCAAGTTACTTTTGTTTCCGAATCATAAATAATATTTTTATCTATGAAAAAAGACATTCGCCTATGCCTTGTTGGTTCTTACGGCTCTCTATTCTTGTGAAGAAGGGAAACAGGAAGAACCCGTACTTCCCGGAACGACTCCCGATGAAATCTATTTAAACGTTTCGCCTCATGCACTCACTTTCGACGAAACCGACGCGTCGAAGAATATCATAACTGTCAGTACAAATACGAACTGGAAAGCAACAGTGGATAATTCGGAACTGAAAATAAACAGAACCGAAGGAACAAGCGAAGATACCTCCATATCCATTACCGAAGCTCCCGAAGGAAAGACTTGTAAACTCACGATTTCGACGATTCCCGCAAATGGAGAAAAACGATTTCCAAAGAAGTGTCTATATCGAGACCGCGGCTGTCGTCACTCCCCGACCGGACGATTATATATAACAACGATTTCGACAAAGAGACCGCAGTCAAAAACACATACTGGCCTTACCTCGACCAATTCGACGGCTGGAAAAATGCGAACGGAACCGGTAGCGGAGCCGAGACATACGACCAAATGAGCGTATCGGTCAGAAGCGATTGGACATCGGATTACGCCCCACCCTCCGACTACCGCCCTTACGCATCGGGGAAAAACAACATCTACTTCAACAAAGCCGGCAGCTTCGTTTCCATAAACAACATTAACATCGCTCAGGAAAAAGATTTTATCCTGCAATTCGGTAGTTCTGAAAACAAGATATTCGATTACGACGACTTGAAGGTCGAAATAGGAAACGGGACTTCATGGGTAGAAATAGACTATTCAGAAATCTGACGAACAGTTGGGCTTTGACGACAAGCATGTTTTCCCTTCAAAACAGTTCCGGCACACTTAGTATCAGATTCACTGCCACAGGCGCCACACAAATGCGCATAGACGACATAAGATTGACCGACGGAGAACCCTCGGAGCAAATCATTGTTTTCGATAACACCGTTTATCCGTT
>VOFI01003138.1_pt1 | contig 14470 bp, 12 predicted proteins | sample 5384131 | NCBI WGS metagenome assembly VOFI01 (sample SAMN12384728, study PRJNA508395) | human gut metagenome | isolation source: healthy gut H | host: Homo sapiens
GACTTATAACGAAAAAAGTTTGCATTATTTTAGCTGTTTATTTCTTTTGCTTGATTATCAGTTGATTCTGTCTTATGAATATTTTCTCTGTTGATAATGAAACGTTGATAGTAGGAGAGCATCAGCGTTGTGAGCGGTAGTGCGATAATCATTCCCAACATTCCCATTAATGAACCCCATATGGAAAGTGATAATAGAATGATAGCAGGATTTAGTCCGGTAATTTTCCCCATAACACGTGGCACGATGAATCCGTCTTGGATGATTTGCACTACAATGAATACTGCCATGGCTGAGGCGATGATTATCCAAAAATTCTCGCCTGTGTCGGAGGCTTTCAGGATTGCCAGTATGATAGTAGGAACCAAACCGATGATTTGAAGATAAGGCACCATATTCAATGCCCCGATGAACAAACCGAGACCTATGGCCAATGGGAAGTCTATGACAAGAAAGCCTATGCTGAATAAAATGCCGACACATAAGGCTACGAATGCCTGTCCGCGGAAGTATCTGTTCATACCTACTTTTACGTCATTTAGTATGCCTACCACGAAAGAGCGGTATTTCATAGGCACGAGATGCGTCCAACCTTCTGCGATGCTTTCGTAGTCTAATAAAATGAAGATAACGTATAGTAAGATAATGAATATGGTGAATACGCTGAATAATAAGTCAACGGAGTCCGATAATAAAGACCATAGGCGGGGAACTGCTTCTTTGAGCGCATCCAACAGGTTCTCTTTATTGAATAGTTCGGTTATAAATTTAACATCGATATTATCTCGTAAAAAATCGGAAAGAGAGGTGGGGACATTACTATTATATGTTCCGTGCGAAAAGTATTGGACCAATAAAGTCTGTACTCTGCCGCATTCTTGTATCATAGGGGGCACTAACAGATAAAAAGCTCCGGCACCCACAATCAGAAGTGTGAGTAATGCGCAGAATATGGAAACAATCCTATTTCTTAATTTTAGCTTGTATTGGAAAAGTGTGACCAAAGGATATACCAGATAGGCAATAAGCCAAGCGATAAAGAAAGGTAATAGAACGCTGCTTAAACGCTTCAGAAGCATCAATATGCCGATAATGATAACTCCTAAAATGACACCGCGGATAAAACTGTCGAATGTAATCTTTTTACGTTCCATAGAATCCTGTATTAAATTTATTAATCGCTTGCTGTTTGCTGGTCTTCCTTTATCGCCCGCAAATAACACTCTCGGCACAAGGGTTCGTATTCGGCTGTTTCACCCAACAGAACTTGTTTGTCATTTTTTACAGTACGATGAGAGAATGAAGCAAGCTGTCCGCATTTTACACAAATGGCATGCACCTTGGAAACTTCATCTGCAATGGCGCACAGCCCTGGCATGGGGCCGAAAGGATTACCGCGGAAATCCATATCCAATCCGGCTACTATTACACGTATACCATTGTTGGCAAGCTGGTTGCATACATCAATCAGACCTTCGTCAAAGAATTGCGCTTCGTCGATACCCACTACGTCTATTTCAGAAGTGAATAGCAGTATGCTTGCCGATGAGTCTATCGGTGTAGAGGATATGATGTTGCTGTCATGCGATACGACATCTGCTTCTGAGTAACGCGTGTCTATTGCCGGCTTATATATTTCTACACGTTGCTTGGCAAATTTGGCACGTTTCAAACGGCGTATCAGTTCCTCTGTCTTGCCGGAGAACATGGATCCGCATATAACTTCAATTCTTCCTCTACGTTTGGTTTCTTGTATGTGGTCTTCCGAAAATAATACCATATCTTTGAGTGTTATATTCAGTCGCAAAAGTAATGATTTTGTTCGCTTCCGGATATTTTTTCATTATTTATTTCTACATTTGTGCCATTAATACGGACAGGAAAAGGATATGCAAGCATTATTGAATGATATAGAACTGGATGTTCAGGAATTGAAATGTTTGATACAGTCGATGCTCACTGATACAAATCCTGTGCTGAGAATAGTTGCTAAAAGGAATATTCATCAGATGCAGGAGCGGTTGGATGTGCTGACCAAACTGTTGGACGACACTTTTGTGATAACTCCGGTGGAACATGTTGCTTCTGACATTGTGGAGAAAACAACTGAATCGGAAGTGATTTCCGAACCGGTTGCTGATGTTCCGGTTGAGGCAACTCACGTTTCGGATATTGCAGTACCTGCTTCTCAGATTCTTGCCGAACGTATTAAGCCGGCTACGGACTTACAACATGCCATCAGTCTGAATGATTCGTTTCGTTTTACCCGTGAATTGTTTGCCGGAGATGCGACACGTATGAATGAGGTGGTGCGCCTTTGCGGTGGGGCTTCCTCTTTGGATGAGGCTATGTCTGTGTTTATGTCAACTGTACAACCGGATGAGGAAAATGAGGCGGCTGCTGATTTTATAGAACTTCTCAAGAAGTATTTCAGTTAAAAAAGTTGCGGATATGGGAAAACTTTATGTAGTGCCTACGCCAGTAGGAAATTTGGAAGATATGACTTTTCGCGCTATCCGCATATTGAAGGAAGCGGATTTGGTGCTGGCAGAAGACACGCGTACTTCCGGAATATTGCTGAAGCATTTTGAGATAAAGAATGCAATGCAGTCTCACCATAAATTTAATGAACATAAAACAGTAGAAAGTGTTGTAAATAGAATAAAGGGTGGTGAGACTGTGGCGTTGATTTCAGATGCCGGTACTCCAGGTATTTCCGATCCGGGTTTTCTGGTGGTTCGCGAGTGTGTCCGCAACGGTATCGAAGTACAGTGCCTGCCGGGGGCTACTGCTTTTGTACCGGCATTGGTGGCTTCCGGACTGCCGAATGAGAAGTTCTGTTTTGAGGGTTTTCTTCCACAGAAGAAAGGTAGGATGACACGTCTGAAAGGTTTGGCGGAAGAACGCCGGACAATGGTTTTCTATGAATCTCCCCACCGTTTGGTAAAAGCACTGACGCAGTTTGCAGAATATTTCGGTTCGGAACGGCAGGCGTCCGTTTCCCGTGAAATATCCAAGATACATGAGGAGACGGTACGTGGTACTCTTATCGAATTGATAGAACATTTCACAGCCAACGAACCGCGTGGTGAGATAGTGATTGTAGTAGCAGGAATAGACGATTAAATAACTTCATTAACAAAACGTAAAACAAAAGCGTATGAAAAAGTTAGCAGTTTTGATTGTATGTACAGCCGTTATGGCTTCATGTGACAGCTTTTCAGGTGGTAGCAAAGATCAGTTGAAAGCTGAGAATGATTCTCTTTTAATGGAACTGACTCAGCGTAATGCTGAACTGGATGAAATGATGGGCACTTTCAATGATATTTCGGAAGGATTTCGTCAAATCAATGCGGCAGAAAGCCGTGTAGACTTGCAGCGTGGTGCAGTTGCAGAGGGTTCTCTGAATGCTAAACAGCAGATAGCCTCTGATATTGAATTCATCCGTAAGCAAATGGAAGAGAACAAAGAGCAGATTGCCAAGCTGCAATCTATGTTGAAAAACAGCAAGACCAACTCTTCTCAGTTAAAAAGAGCCGTTGAGTCTTTGACACAGGAACTGAATGCGAAAACCCAGCGTATCGAAGAGTTACAGGCCGAACTGGCTTCTAAGAATATCCGTATCCAGGAGTTGGATGCCGCCGTTACGGATTTGAATGCTGTCAAGAGTGAATTGACTGCTGAGAATGAGGCAAAAGCCAAGACAGTGGCAGAACAGGATAAAGCGCTTAATACTGCATGGTTTGTATTCGGAACGAAGAAAGAACTGAAAGACCAGAAAATTCTGAGCGGTTCCGGATTATTTAAAAAAGGTTCGGTCTTGAAAGATGGTGATGTCAATAAGGATTATTTTACCCAGGTTGATATTCGTACTACCAAAGAAATCAAACTGTATTCCAAAGATGCCGATATTCTGACTACCCATCCTACCGGTTCTTATGCCTTGGAAAAAGATGATAAAGATCAGTTGACATTGAAGATTACTAATCCGAAAGAATTCTGGAGCGTTTCCAAGTATCTGGTAATTCAAGTGAAATAGTTACTTGATTGATAATTGATAGGGCTGTTTCAAAAGTGCGTTTCGTTTGTAGGCCTGCTTTTGAAACAGCCTTTTTAGTATTCTTTTTTATGCTTTATAAAAATCTTTTTTTTGATTTGGACGATACGCTTTGGGCGTTCTCTCTCAATGCTCGTGATACCTATGAAGAAATGTACTGGAAGTATGGATACGATCGCTATTTCGATTCGTTCGAGCATTATTATTCACTTTATCAGCGTCGCAATCTGGATTTATGGGCAGAGTATGCCGATGGTAAAGTCACGAAAGAAGAGTTAAACCGTCAACGTTATCTTTATCCTTTGGAGGCTGTAGGAGCAGGTGACTCCACTTTGGCAAAGGCTTACGAAAGAGATGCTTTTACAATGATTCCTACCAAAAGCAAATTGATGCCACATGCGCGTGAAGTGCTGGAATATCTTTCGGGAAAATACAATTTGTACATTCTTTCAAATGGATTTAAAGAACTCCAAAGTCATAAAATGCGTTCGTCGGGCATTGATGAATATTTCAAAAAAGTGGTTCTTTCCGATGATATCGGAATCCTGAAGCCTTGGCCTGAGATTTTTCATTTTGCTCTTTCGACAACCCAGTCCGAGTTGAATAATTCGCTGATGATCGGAGATAGTTGGGAAAATGATATAGTCGGAGCGGCGGGAGTAGGCATGCACCAGGTGTTTTACAACTTGTCCGGTCGTACCGACTTGCCTTTTGCTCCTACCTATCAGATTACTGATTTGAAAGATTTATTTAATTTTTTGTGACATTGACAGATTAGTTGTACTTTTGTTTCCAATGATGAACATCTAAAAATACTATTATGGAAACTCTCATTCCTTTTGCATTGTTGTGTTTCACATCCTTCTTTACGTTGACTAATCCGTTAGGCACAATGCCGGTTTTTCTGACTATGACGCAGGGTATGACCGATAAAGAACGTTGTTCTATCGTAAAGCGCGCAACATTAGTCTCGTTTATCACATTGATGGTCTTTGTCTTTGCCGGGCAATTCCTCTTCAAGTTTTTCGGTATTTCGACAAACGGTTTCCGAATAGCGGGTGGCGTTATCATTTTCAAGATTGGTTTTGATATGCTGCAGGCACGCTATACACCGATGAAATTGAAAGATGAAGAAATCAAGACCTATGCGGATGATATTTCGATTACTCCTCTAGGTATTCCGATGTTATGTGGTCCGGGCGCTATTGCCAATGCAATCGTACTGATGCAAGATGCACATTCCTTTGAGATGAAAGGGGTGCTTATAGGCACTATTGCCCTTATTTATTTTCTTACATTCTTGATATTGAAGGCTTCCACCCGTTTGGTCAATTTATTAGGGGAAACCGGTAATAATGTGATGATGCGCCTTATGGGACTCATCTTGATGGTGATTGCCGTAGAATGTTTCGTTAGCGGAGTGAAGCCGATATTGACGGATATTGTAAAGGAAGGTTGCTTGATGTAATTAAATAAGAGAGCCGGAATTTGGCAGTAATGAAAAAAAGGTTGCAAACAGAAAAACAGTCTTCCGTTTGCAACCTTTTTTATAGCTAGCGTGAAATACCATATCATGCTTTATGTTTTATCATCAGAAAGCTTAACTACCGGTTTGTCTTTTCTGCTATTATGACAAACCGGTACTGGTTAGGCTTTGTTTAATAACCCGGATTCTGCTGTGCTTTCAAAGTCGGGTTGGCATTGGTTTCACTTACAGGAATAGGCAACAATGCTTTTGTATACGTACGGTCGAAACTTTGTGATTCTTTAAGTAATGAGTAGTGCCAGCCTTGGTTTTCCTCACTGCTATAGCGTACAATCGTTTCGTTATTGCGCATGGCATCGAAAAAGCGTTGCCCTTCGCCAACCAGTTCCTTACGGCGTTCAATCAAAACTTTGCTCAGGAATTCGTCATCAGCAATAGCATCGGATACTTTGGCTGTTGGAGTTATAGTGCGGTTGTCCAATAAATTGTTCAGTAATTTTATACCTTCTGCTTTGGCTGCTCCGCCCAGTTTGGCAGCAGCTTCGGCTGCGTTCAGGTAAACTTCGGACAGACGTAAAATCGGCAAGTTGGCAAGGCGCATATCTCCCAGTGCTCCCAGCGGGAACTTATTGATGAAAATTGGATTTTCCCCATAGGTTTTCTTCAAGTCTTTGTCGTACATTGCTGGTATCACAACTTCGTTACGGACATCTGCAGGATCGGTTTGCAGCATATCAACAAATGATTTTGTACAGATAGCATCGGCATATCCTTGTTCATTCAGCAAGTAGCCTATGCCTTCACGGTCGGCCCAGTCATCAGAACCATTGTTTATCAATTCAAAAATCATTTCTTTTGTATGGTTCGGATCTTGCTTGTCCCATGCCTCAGCGTATTGTTCGGGAGTCCATAATTCATAAGGAGAGTCGTTGATGATTTCTTTTGCTAAATCGAAGGCTTCCTGGTTTTTGTGCATGTATAGATACACTCGGCACAGCAAAGCTTTAGCTGCCCATAAATCGATATAGCCTTGTTTTTCACCTGCTTTTTGGGATACGGTCAGTGCTTCTGAGTCGATGGCATTATTCAGGTCTGCAACAACTTTAGCATAAACATCGGCTACCTTGTCACGTCCGGGTTGTGCATCACGGTCCAGTGGTTTGTCAACGAAAGGTACTCCAAGCGAAGCACCTTCATCGTATGTATAGGGCATGCCGTACACTTTTACCAAATCAAAATGTACCAAGGCGCGTATTACTTTGGCCTGATTGTAGATATTTGCCAATTCAGCCTGAAAATTTTCCGCATCGGTAATTGTCTTGTTATCTACAGCCTCAATCAAGCGATTGGCGCGTCTTATCACATTGTACTGTATATTCCACATGTTTGGGGCATCATCTGCGGTATAGCGCATTTCATAGCAAGAAGAGGTGCGCATACCTTGAGTGCGTGCCTGCATGTCGTCCCCCCGGACATCTCCATAGTAGAACATGCGAGCTGCATAGTACTGGGTGTAAGTGGAATTGCCTTGCAGGCCATCATACATACCATACATTGCTGTGCGGGCATCATTATAATTGGTAATGGCGGAACTTGTTGGCGTTCCGTTGGAAGGAGTTTGGTCCAGCCAGTTATTCACACAGGACGAAAGCCCTGTCGTGACTGCTGCTAATGCTAGGATATTATATATTTTCTTCATAATGTATATGCTAAGTAAAGATTTTAATTAGAAACCAAGTTCGATACCAAATGTAATTGTTCTTAATGCAGGTGTCTCGAAGTACACAGTCCGTCAACAGGGGTTTCTGGATCTACATACAAGTCTTTGGATTTCCAGGTAAGCAGATTATTACCCGAAATGTAAGCTCTTAATTTGCTTATTCCAGCCTTTTTGGACAAGTTGCTTGGAAGAGTGAAACCTATGGTCAGGTTTTTCAAACGTAAGTGATCGGTAGGCATCATCCAACGTGAAGAAACCGTATTTTTATTGCCATAGGCAAATAGGGGCAATTTAGCGTTGTCGCCCGGTTGCTTCCAGGTATCTTCAATCTTATAGTATGCCGGAACATTACCTACATAGTTGTAAGTACCGCCATTAGACTGTAACCAAGTTGCAGCATCGTATGCATGACCGCCCAAAGAGTAAGTCAGAGTAAAGTTTAAATCTATGAATTTCCAACTTACAAAGTTAGTCAGACCACCGGTCAGTTTCGGGTCGGGCGAACCGATAATCACCTTATTGGCCTCATTTGAATGTATGGTGGTTTCACGACTTCCATCTTCTCCGTTAATGTAGAACATTTCCGATCCGGTTTCCGGATCAACACCTGCGTATTCGTAAGCATAGAATGATTGATAAGCCTCTCCGATACGATGAATGGCTATGCCGTCAATCATTTCGTTCTGTTCGCCGTCCAGTTTTAACAAGGTGTTTTTGTTGTGTCCGAAGTTCAAGGATGTGCTCCAATACCAGTCTTTATTTTGGATATTGGTGGATTTAATTTCAAATTCAACACCGCGGTTTCTCATAGAACCGACATTCATCAGCATAGTGGCTCCACCGCTACTATTGATTACACCCGGCACGGCTGAAATATTCTTGCTCATCAACAAATCCTTAGTGTCTCGGTTATACCATTCTGCAGTAATCGACAATCTGTTCCACAGCGTAACGTCCAAACCTACGTTGGTTGCGTAATTCTTTTCCCATTTCATATTGGGATTGTCAAAACGAGCTTCAGCCGAACCGCCATTTCCTGCATAGTTATAACCAAATTCATATACGCCCAAATAGCCGTACAAATCTGTGGGTTGTGTACCGTTCACACCGTAAGATACACGTAATTTGGCATCGGTCAGCACATGCTTGATATCCTGCATGAAAGCTTCTTCACTCAGTCTCCAAGAACCGGATATAGACCAGAAATCTCCCCAACGGCTTTCTCTTGACAAGCGGGAACTTCCATCCCGGCGATAACTTGCACTAAAATAATACTTGTTATTGTAGTCATAATTGATACGTCCCAGGAAAGAAGTCATTCTGTATCGTTCTACATGGCTTGAAGCACGGCTATCGCCTGCATTTTCTATTTCCGGCAGGTAAGAAGGGTATTGGTTTCCGTTGGCATATAAATAATCATATTTATAATCTTCGGTTTCAAAGCCTACCAAAGCATCCAGATTGTGTAATCCGAAGGATTTGTTGTAAGATAATTGTGTTTGTGTATTTAACTGCCCTCTGTTGCCCATAACGCGCTGATAAACACCGTTTGATGAGCGACCGTCGTTGCTGCGGAGGATCCCACCATATACGTTCATTGTTTTGGTTGAAGTCATAGCTGATGGCTTCTTTCAATTTCAGATTATCCCAAATAGTCCAGGTAGCGGCCATTGAACCGAGGAAGCGGTTTATGGTAGCCCTGTTGTAATTATATGTTTCAGTTTGTATAGGGTTGGCACCATTCAGTGCAGGGAAATTACTGCTGAATGAACCGTCTTCATTATATGGATATGTAGAGGGGGAGGCAGTCATTGCATAGCACATGATAGGGCTTGCAAAGCTGGTCCCTTCATTATTTACGTTTTGGGTTGAATTGGTATACATGGCGTTGGCTTCCAATAACACTTTGTCGGTTTGGTGTGTAACATTGGCGCGACCGGTGAAACGCTCATAGCCTGATACATTTGTAATACCTTCTTGCTTTGTATAAGCAAAAGAAGTATAAAACCTCGTTTTTTCATTACCGCCTTGTGCATTTACTTCATAATTCTGGTGGCTACCGTTACGGAATAAGACATCTTTCCAGTCTGTATATCCTGACCAGGGTTCTGCTGCATATTCATCGATGTTTTTATTGGCCAAAGCTGCTGCTTGTTCTGCATCATAACCAAGGGTATATTTGGCATAATTCTCAAATCCCAAGTGCAGGATTTCACGTCTTTGCTTACCATTGAGAATCGGTCGATAATCGATTGCCATATTAGACATACCCCAGTCTGCTCTTACCCCTATCTTGGTTTTGCCAGCAGAGCCTTTTTTGGTTGTTATGACAATAACACCATTAGCGGCACGCGAACCATACAATGAGGCAGCCGCAGCATCTTTGATCACCGTCATGGACTCTATGTCATTGCTATTCAGTGTAGCCATTAGACTGTTACCGGAATCTGCGTAAGTGAATTCGCTGACGTTTCCGTTCAGCATGGGCACTCCGTCAATGACATATAATGGTTCATTGCTGGCATTGATAGACCCCATACCGCGAATACGCACAGAGGCAACGGAGCCGGGCTGACCGGAAGTAGAAGTGATTTGAACACCGGCAACAGAACCTGCCAAACGATCTTGCACGCTGATAGAAGGTAAATCCTGTAACTTTTCGGTAGTCACATTTGATGCAGAACCTGTAAATGAGGACTTTTTGAAGGTACCATATCCGGTTACTACAACTTCATCAAGCACCTCAGTATCAGGTTTCAATACCACTTTTAAGTTGGTTTGATAGCCACCTCCTGGGTCTGCATACCGATGTATGAAATCTGCAAAGTTTTCGCAGAACTGCATAAAAAGCAAACATCTGATTATTAATATATTATATCTTTGATAGAACTGATTATAATTAGTATAGTCTTCTTTAAAAGCTAATATAAGAGAGGTACGGGATTTGGAGGTATACCCATTATCTACTTGAAGTTAATACATATCATTAATATTCAGACATTTATGACAATAATGCAGTTTTATTATCATATTGAAAATTTACTTTCTGTTTTTTCTTTATCTTTTTGTTGATATAATTTAATCAATTATATATTGAACTTAAACGAATACATTGTTATGGAATACTATAGTATATCTTGTATTAACTATTGTTCTTTTGTAAATATTTATAAATGCTTTATTCCTAAAGAAAGAACAATGTTTGGAGATGAGTTTTAATACGGAAAAATCCCTCCATTTTAGATTGAATTTGTGAAAACAACCTAAAACAAAGGGATTTATTTACTGGATTTATTTACCTCCGTTTATCCACGTCTTCTCAGAATAGATATAAGAACCGTCGCCGTAGGCTTCTTTCACATCCGGATTGCCGATGACCGCGCTGTTGCCATAGGGCAAGCGTTCCGGATAGCGGTTAATACCGCTTTGGGTGTTTCTCGGGTTAGTCAGTATTACATACTCTTCTCCCATTGCTTTCAAGCGACGCAGATCGTTGTAAGTTTCCACTTGCTCGTCCAATGCTTGCGCCACATATTTCTGTTCAAAAAGTTTTTGGAGTGTCGGTGCGCCCAAAGACATGGCATAGTTTTTTGCTATTGTTGCAGCAGTCGGTACAGTGGATTCATCTCCAAACCAAGTCAGAATTTCCGTAACAGAAGCTTCTACTGCTTTTTGATACGCCGAGGTGGCATCAATGTTTGAACGCAGTTGAACTTCTGCCTGAATGAAATAGAGTTCGGCTTTACTCATGATATGAATAGGCTGTGAACCGAACAAATACCATGCCGGCTGATATTTCATTACTCTGGCATCATCTACTGTCTTGGCAATAGTTTCATCTCCCGGAGTATAAGACTCTCCCAAAGCATTCAGATAATAATCCAAGCGAGGATCATCTGTGGCTTCCATCAAGTCCGCTACTGTCTTTGAAGGTGCTGTGTACTGGCGGCTGAAAACATAGGCACTCCATGGATTGTCACATGTAGAACCATTAAATCCTGTCACCGTAAATCCTTCGAATCCGTTGTCTATAGCTTTTTGTACGGCTGTTGCTACTTCTGAAAGTACGTTAGGTTCTACCGCCAGTTTATGCAACAGATAGCGTGCTTTCAGAGCGTGAGCAGCTGCGAGCCATTTAGATGCAACCCCTTTGTAGGCTATGTCCTGATTACCGGCACTTGTCAAACTTTTGACTTCATTCTCTATTTTACTCTGCATTTGGCGTATATTCTGTAAATTGCCATAGATAGAGTTCCATACATTGTTAAAGGTAGTAGAAGCAGCCCATTCGCTTGAGTTGCGCATTTCGGCAAACATTAATTGGTTGTTACCCATACCTATCTCTTGCTCATTGAGCGAAGAAAGGTAAAAAGCAAAGTCACCCGATACGGTACTGAAGCCTGTGGACATAATGGCATCTGTCAGTTGGAGTGCTGCCGGGACGGCTTCCGGTGAAGGATGTTCATAGTCCTTGTTGATGCGGTCAAATGCATCTTCCGTACATGCTGCCAGTCCGAGAAGAGCTACCGTCAAAGTCATGAATATGTATTTTTTCATAATCAAAATCTTTATGTTATATGTTTAGAAATTAATAGTAAGACCACCGCCGAAGCTGGATGTGTTGGGAACTGAGAACCGTTCGAAGTATCCGCTCATATTATTATTGCCTTGCGAAGACTCCGGATCGAAGTTGGGCAAATTGGCCCAAACAAGCACATTACGGGCAAAGCCGTAAATCGAAATGTTGAAGATACCGAGTTTGGGCAGTTGATAAGTTAAAGTCAGATCGCGTAACTTGATAAAGCTCGTGTCATACACGCCGGATTCGGTGATATTGTAATAAGCCTGATAGTAATCGGCTTTATTTACTTCAACTGTATTGGGCTGTCCCGTTGCTTCATCTATACCTTCAGCAACCATACTTCCTTCGTGATAAGGAAGTGACTCTTTGGTAGCACCAAAATAATTCAGAGTCATTTTGTTCCGTGATACATCTTTCCACCTTGTTGCCAACTCCATGTGGTAGAGAGTGAAAGACGTTTATAACGGCCACCTAGCGTAAAACCAGTAGTGAAGTCCGGAGAGCAGTTGCCCAAGTCTTGGCTATTGCCCGAGGATTGAGGCAGACCGTTCAGTAACAGCAAATTGCCTGCTTCATCGCGTTTGAAGCCCAAACCATATATGTTCGGATAAGTACATCCTGCCTGTGCACGAATTTGCGGTTCTACAAATCCGCCCAGCATAATGGATTCCACACCCGGAGCCAGTTCTATAACCTTGTTGTTTACTTTGGTAAAGTTGATACCCAAATTCAGGTCGAAATCTTTGGCTTGCAGAATAGCAGCATTAATAGAAAGTTCGTGAGCATGCGTGCGCATTTTTCCGGCATTGGTCAACATTTCCTGATAGCCGGTCGCTCCATCTACGGGTACATAAAATATCTGATCTTCTACATTCTGCAAACTGTATGTATATTCCACTTTCAAACGGCTGCCAAAGAAATGTAAATCGGCACCTACTTCATAATTGGTTGTATTTTGCGGTTTCAATTCTTCATCATACACGCGGTAATAGGGTGTGAAAGTAGATACTCCGTTGGGTAGAGGATAAGTAACCGGATAGTAAGAGTACATACCGCCCCCGTAGGTGGGAGTATAATAATAATTGGCATAATAGTTACCGGCCTGACCTACTTGTGCGAACGAAGCACGGAGTTTACCATAGTTTAATATTTTATTGTTCTGTAAGAAAGGTAATTTGGTGAACTCCCAGCCTAATGATACTGAAGGATAGAAGAAACTGCGACTGCCGCGCGGCATGGTTGATACGTAGTCGTTACGTCCGGTTACGGTCAGATACACCTGATCTTGCCATGACATTGAAAGACTTCCGAAAAAGCCTACTGTACGTTCTTGTCGCTTATACTCACTAGATGTTAGTGAAGTAGCATTTCCAATGTTGGTAAAACCAGGAAAGTTGAAGTTGCTGCCGTAATAATCCCAGTTACGGATACTCTCATGATTGAACTCGTTTCCTAATATTACGTTCAGCCTCCATTCGTCGCTTTTTCCGAATTTACCGTCAAAATTAACGGTGAACAGATTATTGAATACATTATGCTGAGAACCGTAATTCTCTATGTCTCCACCTTTCAGCGATGACGTACTGCCCATTTCCCGTACGGTGGCATAGTCAGAAGTCCAAATGTCAAGACCAGCCTGTTCCCTAATCTTGAGTGAGAAGTTCTCTCCCAAGCCCAAATCCGGTTGGTACTCCAAATAGGTATTGCCAAAAGCACGGTTGGTATGCTGGAGATATTCATTATGTTCCGCCCACCAATAAGGGTTGGTAAATGAGGTGGAACGGAACAATATCTGGTTTGTCGGATTGCCCGGTTCATGATTGGGAATACCCTTCAAATCATATTCGGCCGGAGCAGAGTAAACCACATTCATGATACCATCGTTGGCTCCCGGTGCAGATGTAATTTTAGTAGATGAATAGTTCATGGAGAATCCTGTGTTCCACTGTGGATTGATTTTCCAATCTACCAATCCGCGCGCTCCCCAACGGTCCATGCCTGTTGAAGGAATGATGCCATTCTGGTGCGAATTGTTCACGCCGAACGAATAGTTTATTCCGTTGATGCTTTGTGATAGATTCACGTTTGTGTTTTCAGTGAATCCTGTGCCTAAAAAATCGCCCACATTATCATAAATCTGTTTACGCTTGGTTTGTTCATATTGTTTTTGGAACCGCGTTTAGTCGTAATGACAATCACACCGTTGGATGCACGGATACCATACAATGCGGATGCTGCCTGACCTTTCAGTATATTCACAGACTCTATATCTTCAGGATTAATGTCTATGCTACGATCAGCGTAGTTAGCACCCGTTACAGATTTACCGGTATCAAAATCTGCAGTTGTATTCACAGGCATACCATCAATTACATATAACGGCTGGTTGTTACCATCAAACGAGCGAGCACCACGAATTACAATCTGAGAAGAAGCACCCGGTGCACCCGATGACTGACGAATATCTACACCCGTCAGCTTACCTTGTATAGCGCTGGCAAGCGAGGTTGTTCCTGCTTTATTCAGTTGTTCTGAATTCAAATCCTGTGCCGCATAGCCTAATGCTTTGCGATCGCGTTTGATACCCATGGCAGTTACTACTACTTCATCCAATTGTTCGGCATC
>VOFI01004328.1_pt1 | contig 14468 bp, 26 predicted proteins | sample 5384131 | NCBI WGS metagenome assembly VOFI01 (sample SAMN12384728, study PRJNA508395) | human gut metagenome | isolation source: healthy gut H | host: Homo sapiens
TATTCGTCCTTGACAGACCGTAGTTTCTGTCAAGGGCGATTTTTGCTCCTCTGGCAGAAACGCCAGAGGTATTTTTATTGGAGGTGCAGACCATGCAGATCGTTCCCACATTGGAGAAAGTCAGGAGATCGCTTCCGCCAGACGATACCGGGTGCTGCCGGTGAGCTGTGAGATCCTGTCTGACTTCACCACGCCCATAGAAGCCATGCGCATCCTGAAGCAGGTTTCCACCCACTGCTATATGCTGGAGTCCGCAGCCAGCCATGAGACCTGGGGACGCTACACCTTCCTGGGCTTTGATCCCAGTCTTGAGATCACCTGCAGGAACGGGGAGATGCGGGCCGGATGCCTTCACTTCCCAACGGCGGACCCATCCGCTTACCTGCGTCAGGTCATGGAGGAGCACAAAAGCCCCCTGCTTTGACCATCTCCTCCCTTCACCGGCGGGCTTGTGGGATACTTCTCCTATGACTATCTGGGGTACAGCGAGCCGTCCGTCCGGGCGGAGGTGGAGGACAGCGAGGAATTTCGGGATCTTGATCTGATGCTCTTTGACAAGGTCATTGCCTTTGACCATCTGCGGCAGAAGCTCATTCTCATGGTCAATATGTCCCTGGACGAGCCGGAGACCAGCTACAACAAGGCGGTGCTGGAGCTCAGACAGCTTGTGGAGCTGCTGCGGACCGGAGCAAAGAAGCAGGACCGTGCCGGGCGGCTCCTGGGCCCGGTGACGCCGCTGTTCGGCCGGGAGGACTTCTGCCGAATGGTGGAGCAGGCCAAGGTCCACATCCGGGAAGGGGATATTTTTCAGATCGTCCTCTCCAACTGCCTGTCGGCCCCCTTTGAGGGCAGCCTGTTCAACACCTACCGGGTGCTGCGCACCCTTAACCCCTCCCCCCTATATGTTCTATTTTTCCGGAACAGATGTGGAGGTGGCGGGGGCGTCGCCGGAGACTCTGGTCAAGCTGGAAAACGGCGTGCTCCACACCTTCCCTCTCGCGGGTACCCGGCCCAGGGGAAAGACCCTGGAGGAGGACCAGGTTCTGGAGACAGAGCTGCTCTCCGATGAGAAAGAACTGGCCGAACACAATATGCTGGTGGATCTGGGGCGGAACGATCTTGGGAAGATCAGCCGGTTCGGTGCGGTCCAGGTGGAGAAGTTCCACACCATTGAGCGCTTCTCCCATGTTATGCACATCGGCTCCACCGTACGGGGAAAGCTCCGGGAGGACAAGGACGCGCTGGACGCCATCGAGGCGGTGCTGCCCGCCGGGACCCTTTCCGGAGCGCCTAAACTCCGGGCCTGCCAATTGATCGCCGAGCTGGAAAACAACAAGCGGGGCATTTACGGCGGGGCCATCGGCTACATCGACTTCACCGGGAATATGGACACCTGCATCGCCATCCGGATCGCCTATCAGAAGAACGGCAGGGTGTTTGTGAGAAGCGGAGCCGGGATCGTGGCCGATTCGGTCCCGGAGCAGGAATTTGAGGAATGTATGAACAAGGCGCGGGCGTCCCTGAGGGCGCTGGAGCTTGCGCAGGAGGCGGAACTATGATTCTTCTGATAGACAATTATGACAGTTTTTCCTACAATCTGTACCAGCTTGTTGGGGAATTCGAGCCGAATATCCGGGTCATCCGCAATGATGAGATGACCGCAGAAGAAATTCGGGCGCTTCAGCCGGAACGGATCATCCTCCCCCGGCCCGGGGAGGCCGGAGGACGCGGGAATCACCATGGAGGTGGTGACCGCCCTGGGGCATGAGATCCCCATTCTGGGGGTCTGTCTGGGGCACCAGGCCATCTGCGCCGCCTTGGGCGCCTCCATTACCTACGCCAAGGCGCTGATGCACGGGAAGCAGTCCCAGGTCCGCTTCGATCCGGACTGCCCGCTGTTCCGGGGCTGTCCGGAAACAGCCCTTGTGGGGCGGTACCACTCCCTGGCGGCAGACACCAAAACCCTTCCTGAGTGCCTGAAGGTCACCGCTCGAACCGAGGACGGAGAGGTCATGGCGGTACAGCACAGGGCGTATCCAATCTACGGCGTGCAGTTCCACCCAGAGTCCATTTTGACGCCCGACGGGAAAACCATGCTGCAAAACTTCATAAAGGAGATGTAAACCATGATCAAAGAAGCTATCGTCAAAATCGTCAATAAAGGGGACCTCACCTACGAGGAGGCCTACACCGTGATGAATGAGATCATGGGCGGCGAGACCACCCCACCCAAAACGCCGCCTTTCTTGCCGCCCTCTCCACCAAGAGCGCCCGGGCGGAGACCACCGACGAGATCGCCGGATGCGCCGCCGCCATGCGGGGCCACGCCGTCAAGGTGGAGACCGGCATGGAGCTCTTTGAGATCGTGGGCACCGGCGGAGACAACGCCGGCAGCTTCAACATCTCCACCACCGCCGCCCTGGTGGCGGCGGCAGGGGGCATGAAGGTGGCCAAGCACGGAAACCGTGCGGCCTCCTCCCTGTGCGGCACGGCGGACTGTCTGGAGGCACGGGGGTCAACATCCACCAGAGCCCCGAAAAGTGCGTGGAGCTGCTCCGGGACGTGGGAATGTGCTTTTTCTTCGCCCAGGATTACCACACCTCCATGAAATATGTGGGAGCCATCCGCAAGGAGCTGGGCTTCCGCACGGTATTCAATATCCTAGGCCCGCTGACCAACCCCGGGACGCCGGTCCGGCAGCTGCTGGGCGTCTATGACGACTATCTGGTGGAGCCTCTGGCTCAGGTGCTCATCAATCTGGGGATCAAGCGGGGCATGGTGGTGTATGGGCAGGACAAGCTGGACGAGATCTCCCTGAGTGCACCCACCACCATCTGCGAAATTCGGGACGGCTGGTTCAAATCCTCGGTTATCACCCCGGAGGATTTTGGCTTTGACCGCTGCACAAAAGAGGAGCTGAAGGGCGGGACGCCGGAGGAGAACGCCGCCATCACCCGGGCCATTTTGAACGGCGGGCGGGGCGCCAAACGGAACGCGGTGCTGCTCAATGCTGGGGCGGCCCTGTATATCGGCGAAAAGGCGGACAGCATGAAGGCAGGCGTGGCTCTGGCGGCGGAGCTCATTGATACAGGAAAGGCCGCCGCCGTGCTGGAGCAGCTGATCGCGGTCAGCAACGGCCCGGAGGTGGAGGCATGACCATACTGGACCAGCTGGCCGGCCATGCCCGGGAGCGGGTGGCGGCGTCCAAGAGCGCTGTCCCTCTGGAGGAGCTGCGTCTGCAGGCCCTTTCTCTCCTCAAAGGAGATTTTGGGTTTGAGAAAGCCCTGAGAAAAGACGGACTCTCTTTCATCTGTGAGTGCAAGCGGGCCTCGCCCTCCAAGGGACTCATCGCCCCGGAGTATCCCTACCTGCAAATTGCACTGGACTATGAGGCGGCGGGTGCAGACTGCATCTCAGTGCTCACTGAGCCCAAATGGTTTCTGGGCAGCGACCGGTATTTGCAGGAGATCGCCCGGACGGTCTCCCTCCCCTGCCTGCGGAAGGACTTTACCGTAGACGAATATATGATCTATGAGGCGAAGGTACTGGGGGCGGCGGCAGTACTGCTGATCTGCTCCATTTTGACGGAGCGGCAAATCCAGGAGTACCTGCACACCTGCGATGAGCTGGGCCTGTCCGCACTGGTGGAGGTCCACAACGAGGCGGAGGCGGAAACTGCCCTCCGGGCAGGGGCGCGGATCATCGGGGTGAACAACCGCAGCCTGAAGGATTTCTCTGTGGACCCGGACAACAGCCGCCGGCTCAGGGCGCTGATCCCCCGCGAGGTGCTGTTTGTTTCCGAAAGCGGCGTCCACAGCGCCGGAGACGTCGCAGTGCTCCGAGAGCTGGGAGCGGACGGAGTCCTGATTGGAGAAACTCTGATGCGGGCGGCCGATAAAAAGGCCGCTCTGGCCGGACTGCGAGGCGGAGCATGACAAAAATCAAGCTGTGCGGCCTGTCCCGCCCCCGGGATATTCTGGCCGCAAATCAGCTGAGGCCGGAGTATATCGGATTTGTATTTGCCCCTGAAAGCAAACGATATATCGCACCCAAAGGGGCCGCTGAATTGAAGGAATTACTGGACCCGAACATTCAGGCGGTGGGCGTATTTGTCAACGAGACAGCAGAGACAGTGGCCCGCCTGCTGAACCGCGGTGTAATCGACCTGGCCCAGCTTCACGGCAGCGAGGGCGGGGACTATGTTGACCGGCTGCGGATGCTTACCCCAAAGCCCATTATCCAGGCATTCCGGATCGCCACGGTTCAGGATGTCCTCCGCGCCGAGGCCAGTGCTGCTGACCATATCCTGCTGGACGCCGGTGCGGGTACGGGCACGGTGTTCGACTGGAGTCTGCTCCATCAGATCCGGCGTCCCTATTTCCTGGCCGGCGGACTTGGACCGGAGAATGTGGAAGGGGCGGTGGAGCGGCTTCACCCCTATGCGGTGGACGTCAGCTCCGGTATTGAGACGGATGGGGGCAAGGATCCTGAAAAAATGGCGGCCTTTGTGGCCGCAGTCAGAAAAAGGGAGCGAGAGCATGACCAATCAAAGGGACGCTTCGGCGTCCACGGGGGACAGTATATCCCCGAGACGCTGATGAACGCGGTCATTGAACTGGAAGCGGCATACGATCACTACAAGAACAACGAAGCTTTCAACCGGGAGCTCACCGAGCTTTTGAATGAATACGCTGGGCGGCCATCCCGGCTGTATTTTGCCAAAAGATGACGGAAGATCTGGGCGGGGCGAAGATCTATCTGAAGCGGGAGGATCTGAACCACACCGGGGCCCACAAGATCAACAATGTGCTGGGACAGGCCCTTCTGGCCAAGCGGATGGGCAAGACCCGCCTGATCGCCGAGACGGGGCGGGGCAGCACGGGGTGGCTACCGCCACTGCCGCCGCCCTCATGGGGATGGAGTGCGTGGTCTTTATGGGGGAGGAAGATACCGTCCGCCAGGCCCTCAATGTGTACCGGATGCGCCTTTTGGGAGCGGAGGTGGTTCCTGTAAAGACGGGCACAGCCACGCTGAAGGACGCTGTATCGAGGCCATGCGGGAGTGGACCTCCCGCATGGCCGACACCCACTACTGCCTGGGCTCTGTGATGGGGCCCCACCCCTTCCCCACCATCGTCGGGACTTTCAGGCGGTAATCTCCCGGGAGATCAGGGCGCAGCTTCTGGAGAAGGAGGGGCGGCTGCCCGACGCGGTGCTCGCCTGTGTGGGAGGCGGCTCCAATGCCATCGGCAGCTTCTATCACTTTATCGGGGACGAACAGGTCCGGCTGATCGGCTGCGAGGCGGCCGGCCGGGGGGCGGATACCCCGGAGACGGCGGCCACCATCGCCACCGGGAAGCTGGGCATCTTCCACGGGATGAAGTCCTACTTCTGTCAGGACCAGTACGGCCAGATCGCCCCGGTCTACTCCATCTCCGCCGGCCTGGACTACCCCGGCGTCGGACCGGAGCACGCCATGCTCCACGACACCGGCCGGGCGGAGTACGTCCCCGTCACCGACGATGAGGCGGTCAACGCCTTCGAGTATCTGGCCCGGACGGAGGGTATCATCCCTGCCATTGAGTCGGCCCACGCCGTGGCCCATGCCATAAAGCTTGCTCCCACTATGGAGCGGGAGCAGATCATCGTCATCACTATTTCAGGCCGGGGCGACAAGGACTGCGCCGCCATCGCCCGATACAGAGGGGAGGATCTCCATGAGTAAGATCGCACAGGCATTTGCCCGCGGAAAGGCATTTATCCCGTTTATTACCTGCGGCGACCCGGATCTGGAGACCACCGCCGCCGCCGTCCGGGCCGCAGTGGAAAATGGCGCGGACCTCATCGAGCTGGGCATTCCCTTCTCCGACCCCACCGCCGAGGGGCCGGTGATCCAGGGGGCTAACCTCCGGGTCTTGCAGGACGGGGTCACCACAGACCAGATCTTCGGACTGGTGCGGGACCTGCGCCGTGATGTAACAATACCTCTGGTTTTTTATGACCTACGCCAATGTAGTGTTCTCCTATGGAGCGGAGCGCTTTTCTCCGCCTGCCGGGAGACGGGGATCGACGGACTGATCCTCCCCGATCTGCCCTTTGAGGAGAAGGAGGAATTTCTGCCGGTTTGCAGGCGGTACGGGGTGGAGCTGATCTCCCTCATCGCGCCTACATCCAAGGACCGGATCGCCATGATTGCCAGAGAGGCGGAGGGGTTTCTCTATGTGGTGTCCTCCCTGGGCGTCACCGGAGCCAGAAGCGAGATCAAAACGGATCTGGCCTCCATGATGGAGACTGTGCGGCAGAACACCCATATCCCAGCCGCCATCGGCTTTTGGAATCTCCACGCCGGAACAGGCCAAGCGGATGGCAGAGCTCGCCGATGGCGTGATCGTCGGCTCTGCCATCGTCAAGCTGCTGGAACAGCACGGGAAGGATGCCCCTGGCTGCATCGGTGCGTATGTCAAAACCATGAAGGACGCGATACGGTAAAAATCAGTCAATCCGTGAAACGACAGCAGAGTCTCGTTGGGAATTTCCAACGAGACTCTGCAAAAATAAGAAAGATGTGTTTGATGGCGGAGCTGCTTTATGGGAAGCCATCTATTCCAGACAGATCCCGCTCAGGAAACGGGCACTTCCGGGGCGGAAGGGAGCCTGTTTCCCGCCAGGCCGTCCGCCGCCCATTCCGCCGGGATTGGACTCGGAGCCGTCGTTGGTGGTCACCGACCCGCCGTTGTTGGTATAGCTGCCGCTGCAATCCAGCGCGGTGTTTCCGTTTCCATTGCAGGTGAGGTCCAGCGTCCCGCTGTTGATGGTGAGGTCCCCGTTGGAGTCAGGCAGTCCCCATTCGCCACGATGGTGATGGTCCCGCCGTTGATGGTGATAAAGCTGTCCGCGCTGGCGGCAAATGGGTCTCCTCTGCCGCCGAAGCCGGAGCTGTCCGCGCCGCCGGCGGCGTTGAAGCCGTCATCGTAAGCGGTGATCTCAAAGGTCCCGTCCTCCACGGTGACGGACAGACCCTCGACGCCCTCATAGCAGTAGGGGATGGAAAATTCTCCGGCTCGAATGGTCACTGCGTCATCGGAGTGGACGGCGTCGTCTCCGCTGGAAAGAGTGAAGGTCCCGCCGGTGACGACCAGAGCGCCGCCGCTGTGAATGCAGTCGTCCACGGTGTCCATGGTCCAGGTCCCGCCGTTGATGGTCAAGGTACCTTCCGCCTTCACACCCTTTTGGCTGACGGTGTCCTCCGCGGTGTCTGTCACTTCCACTGTTTCTGCGTCAAAAGCCGGTTCCTCGCCTGCCGGCTGGGTGGGGAACTCCGGAGATTGACCATTGTCACCGCTGTCCGGCCGCTCAGGCGGCGTCCCGCTCTCGACGGATGGGCCGCCGTGGGGCCGCGCCCCGTTCTAACCGCCCGGACCTTCTCCCATGCCGCCGGGGCCAAAGCTGTCCCCAGTGGACATGGTGACGGAGGCGCTGCCCTCCCGGTGGTCAGGTCAAAGGTCCCGCCGTCCGCCTGAAGCGCCCGCTGGCGCTGACGGCGTCTCCCTGGGCGGCAATGGTAAATTCGCCATCCGCCACATACAAAAAATCCCAGAGAGGAGTCATCGGCGTTTTCAGCGTGGAGACCGTCCTTACCGGAGGTGATGGTAAATGTGCCCCCGCCACAGCTAGGCTGTCCTTGCCTGCCATGCCGTGCCCGGCGGCGGTAACGGTGTAGCTGCCGCCGGTGATGGTCAGCTCGTCCTTGGACACCACCCCGTGGCCTGCCTGGGCGTCAATGGTCAGACTGCCGGAGCCGTTGAGGGTCAGGTCGGTTTTGGAGAACACCACGGAATCGATGTTGTTCTCATCAATGTCGGCATAGCTGCCGCCGTTGATCAGGGTATTTTCCGTCCCATCTGCCAGAGTGAGGAACACCTTGTCGGCGTTTTTGGAATAGATGGCGGCGGAGTCCGTGCAGGTGATATCCGCGCCGGCCAGGACGATCTGGACCTTGTCCGTATCATCGGCATCCACCACGATCTGTCCGTCTGTCAGGGTACCGGACACCAGATAGGTCCCCTCGTCCAGCAGGGTAATCCGGGCGCCGTCAATGGAGACAGCGTCGGAAGCGCAGGCAGCGGTCTCTCCCGTCAGCTGGATGGGGATGGCGGCGCTCTCATCATAGCTGCCGTCCAGATCCCGGTCGCTGAACAAGGCCGATGTATCAATGACAGACACCGGCTCTGTGTCAGCCGATGCGGGGGTGCTGCTGGAAGAAGCGGCGTCTGTGTTCTGGCAGCCACTGAGCAGCAACGAAATGCTCAGCAGTGGCATAGCGATTCGTTTCATATCGTTCCTCCTGTTCATAGTCCGGCCGGTCCGGTCTCCTGCTGGCACAGGGAGATCTCCAGATTTCCATTGCGCTGGCGCAGGGTGTCGATCAAGGCCTTCTCCTGCCCTCCATCCCGGAGGGTCAGGTCGTAGGTCAGCTTGAAGAGACTGCCCATGTTGGTGGTCTTGACCTGTTTCAACTCAGACTTGGTGGCATACTGTGCCAAAATCGGGTCAAAGACGCCGGTGTAGTCCAGATCCTCCGGAATGGTGATGTGCAGGGTGCGGCAGCGCAGGGCTGCGTTTCCGCCGCCAAAGCCCAGGGCGTGGTAAGCCATGGTGATCCCGCCCAGGATCAGGGCAAAGAGCGCGGCATAGCCCAGATAGCCCATGCCCGCCATCAGCCCCTGCCCCCATGGCGGCGAAGATGGCCCCGATCTCCCGGGCGGAGCCAGGGGCAGAGCGAAGCGCACCAGGCTGAAGGCCCCCGCCACCGCTACGCCGGCCCCTACATTGCCGTTGACCATCATAATGACCACGCACACCACCGCCGGCAGGGTAGACCATAACTGAACTTAAAAAATCAAAAACTTTTTTTGCTGACAACGAGCCATGACCGTGCTATCTTTTAATTCTATTTAAGGTAAATCCGGCAAAATACCGTCAGAACAAAAAGGAGGGATGCGGTGTGCGCATTTTACTGGCGGAGGATGAGCGATCCCTTTCCCGTGCGGTGACCGCTCTGCTGGAGCGGAGCCACTACGCGGTGGATGCGGTCTATGACGGGCATGAGGCGCTGGATTATCTGGAGAGTGGGAACTACGACGCCCTGATCCTGGACATCATGATGCCCAAGATGGATGGGATGGAGGTGCTGCGCTGCCTGCGTCAGGAGGGAAACTCCATCCCGGTGCTGATGCTCACCGCCAGAAGGTGAGGTGGAGGATAAGGTGCGGGGCCTGGACTCCGGGGCCAACGACTACCTGACCAAACCCTTTGCCACGGAGGAGCTGCTGGCCAGGCTCCGGGCCATTACCCGGCATAGCGTCCAGCTCAGCAGCCAGCTGACCTTCGGAAACCTCTCTGGATCAGACCACCTTTGAGCTGTCCACTTCCACCGGAAGCTTCCGGCTGGCCAACAAAGAGTATCAGATGATGGAGCTGTTCCTGCGCAATCCCCGGCAGATCATCCCACAGAGCGGTTTTTGAGCGGATCTGGGGCTATGACAGCGAGGTGGAGGTATCGGTGGTATGGGTCTATATCTCCTACCTCCGCAAAAACTCTCCGCGCTGCAGGCGGATGTGGAGATCCGGGCCAGCCGCAACCTCGGATACTCGCTGGAGGTGCGGACATGATCCAAGAAGCTGCGGGTGAAATTCATCACCGCCTCCATGCTGTCTCTGGCCCTGGTGCTGCTGGTGATCCTGGGTGGGGTCAACGCCATGAGCTATCAAAAGGTGGTCCGGGATGCAGACCGAATTCTGGACCTGCTTCAGCGAAAACCGGGGCGTATTCCCTCAGCAGACACCGCCGGATGGCCGAGAGGGAAAGCCTGGGCCAATTCCGGGCTTTGGGCCATGGGTTCTCTCCAGAGACCCCATTTGAATCCCGCTTTTTTTTTCTGTCCTTTTGAATGAAGAAGGGCAGGTCCTCCAAAGCGACACGGGACAGATCGCCGCCGTGGATGACCGGAGTGCCGGCCGAGATGGCGCAGGCGATATGGGCCAGCGGAAGCGTCAGCGGCTTCCGGGGGACTACCGCTATGTCCGTGTGGTGGTGAAACCGGCGGCGCCCGTTTGATCTTCGTGGACTGCGGACGAAGCCTCTCCATTTCCGGACGACCTTGATCGCCAGCGGTTTGGTGGCGCTGGCAGGGCTGCTGGCTGTCTTTCTGCTCCTGCTGATCCTGTCCAAGCGGATCGTCCGCCCGGTGGCGGAAAGCTATGAAAAACAGCGCCGGTTCATCACCGACGCCGGGCATGATTGAAAACGCCGCTGACCATCATCGGCGCGGATCTGGATCTGGTGGAGCAGGAGCTGGAGGGCAACGAGTGGCTTCAGGACATCCGCTGTCAGGTCCGGCGGCTGACCGGGCTGACCCAGGACCTCATCTTCCTCTCCCTGTATGGAGGAGGGAGACGCCGCCCATCCAGCCCATCGAGTTCCCGCCTCCGACCTGACGGAAGAGATGGCCCAGGAGTTTGAGGAAAACGAAAACAAATTCTTTACTGACATAGAAATGCGCCAGTTCCACATGGTAGAGAAGCGGATTGCGCGGCCGCAGATTCTCCGGGAGTATGGGCTGCAGATTCGAGAGCTATTTCAGGCGGAGATCGATATACGGCAGAACCGGATCATGAAAATTCTCACCATCGTCACTACTATTTTTCTGCCCCTGACCCTGGTGGCTGGCTGGTATGGGATGAACTTTTCCAATATGCCGGAGTTGTCGTGGAAATATGGCTATCCTGCGGTAATCGTGATCAGCTTGGTAATTGTGATGATTTGCCTCTGGATCATGAAAAAGAAAAAAAATTCTGGTAACTTCAATTTTGTGCGTGACCTTCTCTCGCAAAGATGCGGAAAGCAGTAAGCCTTTTCAGGCTTACTGCTTTTTCTGACCTGCCAATCCGTGGAAAAACTGCACACCTCTGCCGCGCCACTGCTGGATGAGTTTTGTCTGCAGGCTGTGGTTCGCTGAGTTTTATATACCGATTCACTCCCACTCCACGGTGGCCGGGGGCTTACTTGTAATGTCATAAACGATGCGGTTGATCCCTTTACCTCGTTCACGATCCGCACGGAGACCTGATCCAGGACCTCATAAGGGATCCAGGCCCAATCTGCCGTCATAAAGTCATCCGTCGTGACTGCCCGGAGTGCCAGCGTATGGTCGTATGTCCTGCCATCCCCCCATGACGCCGACGGAGCGCGTATTGGTCAGAACTGCGAAATATTGGCTTAGGCATTGGCTCTGCCCGGCTTTTGTAAGAATATCCCGGAAGATGAAATCGGCCTGACGCAGGGTATCCGCTTTTTTTTCCTTTGTGACCTCTCCGATGATCCGGATGGCGAGGCCGGGGCCTGGGAAGGGCTGACGGCTGACCAGGGCTTCAGGAAGCCCCAACTCCCGGCCCAGCTGGCGCACCTCGTCCTTAAACAGCAGCTTCAGCGGTTCCAGGATCTCCTTGAACTCCACATGGTCGGGCAGGCCGCCCACATTGTGGTGATGGTGCCCTGGGCAAGATAGTCCACCGCGCCGAGCTTTCTCGCTTCTTCCTCAAAGACCCGGATAAATTCTTCTCCGATGATCTTGCGCTTGCATTCCGGGTCGGACTGACCGGACAGCTTGGACAGGAACCGGCGCTCCGCATTGACACGGACAAAGTTCATGGACCGTCTTGCAAAGGCCGCCTCGATCTCGTCTCCCTCGTTTAGCCGCATCAGGCCGTGATCCACAAAGACACAGGTCAGCTGGCTGCCAATCGCCTCGGCCAGCAGCGCCGCGCACACAGAACTGTCCACACCGCCGCTGAGGGCCAGGAGGACCCTGCCGCGTCCCACCCGGTCTCGAATCTGACGGATCGCGGTGCCTTTGTAATCCGCCATGCTCCAGGTGCCGTGGGCCCCGCATACCTCATACAGAAAATTGCGGATCATCTGTGTGCCATACTCTGTATGGCTGACCTCCGGATGAAACTGGACGCCATAAAACCGCCGCGCCTCGTCCCAATGGCCACATGGGCGCAGGCCTCGGAGTGTGCCGTCAGCCGAAAACCCGCAGGGACACACGCCATATAGTCCCCATGGCTCATCCAGGAGACGCTTTTTCTCCGGGAGGCCCTGGAAGATGGGACTGGACCGATCATACCAGGTCACGGTTTTTCCATACTCTCGGGCAGAATCCTCCTGAGCCGGGGTCACCTGTCCGCCCAACGCTTGGGCCAGCAGCCTGACAGCCGTAGCAGATCCCAAGCACAGGGATCCCAAGTTCAAAGACCGCCTCCGGCCCGCTGCCGCGCCGGCGCTCACCGCGGTGCCATCAATCACCGAGTCCGGCCGTGCAAAGTAAACGAACTCAAAGACGCACAGATGCTTGCAAGCCGGCTGTCCCACAGCGGCGAGTATCACTTTTCACACCGTCATAGCTGACGGTGACGATCTCGCCGGGGCGGATGTCCCGGAGAAAGCGGGCTCCGACGGCGTCCAGCGCGCAGCTCTCCGAGGCAAAGACCGTTTTCCGTCGGCTGTTTCCCCCCATGCAGAGGGGACGGAAGCCGTGGGGATCCCGGGCAGCGATGAGCTTGGTGGGAGAGGAGATCACAAGAGAGTACGCCCCTTCAATCCGGCCCATGGCATCATACACAGCCTCCTCGATAGATGGGGTATGGAGCCGCTCCTGCACGATGATATAGGCAATTACCGCTGTCGGTGGTAGTGTGGAAGATAGAGCCGTTCTGCTCCAGACGGGTTCTCAGCTCATAGGAGTTGGTCAGATTTCCGTTGTGTGCCAGCGCCATCCGCCCCTTGTGGTGGTTGATGATGATGGGCTGGGCATTGCGCTTGCGGTCGGAGCCGGTGGTGGCATAGCGGACGTGCCCCACGACGATGTTTCCGCTCCCCCAGCCGCTGGAGGCGCTCCTTAGGAAAAACCTCGTTGACCAGCCCCTCGTCCCGATAGGTGGTAAATACTCCGTCATCGTTGACTGCGATCCCCGCGCTCTCCTGTCCCCGGTGCTGGAGGGCGAACAGCCCATAATAGGCCAGTGAGGCCACGTCGGCAGGCTCCTTGGAAAAAACGCCAAAGACACCACACTCTTCCCGAATGTGGTGTTCCTTGGGAACGACCTGTTTAATTTGCACCATGTTCCACCAGCCTCTTCATGATTTCGGCGGTGTTGAGGTCCAGAACCCAGCTTGAATCGCCCAGTGCATCGTTTTTATAGGAGAATTCAGGAGGACCGGCTCGCCCCTCAAATTCGAGGACCAAATACCCCTCCGGGACGCCGTACCGCTTGGAGAAGGAGCCAGGCGGCGATGTTGCGGACGATGACCTCCAGCGGGACGATGGACACCTTCCTGACCAGAGTCTCCCGCTGGCTCAGCTCCCGCACAAAATGGGTAGGGACACCGTTTTTTTCCAGTACCTGCATCAAAAGGTTGCTCATCCGGTTGTTAATGACGCCCTTTTCCTGCGATGGTCCCCTTTTTCAGCCCGTTGAAGGCGGTGGCGTCATCCTTGTAGTCCACGATGTAGAGTTCCGGATCGTCCGTCTCATAGACCTTTTTTGGCCTTTCCCTCATAGATCTTTTTCAGCTTTTGCATTGCCTGTATCCTCCCTTGTTATTTTACGCTGTCGGCGTAGTTGGCCAGCACCCGCGCGGACGGATCGTTCACATTGCAGCCCTTCCAGCTTCTGTTTGGCATCCAAAGTCCACGATCATCCCGCTCTGGCCGGGATAGTATGCTTCAAAGATCTCGCGATACAGAAGGGATTCTTTGGTAAAGGGCCGGGCGTGGCCGTAGGCCAGGCGCTTTTTCTCAAATTCCTCATCGGTATAGCGGCGCTCCGCATAGTCCTTCAGATCATCCACCATAGAGTGGCCCACCGCGTCGGAAAAAGCGGCCTTCTCCCGGTAGAGGATGCTGTGGGGCAGGTAGTCCCCCTCAAAGGCGCGGCGAAGCAGATATTTTCCCTTCCCGTACTTGTTCAGCTTCCGCCCGGGTCAATGCCCATCACATACTCCACAAAGTCCAGGTCCCGAAGGGCACCCGGGCCTCCAGGGAGTTGACGGAGACGCACCGGTCGGCCCGAAGCACATCGTACATATGCAATTCCCGGATACGCTTGACCGCTTCCTTCTGAAACTCCTCCGCCGACGGGGCAAAGTCGGTGTATGCGGGTCATATATACCTCGGTGTGATCCGCGCCGATGTAATCCGCCACTTCTCTGGCGTATTTCAGATCAATGCGGCGGAAACGGCATGATCTTCTCACAGAGCCCCACCAGGTTTTTGGGCTCACTGGCAAAGACGATGGTCCCGGAGGGGTCGTAACCGTAGTAGAGCGGCCGGATGCCGATGGGGTCCCGGGCGGCGATATAGCTTTTGGTATCTCCGTCGTATAAGATCAACGCAAACTCCGCATCCA
>VOFI01003343.1_pt1 | contig 14385 bp, 24 predicted proteins | sample 5384131 | NCBI WGS metagenome assembly VOFI01 (sample SAMN12384728, study PRJNA508395) | human gut metagenome | isolation source: healthy gut H | host: Homo sapiens
TCTTCAAAATATCCCAGCTCTCACCGACCTATCAACAGAATGGTTTATCCAGCATTCCCATAATCTCCTTCCCTTCTTACAAGTACTCCGCAACATCATATATCGCTGAACCATGGGAAGTCCTGCCCCATCCAGGGCACCGAAGTATTCACCTGCCAGTAAACTGTCATTTAAACCTCTATCTGAACCTTCTAAGACAAGCACAAAACTCTCTCTGCAGTCTCTCTCTGCATTAAAGCCAGGATCAGGATATTAAATCTGAAACCATCTTGAAATCAAGTAATTGACAAAATATCCATCAAGAATTCGCTAAAGTTCCAGAGATTCGTCAGCAGTCCAGCATCAAGAACCAAAATCCTCTCAGCTTCCAAGTGGTATTAGGCAATTATTCAGTGCCGCTGCCTTCCGATTCTTTATCGAAGATTTCGCCTTTGCTAATTTCCCGCCAGTTAGGCTTCCTGACTTTTCCATCCAGCTGTCCGGCGTCTCTCCTGCCAGCTCCGGATAGTAGAGACAGATCATCTGCCTCAGAATATTTTCATAGATGGTCTTTGGGAAGAGAGCCTTATCCGGATTCGCCTCCTGCCACGCCCGGAGAGAACCGATCGCAGCCATCTGGCTCACCGCCGTTCCGTCTCCGTACATAATCGGAATGGTGACACGGACCGGGTACTGATAGACACTTCCGTCGGAACCGGTGAAGCTCTCCGCTATGTTGGGAGTATAGCTCTCCCGCTTTTACCATGGGAGTGATAATATCACTTAAATCCTCCAGAACCCTTTTTCAATATAGATTCGATCGGAAGCCCTATCCAGCACCAGCACGTCAGCGCCGTTGCCGTTTAACAGTTCGCGTTTAAGGAACGGATCGTATCGGATTTTAAGGTGCTCCCCCGACTCGCCGGCTCCCGTCGATCAGTTCGACTCTGACATCGGGATACTCCATCTGGAAGAGGGCGGCCGCCTGTTTCACGGTCTGATTTTCCGAAAGGTTTAAGCCGTATACCGTAAGGGTTTTCGACGGTATGGTCGGCATTTCCGGATCATACGTATAGCGGGCCAGTTTCTGTTCCTCACTTTCCGAGTACCATAAGAAAAATCATTGTCATTTCCGACGAGAAGACGTTTTACGTATGCGCTGGGCATGCTCATGGAATTCAGGGAACCGTCCACGATGGTCTCCCACATCGTTCCCTGATCCGCCATGTGATGAATTCCTTTAGTATTGGCAAGGTAGAAATCATCTCCTTCTCCACGGGCCAGACTTCCGTATACGTCTGACTCGTCGGTCTGGAACGGAATCACTTCCTTCTCCGCCAGCGATTTTAAATCGTACCGGAGAAACCCCTGTCTCCTGTAGTCATAAAACTATTAGCTGTCAGCGTGTGGCTGTCGCAGAAATTGCTGTGGGAATTCCTCTGAGGGAGCTTCTTTTCCACCACGCCATCCGTACCGACGACGATGACCTGGTCACCGGAGGGAATGAACAGAGTGCCGTCTTCGCTTACGTACAGTCCGTTCAGCAGAACCATGGCATCCTCAATCCCGGCGGAAATCTCCCCTGCATGGCTGCCCTTCTGCAAACTTCACCAGATGCGCCTTTATAACTCCCTGATCCGCGTAGATCAGATAAAGCGTCCCATCCGCGCCGTAAGCGGAATACGTTAAATAGTCGCTGTCCTGAAGCTCCCTGCACCGGAGATGCCGTATCTTCGCTCCAGGAGGAACCGTCGTAGCGGTAGGCCTTTTTTTCCCATCCACTTCCTGGCCGATTAAGGTGAACATCACCAGCCCCCGTTCTGGTCCTGGATGATATCCACAACACGTTCCCTTCCCGCTTCAAACGGATATGCAACCGCCTGCTCCACGTAACGCCCCTTTGCGACGTCCGCGGTTCCCGGGTCCGCATTCCTGTTTGTTTTGTACTGTCCTTTGCCCCCTCTGTGGCGCCATCCTTCTGTTCCTTTGTGCCGCAGTATCCGGCGGTCATGACTGCCATGACCGCGGCCAGAGCCAGAGCCGCGGCTCTCTGAATCAAGTGACTGTTTTTCATCTTCTTTTTTATTCCTTTCTCTCAATTCACTCCTGCATAAATCAAACCATATCTTTATTCTGTCTCCGCCCGATAGAGCGTCACCTTTGCTTATTATGGCCTTTACAGCGGCCGGGAGATCCTGTGTCCCGCTGAAATAGCCTTCCGATTCTTCCGCCATAATGGACAGAACTTCGTGATCCGGTACGACCGGATTATCTAGGTCCGGGATCATATCAGCAAAAGCTTCCGCTCTGATTCCGTTGGATAATCCCGTAGATCATATGTCTCTCCCAGTTCCCCGTCCCATAGCTCATCACTATTTGCCGCTGCTTCCACATGTTCCACACCAGCACGGGTGACGGGAAGCCATCCTCCACGTCCTCTCCCTGTATCTGTTCCGACAGCAGGAAGGTTACAAAGCGTTCCGCCGTCTCTTTCTGCCTGTTGTTCCGGTTAATGGCGACCCGCTCTTCCGATAGAAGGTATGATTGACGGATTGAAGCGGATACCCTTTTTCCCTCATAACTGCAAACGAAAGGCTCATCTCCGCCATTTCCCACCGAAGCTCCAGAGGCTTGATTGTCTCCCGCCATAATCCCCAGATGGTCCGGAGTGGTAAACCCGTTCTCAGCGACCAGATTATACCGTTTTCCGGCTCCTGTTATCCTCGTCCTCCGGATACAGAACGCGGGCGCCGGAATGCCTCCGGTCCGCATGGCGCTTCCAGAAGGTCTGTAAGCTCCTCTTCCTTAATTTTCCATCGTCATCCCAAAGCTCCTGGTCATACAGAAAAAGCAAGGCGCCGGAGAATATTTTCATATACGGTCTTTTTCCACTTATGGAGCCGGCTCCCGGCGATTCCCCTGATACTCCAGATACGCCTGCAGGCTGGATAAACTCGCTGTGGCCCCGGCCTCCCATATACAACCGGGAATAAGACCCTCACTGGCACCTCGTAGACAGATCCGTCGCTTCTCCGGAAATGGCCGGTCAGATTCCGGTATATTTCCCCACTCTCTGTAAACGGCGCAAGAAGTTCGCTCATATCCTCCAGAATCCCTTTTTCTATATAGGACTTTCCCGGAAGGCCGTCCAGCACGAGAACATCCGCTCCTGCCCGGTCAGCAGCTCCTCGTTTAAGCTTCCGGATGATATCCGCATCCATCATCCCTTCCATCTGCTTTCTTCCGTCGATCACCTCGACACGAATATCGGGATTTTCCATCTGGAACCGTATGGCTCCCCCTGGCGGATCAGATACTTCTCCGACAGATCAAGACCGTATACGGTCAGCGTCGATGTCGGAACGGAAATGGTGTCCGGATCGTATACATAGTGTGCAAGAACGGGATTTTCGTCTTCTCGTACCATACGAAAAGTCGTTGTTCTTACCGACACACATCTTACTAAATTTTAACCCTTGAAGGCTTATGAGTCTCAGACTCCTGTCCACAATGGTCTCCCCACATCGTCCCGCTGAGCGCCATGGGTAATTCCCTGCCGCGTTGCACACAGGTAGATATCGTCCCTTTCTCCGGCTGCGAGGCTGCCCTCCGCGTCGGAGTCCCCTGTCTGGTAAGTGAATCGTCTCCAGTTCCTTTCCTGTCTCCATGTCATAAGCCAGAAATCCCAGGTCACCCGCCGTTATGTACGTATCTCCCACCAGTCAGTGCTGCTGGTATTCAGCGTGCTGTTTCTGTTTTTCTGATACAGCTGGAGGGACACCCCGTCTTCCGGCTTCCAGACCACGGTCTTTCCATCCATCAGGGAAAAGAGCACCGCCCCGCTGTCAGCCGCCAGAAATCGGAGATATTATAGATCCCATCCTTTTCAAACGCGGGATCTGCAAGCCGCTCCATCTTCTGACTGCCCAGGCCATCTTTCCGATGTATCTCTCTTCCCCTGTGTAAGGTAGTAATAATACGCCCATCCTTCGTACCGTTCATCTTTAAAAAGCATGCTGCCCTCGGGAATGCTGGCGGTGAGGTTTATCCATGTTCCATTCACCCGTATCTTCCATCCGGTAAATCCTGTTTTCCATCTCCTGGTTGTATGCTTAAGAAACCAGGAGATCTCCCGGAGAAAGCATCATGGCCTTCCATCATCTCCGTCGATGGATCGAACGGAAATGCCAGTTCCTGCTCCATACCGTCCTCTGGGGACGTCGGTTATCACCGGCCTCCCCATTATCGGCCGTCGGCGCATCCGCCCCGCCCGCCTCCGCACCACCCGGCTTCCGGGCCGCATCCTGCCGCCATCACAGTTACCGCGGCCAGTATCAAGAACCATGCGGCGGCTTTCCGTGCGGTCATTCCTTTTTTTGTCCATCCCTTTTTTGTCCTTTCTGCCATTCCGGATTTCCCTTTAGAGTAATCATACCAGAGAAATCTCTAAAAAAACTGAAACAGCTGGTTTTTAGATTTTTTAGAGATTTCTCTGCTATAATAGAGGAAACAACTGATATAAAATAAGAAAGAAAGCAGGAATCACTGAGATGAGAATCTTACTGGTAGAAGATGATAAAATACTGTGCAGCACGGTGGCCATGCAGTTAGAGCAGGCGGGGTATCAGGTGGATCAGTGTTACCGGGGCGATGACGCCCTCTACTACGCGACGGTATCCCTATGACGTGCTGATTCTGGACCGGATGCTCTCCCGAGCCTGGACGGTTTAAGCCTCTTACAGGCCATCCGGCAGAAATCCGTCATGACTCCTGTCATCATCACCACCGCGCTCGACGGTGTGGGCGACAGAATCGACGGGCTGGACGCAGGCGCGGACGACTACCTAGTCAAGCCCTTTGCAGTGGAGGAACTCCTGGCACGGATCGGGCAGTCACCCGCAGACCCGGACGAACCGCCGGACACCACGACTCTGACCTTCGGCAGCCTCAGCCTGGACGCGGTCAAGCATGAACTCACCAGAGAAGGCGCCGCCTCCGAGACGGTTACACTCTCCGGCCGGGAGTCGTCGCTTCTGGAGTATCTGATGAAATGCCGGCCGTACGCTTCCGCGAAATGCCATCCTCTCCCTACGTGTGGGGACCGGATTCCGAGGTGGAGGCAGGCAATCTGGACAACCACATCTATTTTTTTACGCCGGCGTTTAAAGGCGCTTCATGGAAATGCAAAAATCCAGACGGTCCATGGCGTCGGCTACCGGCTGGAGGAATTCCATGATTAAAGAGCTTCGCAAAAACTGACCCTGTTGTACACCGTAACCACGGGAACCATTCTGACCCTGGTAGTCGCAGGACTCCTCTTCTACAACCTTCGTGTATCGGAAAAGGACGCGCTGCAGACCTTCCAGAATCAGATCGTAAGCCGTCGCGTCCCGCATGCAGTACGGCTCCACCATTTCCGGAAGCTGGCTGGCCCAGACCGAGGCTTCAGAAAAGCTGATCATACATATTGAGGAGAACCGGGAACCATTTCTCTATTCCGGGTCCTGGGCTCCGGCCACGGACCGGCAGACGCTCATCGACCGGGCGCGGGAAGAGGCCCTGAAGGAAAAAAGTCAATCCGGCGGTGCGCCCCGTCTCCTCCTCGGTCATTCAGAGCTCGGTCTTCACGGTAAAGGGGGATCAGGGAGACTCCTATTACGGCACAATCCTTGTCTTTCCCACCGCCAAAGGATATCAGAGCCTGACGCTTCTGGGGTACCGGACGCCGGGTATCTCTCTGATCAGGAGTCAGGGGCCGCGCTTCCTGCTGTTCGATATTCTGGGGATTGCAGCCCTCTTTCTCGTCAGCTGGTATTTCGTCAGGAAAATCCCTGGAACCGGTCGAAATGAGCGAAAACGCCAGAACGAATTCATCGCTTCGGCCTCCCACGAGCTTCGCTCCCCTTTGGCAGTCATCGAATCCAGTGTCACCGCCATTGACGCAGTAGCGGCAAGTCACTCTCCCTTACAGTCGGCGGAAGGTTCGGACAGTCCCTCTCCCCTGCAATCAGCGGGTGTTCGGAAAAGCAGGCCCAGTATCTGAAAAACATACGGGTGAATGCAGGCGCATGGCGGCGCTTGTGGGGGGATATGCTGCTTCTCGCGTCCACAGACGCCGGCAGCTGGTCCATCAAACAGGAGACCGTGGATATGGATACGCTTCTCATCGAAACCTACGAGCTCTTTGAACCGGTCTGTCAAAACAGAGGTCAGGCTTTTCCTGGACCTGCCGGAAGAGACGCTTCCCCATGTAACCGGCGACGCCTCCTGGCTTAAAACAGCTGCTCACCATCCTTTTGGACAACGCCGTGTCCTATACACCCGGCCAATAAAAAGATCACCATAAGCGCCGCGGTGAAAGGGAAAGAAATGACGATCTGCGTAGCAGACCAGGGGTGCGGGATTCCCGCCGATGTCAGGGCGCATATCTTCGACCGCTTTTTACCGGGGCGACACCTCCAGGACGGACAAACGCCATTTCGGCCTCGGCCTCTCCATCGCCAAAGAGCTGACCACGCTCCACGGCGGCCGGATCTCGGTGGATGAAACGGAAGGCGGCGGCGCAGACCCGCCTTCCGGGGTGAAGCTGCCTGTCATGGCGGAAAATGAAGGGCAGAGACTGTAAATGCGCCGGGCTCATTGACCAGGGAAATAAAAAAAGGCAACAGGCCTGATTTTTAACAGGGCCTGTTGTCTTAGCTTCACAAAGGAATCACAGTTCTTATCCTATTACCTGTTCAGCGCCTCCCGGTATTCACTGGGAGTCATCGGTAAACTGCTTAAATACCTTGCTGAAATACCTTGGATTCTCATATCCGGCCATCATGCTGATATCGGACACCTTCTTTTCCGGGTCGGTCAGCATCTCCTTCACCTTCTCCATGCGCACCTCTGTCATATACTCCACGAAATTCTTACCGGTTTTTTCCTTAAACAGGCGGCTCAGATAATTGGGATGCAGATAGAACTGGTCGGCCAGCATATTGAGGCGTGATTGTCTCATTGTAATGGCGACGGATAAACAGCTGGACCTCCTTTGATCACTCCGCCGCCCAGCTGCACCTCATCGGTATCATTCAGCTTCTGCACCAGCATGCCGGCATAGCCGGTCATACAGTCAATGGTCATCCGGTAATTGTCGCAGGCAGAATCTTCTCCAGCATCTTATTCAGCTGGCCGTGCAGATCTATGCCGTCCCCCTTCATGCCCTGCACAGCAGTCCATTCAGCTCGATCAGACACCGGATACATACGGTCTGAAACTGCATCACGGTCATTTTCTGCGCGCAGATACTCTCCAGTGCGGATTCCAGCTGAAACCGCGCAGCCGCGCTCTTCGGGATTGGCCAGGACGCCAACCAGCTCCCGGAGGATCTCCTGAGTCTCCGGCAGGTCCTGGGAAAACAGGGTTTCTATATTTTTTTATACCAGATCATCCCCCGCTTCTCGCTGGCCCGATGGTAGCGCAGGGCCTTTCCGGACTCCTCATAGGCTTCTCTCAGCGCGCCGTGCCGTGCTTGAACTTGCTGATTCCGCAGGACCACTCCAGCCCCACCTGACAGGTCTGTTCCAGGATATCCACAAAGTGGTCGGCCTCCGCCTCATTTTTGCAGGGAATGATTGCCAACAGCTCATAGACATTGCAGTCCAGCAGGTACGCCTCCGGCACAATGGCCATGATCTTCGCCCGGAGGCTTCTTTTCTCGAGAATCTCCTCCTCCGACAGTTCACGGCTTAAGAGCTCCATAGACAGTCCGTGCCACCATTCCAGGACGGGCAGCTGGTATTTCTCCTGCTCAGCCTGGAATAGCCCTTTACAGCGGAAAGGAGCAGGCCCTCAATCCGGTTGTTCCGCACCTCCTGAGCACGCCTTTCCTCCATAAAGTCTTTCCCCAGGCGCTCCAGCAGCTCTTCCACCTCTTTTTAGGTTCACCGGTTTGTTTAAATAGTCCACCGCACCATACCGTATGGCCTCCCTCGCATAGGAGAATTCGCTGAAACCGCTGAGAATCACGGATTTGACGCCCGGATACGACTTCTGGATGATCTGGAGCATATCCAGCCCCGTCTTCCCCGGCATCGGATATCCATAAATACCACATCCATGGCGGTTCTCCATCAGTGCCAGGGGCTTCATCCACGCTGTAGGCAATCCCCTCCACCGAGAAAGCCGTACTCCTGCCATTTGACGAATTTTGCCAGTCCTCTGCATACAATTTCCTCATCATCTACAATTAAAACTTTGTATGCCATCTTCCTCTCCTTTGCTCTTTTCCATATTCTCCGAATGCTTCCGCACAGGCAGGGTGATCCCTGATCTCGGTCCCCTCCCCTAAACGGCTGGTGATGCCTATGCCGCACGCATCCCCGTAAAACAGCCGGATCCGCTGATAGACATTGACGAGACCTATGTTTTCATCAGCCAGATCCGTTCTTTCCATGTTGGCAGTCAGCTGGTCCACTTCCTCCCTGGACATGCCTTTTCCGTTATACCTTACGGTTATCTGCAGATCTGCACCTGTGATACACGCCCGGATCACGATCCGGTATCCGCTGCTGCCGTCGTCGAAGGCGTGCACGACGGCATTTTCCATGATGGGCTGCAGCATAAACTGGGGAATATAGATGGCTTCCTCATCTGCCTGCATATCGATCTCCAGCTGGATTTTCTCTCTGTGCCGGAAATTAATGACGTCCAGATACGTTCTGGCGTGCTCGATTCCCTCTTTTCAGCGTGATCGTATTGCCGCCGGTGCCATCCCATGCGGCACAGCCTGCTGAATTTCTCAATCATCTGGGTCACGGCGCTTTCCCCCTCCGCCTCGTACATGGCCTCCCACCGGATAATATCCAGGGTGTTGTACAGGAAATGGGGGTTGATCTGCATGAGCAGCGCATCCAGGCGGGCGTTGGCCCAGCTTATGGAGATCTTCTGCCGTTTGATTTCGGACAGATACACCTGGTCGATCAGCTGGTCCGTCTTGTCCGCCATTTCATTAAACCGGTCTCCCAGTATGGTGATCTCATCGTGACCGGAGTTTTTCATACCGCGCGTTCCATTTGCCGTCTCCAGTCTTTTCATGACCCGGACTAACTGGCTGACCGGCTCCGAAATGCTGCAGGTCACGTAATAGGAGATGATAAAGCAGGCGACAACGATCAGAAGGAGCACCAGGATGCACAAGTTTCTGATTCGATACGTCCCCCTATAAAGGACCGCCAGCTCCGCGATATAGGCCACGAACACGCCGGTATTGGGAATCTGCTCATAGGCCAGTATCACCTTTTTTCCGTCGATCTTCTTTTCCCGGATGCCCTGTCCATCCTGCTTCATCTCCTGGAACAGCAGATCGTCCTTGGGAAATGCGGGGGCGGTAAGGCTGGGATTGAACCACATCAAAACGCCGTCATCTCCGATCAAAAAGGTATTTCCGTCCTTTATAGGCCTCATAGCCCTCCATGGCACCGGAAAATGCGTTCAGGTTGACATTCATTAACAGCACGCCTAAAAAACTCCCGGTTTCCCGGCGCGTAGACGCCGATTCCCAGCGTGATGATATTGGGATAGCCGTAGATGCTCTGCTCATTCTGATAGAAGATGTTGGTCTGCTCCGCCATATCAAACCAGACGGGATACCCCTTCTTCTCCTGGGGAATGAGGTAGATATCCGTCTTATAAAACTCTTCGAGGTTGCGGATGCAGCCGCCTCTCCGGTATCCGTCCGGTTCCACCATGTAGTACTGTTCCCGGGGCGTCACAAACTGGACATTGACGATATACTTCTGGTTGTAGCGCATATTGTATAGCCTGCTCTCCACAAAGTAGCGGTTTTCCTCGTACTTATTTTTATCCGCCTCCGTTTTAAAAGGGATACAGCTGCGCGTTCTCCTTGAGCGCACGGATCACCTTGCTGTCATCATAAAATGTCAGGGCGGCCTCTTCGTATTCCTGCATGGTGTCCTGAATCTTTAATTCCACGTTCTGGTCTAATAAGGAGCTGTACCGGTCGATATTGGCTCTGATCTCGGCGGAATATTTGTAAAAAAAGCTGAAGAAGGTCAGGAATATGGCAGCCGTCATAATCAACAGCATAAAGGAGAGATTCAGGCGGCGGAAAATACTGACCCGGCGCAGCACGGCCTTAATGCTGTGGTCCCATCTTTGTTTCATTTCTTTCAGTTTCTGCATCATGGCCATACATCTCCCCGTCCCTTTCCTGTTACAGTTTTTGCATCGTAAGTGACTATTATATCATAAGAATGCCAAAAGGCCAAAAAGTGCAGGCTGTTATCCTCGCACTTTTTGGCTGTTCTATGGATCTGTACTGTCGGTCTGTTCTGTCTGTTATCTCTTATTTGCCTCATTGAAAGCCTGCAATGCCTCGCTGGCACAGAGATCCTGCGCTGCGCTGAATTCTTTTCCGGGTCGGCATTCGGATCTACTAAAATTTTCTGTACCGCACGGTCAACGTAGGAACCGAAATCAGATTTTCCGTAGAATTCAAGACGGCCTACGGATTTGGCGGCTTCCAGAACCTGATTGTACTCTTCCGGGAACTCGTAGAAATCCGTTACGCTGATGTCATCTCTTGGAATGATAACCGGATTTAACGCGCCCTTGGTAGCCAGATTCTCAAAGAAGGGAAGACAGATACGCCCTGCTCGTATAGAAACTGATATATTCCCAGGCGGCGTCCTTCTATTTCGCCTGATCGGTCTTGGCATTGATGGCATAGCAGGTTCCTGCGATCGCGGTGGTGCGTTCTCCGGATGGTCCTGCCGGGAGGAAGGCTTAATCCGATGTCGTCGGGATCGATTCCCTTTTTCAGCCGCTTCCGCTACCCAGTCGCCGGCAAATGGCATCATGCCGATCTTTCCCAGTCCAAAGTTTGTTACAAGATCGCCGAACTTCAGGGGTTAAGTCACTTTGAAGCACGCCCTCGCTGCGCAGCTTCTGATAGTATTTTGCAGCTTCGATAACGGCCGGATCGGTAAAAGGTAAGCTCTGCCGTTCCATCTGCATTTTCTTTCGTCAGATCTCCGCCGGCCTGCCATACGTAATACTGGAAGAACCACTCGGTCCATTCAGCGGCCAACGTCGCATATCCGGTAATCTGCTTATCCGATTGTTGATCTTCTTCGCATCCTCGACTGCCTCATCCCAGGTTGCCGGCGGCTCTGCGATTCGCCTCTTTAAACAGCGCTTTGTTATAACCGAACAGCATGGGCGCTACCTGATACGGCAGACCGTAGTAGCTGCCGTCCTTTTTAAACATATCGATGTACTCGCTTGTGAAATTGCCCCATTCATCCCAGTTGTCCGTATACCTGTTCAAAGGCTCCAGGATTCCCGCCGCAATGTATGTATTCATCATGGTGAAGGAGGAATCTACCAGATCCGGTGCGTTGCCTGCGGCTACGGCCTGATAGAATTCGTTGCCGGGATCCCCCTCTTTTACTACTTTATTTAATGTGATCCATGGATGCTCCTCCAGGAACTGATCTTCCATCTGTACGTACCAGTCGTCCTTGTTGCGGCTGGTAAGCCAGATTGTAAGCTCCACGGGTTCTTTCTCAGCAGTATTCTGCGCTTTTGTCGTCTCCGGAGCTTCGGTTTTCTCCGTCTCGGCCGCCTGTGGGGCCGCCGTCGTAGCGTTGGTCTCCGCGGGCTTGCTCCCACAGCCAGTCATCAAACCTGCTGCCATGGACATACTTAACGCGATTGCCAATGTTTTTTCATGAATGATCCTCCTTCTTGCCTGTCACACCTCATCGCTGAAGTGATTATTTTTTTAGATGAATTAATCATAACAGATGAACGGTTTCATGAAAAGAATAGAAAATTAACGGATACACAGAAATATGTCATTATTCTTAACCTGTTTCTGCCCGGAAGCAAAATACTTTAAGAATAGTGACCTCAATGTTTATTGAATCCATTATAAATAAAAATGGTTGCTTTTTATAATAGAACCAGCGTAACAGTTCAGCATCTATATAGAAAGAAAGCGGAGGTTTTTATGAAGAGACATCTATTTTCAGCAAGTTTCGGCAGCTACTCTTTCGAAGAAAAAAGATAACACCCTGGTGTATCCTGGCGCTGCCCATGATTTTTACGGTCTGGTTAAAAATATTACCCGATCCTCAGCGCCTTTTATATTTCCCTGTTTTCAATACGATCCTATCCAATCACCGGGTACTTTTGTGGGCTTGTCCAACTATGTCAGCATGTTTAAGATGCCTTATTATTGGGAAGCGTGGAAAAATACGTTTATCTTCCTGCTGCTGCAGCTGGCCATGTGCTTTTTTATCCCCCTGATCCAGGCGCTCTTCCTCAATGAGCTGACAAAGCTTCAGAAAAGCCTGACCACCCTGTACATACTTCCGGCGCTGATTCCACGTCAGTAAATGTCATTATCTGGAGATGGATCTGGCATCCGGATTACGGCGTCGCCAAACCAGATTCTCAAATTCTTCGGCGGCCAGCCCCAGACATGGTTAAGCGATCCCAATCTCGTAAAGTTCTGTATCATTTTCCCCCGGAATCTTAGGGGGCGGGCTGACGGGTGCTCCTGTATCTCTCGGCCATTCAGGGGATTTCCACCGATATTATGGAATCGGCTTCTCTCGATGGCTGTACCGGATTTGGCCGGAATCATCCATATTATACTGCCGAACATCTCTTTTTATGATCTTTATTCAGCTGATTATGAGCGTCATCACCACCATGCAGCTGCTGGACGCACCTTCATATGTAGTGCTTCCGGAGGCTTGAGCGGCGCTTCCACCACACAGGGCATATTCATCTATAATGCGTTTTAACCAGGACTTGAACTACGGGCGCGGTTCAGCCGCATCGGTGATTCTTCTGCTCGTCATCGCGGCCCCTGACCATCATGCAGAGATGCATTTTGAAAATCAGAGAAGGAATAGGAGGAGCCAGACAGAATGAAAAAGAACACAACGACGAAAAAGACGAAAATCAAATACGGGGCCGCCGAACGCAGGCTGAAAATCTGCGCCGTCGCGGTATCCCTCCTCTTTGCCGCTTTGATGCTTTATCCGCTGATTTTCGCGGTATCCAGCGCCATGAAGGACAATGCAAAGATTCTATGAAGTTCCTCCGAAGCTGCTTCCTGAGAAGGCCAACAGCCTCGCCCTCGTCATCGACTACCCGGCATGGAGTTTTGCAGACGAAGAACAGATGAAGGACAATTTCCATGATGACAGTTCTTGGGCAATGTTCCGGCATCAACTACAAGCTTCTTCCGATGATTCCATCATGGAAGATTCCTTGTATACGGGGTCAGAGACGCATTGTTTTACCCAGGGCGCATCAGATAGGTTGCAGCTGGAAAAGGACTGCTGCATTTCCATGCCCATCTCCGCGGGTGAAAAAAGGAAGTGCTGATCCATGGACCGCTATACCAGGGCCTCGCGATTCCTTCAGGCGAATTGACGTAAACGGCTTATCCTGACAGCCGGCCCGTATGGTCGCATTTCAGACAAAAGTCATGAAGTCCTGGCTGAAAGTACCCCCTTGCAGTCTCACCACCGTGAAATAAAACAATCATCTTTAATCTGGAAAGTTTCAAATATTACTTACAAATGCCCGCATACATCTACCCGAAGAATGAGGTTATCGCCAGGTTTGGTTTCCTTACCTTGTCATGAACAGCATCCTTGTCATCGGCTTCGCAATGGTGTCTCAGGTTATTCTATGTTCGGTATCGGCCTTCGTCATCAGCCCCGTATGCTTTCCAGGAAGCCGGAAACCTGGTACTCCCTGTTCTTCATGGGCGGCATGATGATTCCCTTTTGCCAGCATCATGCTTCCCCAGTTAATTATGTATCAGAAAATGGGGGCCTACAACAATTATGCCGCGCTTCTGCTGCCATTTTGTATCCCTTCGGTTTTACGTCTATCTATACAAGGGCTTCTTTTGACCAGATTCCAGGCAATACTTCGAGGCGGCTTCCTTAGACGGCGCCAGCCTGTTTTACCTCTATAAGGCCATCTGCATGCCGCTGTCCAAAGCCCATCATTTCCCTCATCGCCCTGCAGACCTTCATCGGCAAACTGGAATGATTTTTTCTGGGCCTGGCTGGTTACGGAGGACCAGAAGCTGTGGACGCTGAATGTGGCCCTGTATAATATATCCAACAATCCGGGACGAAGCAGAATGCCCTGATGGGGCTGGCGGTGGTCACGATCACCCCTGTCATCCTGCTGTCGATTCTCTTTCTCCAAGCAAGTTAAAACAAAGTATTATGGCATCCGGTGTAAAAAGGATAAACAATAACGGCAATTTGAAAGGAACAAGGCATATGAATCAGACAGATATCTCTGTATTTGAACAATTGAACTGGAACTGGCGGCTCTTCGATTGAACTGCCGTCCGAAGGC
>VOFI01003981.1_pt1 | contig 14367 bp, 19 predicted proteins | sample 5384131 | NCBI WGS metagenome assembly VOFI01 (sample SAMN12384728, study PRJNA508395) | human gut metagenome | isolation source: healthy gut H | host: Homo sapiens
AATCTTACAACAGGCATGGACCAAATCATTGTGGGTCAGAAACATTTGGTAGAGTCACTGTTAATCGGACTACTTTCTGATGGACACGTGCTGCTTGAAGGTGTACCGGGTTTGGCAAAAACTTTGGCCATTAAGACATTGGCCTCGTTGATCGATGCAAAATACAGCCGCATACAGTTTACGCCTGACTTATTGCCAGCTGACGTTGTCGGTACGATGGTTTACAGTCAGAAGGATGAAAGTTTCCAAGTGAAGAAAGGTCCGATTTTTGCTAATTTTGTATTGGCTGATGAAATAAACCGTGCTCCCGCTAAAGTTCAAAGTGCTTTGCTTGAAGCAATGCAGGAACGTCAAGTAACTATTGGTAAAGAAACATTCTTGTTACCTGAACCGTTCCTTGTTTTGGCTACTCAGAACCCGATAGAACAGGAAGGTACATATCCGCTTCCGGAAGCTCAGGTAGACCGTTTTATGTTAAAGGTGATTATTGATTATCCGAAACAGGAAGAGGAGAAATTAATTATTCGCCAAAATATCAATGGAGAGAAATTTAATGTGAAGCCTATCTTGAAGGCTGAAGAGATTATCGAGGCACGTAAAGTGGTTCGTCAAGTTTATTTAGACGAGAAGATTGAACGTTATATTGTAGATATCGTGTTTGCTACACGTTATCCGGAAAAATACGATTTGAAAGAATTGAAAGATATGATTGGATTCGGTGGGTCACCTCGTGCCTCTATTAATTTAGCTTTGGCTGCACGTACATATGCGTTTATCAAACGTCGTGGCTATGTGATTCCAGAAGATGTACGTGCTGTTGCGCATGATGTACTTCGTCATCGTATCGGATTGACATATGAAGCGGAGGCTAGCAATGTGACTTCTGATGAAATTGTCAGCAAAATATTGAATAAGGTAGAAGTGCCTTAATTTTAGTTGAGAATGAACAATCCTCAATTACCAATTTTCAATTCTCAATTAAATAGATGGAAACAAGTGAAATTCTAAAAAAGTTCGTCGGATTGAAATAAAGACGCGTGGACTGTCTAACAATATCTTTGCAGGCCAGTATCATTCAGCCTTTAAAGGTAGGGGTATGGCTTTTTCCGAGGTGCGCGAGTATCAGTTTGGCGATGACATACGCGACATTGACTGGAATGTGACAGCGCGTTTCAATAAACCTTTTGTGAAGGTGTTTGAAGAAGAACGCGAGTTGACGGTAATGTTGATGGTAGATGTTTCCGGCAGTTTGGAATTTGGCACTGTAAAACAGCTGAAGAAGGACATGGTGACAGAAATTGCAGCCACTCTTGCATTTTCTGCTATCCAGAACAATGATAAAATCGGAGTTATTTTCTTCTCAGACAGAATAGAAAAGTTTATTCCTCCTAAAAAAGGACGTAAGCATATTCTATATATCATTCGTGAATTGATTGATTTTAAGCCCGATAGTCGTCGGACCAACATACGTCTTGCTTTGGAATATTTGACGAATGTAATGAAAAGACGTTGTACCGCTTTTATTCTGTCTGACTTTATCGATCAGGAAAGTTTTAAGAATGCAATGACCATAGCGAATAGGAAACATGATGTAGTTGCCATTCAAGTATATGACAGGCGAGTTGCCGAGTTGCCGGCAGTAGGTCTGATGCGGATTAAAGATGCGGAAACCGGACATGAACAATGGATCGACACATCTTCGGCTGGAGTACGTAGGGCACATCATGAATGGTGGGTGAATAAACAAACTGAGTTAGATGAAACGTTTACCAAAAGTAATGTCGATTCTGTTTCGGTACGTACTGATCAGGATTATGTCAAAGCATTACTGAATTTGTTTGCTAAACGAAATTAACGGGAAAGATGAATAAATATATATTGCTGATAGTATTGTTATTTCTGGTTTCTGGCAGAATTGCTGCACAGTCAGTGACTGTGGATGCCAAAATAGACTCTTTGCAAATTCTGATAGGAGAGCAGGCGAAAGTGCAATTACAAGTAGCGATGGATGCGAAGCAGAGGGCTGTTTTTCCGTCATTTACAGATACATTGGTACGTGGTGTGGAAATTGTGGATATTGCTAAACCTGATACACAATATTTGAATGATCGCCAGAGAATGCTGATTACTCAAGAATATACGGTAACTTCTTTTGATTCGGCATTATATTATATTCCTCCTATGGGAGTAAAGATTGATAATAAAGAGTATAAATCAAAGGCGTTGGCATTGAAGGTATATTCAATGCCTGTAGATACGTTACATCCTGATCAATTTTTTGGTCAGAAGACTGTCATGAAAGCTCCCTTTGCCTGGGAGGATTGGTATGGTTTGATTGCTTGCTCTTTTCTGGCATTACCATTGCTAGGATTGCTTATTTATCTGATCATCCGTATCCGTGATAACAAGCCTATTATTCGTAAAGTGAAAGTTGAACCTAAGTTGCCTCCACATCAATTGGCGATGAAGAGATTGAGCGAATAAAGACTGAGAAAATTTGGCAAAAAGGACAATCGAAGGAGTATTATACTGAATTGACAGATGCTCTTCGTACATATATTAAAAATAGATTTGGCTTTAATGCATTGGAGATGACTTCATCTGAAATAATAGATAAACTGCTGGAATTTAATGATAAAGAAGCTATATCAGATTTGAAATATTTATTCCAGACAGCTGATTTAGTAAAGTTTGCCAAGCATGATCCGCAGATGAATGAGAATGATGCGAATTTGATCAATGCAATTGACTTTATAAATGAAACAAAACAATTGGAAGAAGAGAATCAGAAGCCGCAACCTACTGAAATCACGATAATAGAGAAACGATCTTTACGTACGAAGATATTGCTGATCTGTGGTATCGTATTCCTGTCGGCAGCTCTTATTGCGACTTTCGTCTATATTGGGTTGCAACTCTATAATCTATTTGGGTAATAGATTTTGACTTTTATTGTTTAAAATAAGAAATAGTAAATTATAAATAGAATGGTTTTTGCCAATATTGAATATTTGTTTTTGCTGCTGTTGCTTGTGCCATATATTGTATGGTACATAATGAAGCGGAAAAAGACTGAGCCGACTCTTCAGATTTCTGATGCACGAGTATATGCGCATGCCCCTAAAAGTTACAAGAATTATCTGCTTCATGTACCGTTTGGTCTGCGTATCATCACTCTAATATTGATTATTTTGGTTTTGGCACGTCCCCAAACAACAAACAGCTGGCAGAACAGCGAAATTGAAGGTATTGATATTATGTTGGCTATTGATGTGTCAACCAGTATGTTGGCAGAAGATTTGAAACCCAACAGGTTGGAAGCTGCCAAAGATGTGGCTGCGGAATTCATCAACGGTCGGCCGAATGATAACATAGGAATTACACTGTTTGCCGGTGAAAGTTTTACTCAGTGTCCTTTGACAGTAGATCATGCTGTATTACTTAACTTATTTCAGGGGATACAGTGCGATATTATTGAAGATGGAACAGCAGTTGGTATGGGAATTGCCAATGCAGTAACCAGGTTGAAAGATAGTAAAGCAAAATCAAAAGTGATTATTTTGTTGACGGATGGTACCAATAATAAAGGAGATATTTCTCCATTGACCGCTGCTGAAATTGCGAAGAGTTTTGGTATACGTGTTTATACTATTGGTGTGGGAACAAATGGTATGGCTCCATATCCGGTACGGGTTGGTGGTACAACACAGTATATTAATACTCCGGTAGAGATTGATGAGAAGACTCTTACTCAAATAGCAGGTACTACGGATGGGAACTATTTTCGTGCTACCAGTAATTCGAAGCTGAAAGAGGTTTATGAAGAGATTGATAAATTGGAAAAAACAAAGCTGAATGTGAAAGAGTACAGTAAACGTCAGGAAGAATATCGTTGGTTTGCGTTAGCTGCATTCTTATGTATATTGCTTGAGGTACTGTTACGGAACTCAATATTGAAGAAGATACCATAAAATTGATAAAAAGATGTTTCGATTTGAAGAACCTGCATATTTATATTTGTTGCTGCTGCTACCATTGCTGGCAGCCTTCTACCTTTATTCTAATTATAGAAAGAGGAAGGCTATTCGTAAATTCGGAGATCCGGTGTTGATGGCACAATTGATGCCTGATGTATCTAAATATCGTCCGGATATAAAATTCTGGTTGTTATTTACTGCCATAGGTCTATTTGCTGTACTATTGGCCCGTCCGCAATTCGGCTCTAAATTGGAGACAGTAAAGCGCAAAGGGGTGGAGGTTATGATTGCATTGGATATTTCAAATTCTATGCTTGCCCAAGATGTTCAGCCCAGTCGTTTAGAAAAAGCTAAACGGCTTATATCTAAATTGGTAGATGGTATGGAGAATGACAAGGTAGGAATGATTGTCTTTGCAGGAGATGCCTTTACTCAGTTACCAATTACAAGCGATTATATTTCCGCTAAGATGTTTTTAGAGTCCATCAATCCTTCGTTGATATCTAAACAGGGTACAGCTATCGGTGCTGCTATCAATCTTGCTGCCCGTAGTTTTACTCCGCAAGAAGGAGTGGGACGTGCTATTGTGGTGATTACCGATGGTGAAAATCATGAAGGGGGAGCTGTTGAAGCTGCCAAAGAGGCGGCTAAAAGGGAATTCAGGTGAATGTATTGGGAGTAGGCTTACCCGATGGAGCTCCCCATTCCGATTGAGGGCAGTAACGACTTTCGTCGTGACCGTGAAGGGAATGTAATTGTGACTCGTCTGAATGAGGCAATGTGTCAAGAGATAGCAAAGGAAGGAAATGGTATTTATGTTCGTGTAGATAATTCTAATTCTGCTCAGAAAGCTATTAATCAAGAGATTAATAAAATGGCTAAATCGGATGTTGAATCTAAGGTTTATACAGATTACAATGAACAGTTCCAAGTGATTGCATGGATGATATTGCTCTTGTTATTGGTGGAAATGTTGATTCTGGACCGCAAAAATCCATTGTTTAAGAACATCAGGTTGTTTTCTAATAAGTAGTAATGTATATGTCAAGAAATAAATATATATTGTTTGCTCTGTTGCTATCGCTTTCTGCGGGTGCGTTTGCACAAAAAGCCGAGCGTGATTATATCCGTAAAGGCAATCGTCTGTTTAAAGACAGTGTTTTTGTGGATGCTGAAGTTAATTACCGTAAAGCATTAGAGGCAAATCCTAAGTCTACTATTTCCATGTACAACTTGGGTAATACGTTGTCGCAGCAGCAAAAGTTCAAAGATGCGATGGAACAATACGTTGCGGCAACCAGTATAGAAAAAGATAAAGCTAAACTGGGACAAATTTATCATAATATGGGAGTGTTATTCCAGTCTGGTAAAGATTATCAAAAAGCGGTTGAAGCTTATAAGATGTCTTTGAGAAATAATCCGAAAGACGATGAAACCCGCTATAATCTGGCATTAGCTCAAAAGTTGCTGAAGGATCAACAGCAAAATCAGCAGAATCAAGATCAGAATCAGGATCAGAATAAAGATGATCAACAAAAGCAACAAGATAAAAAAGATCAGAATAAGCAGAATGATCAAAATAAAGATCAACAACAGCAACAACCTCCTAAATCAGAGAAAAATGATAACGAAATGTCTAAGGAGAATGCGGAACAGCTGCTCAATTCTGTGATGCAAGATGAAAAAGGGGTTCAGGATAAAGTGAAAAAAGCAACAGACTCTTCAAGGAAGACGTCTGGAAAAGACTGGTAATAATAAAATAATTGATGATAAAAACTTCTTCAGATGAAATGAGAAAAATTGATTTTCTTATTGATTGCACTGGTAGCCATGACTACGCAAGCGCAGGCTGACGGAAAGGTAGTGTTTACTGCATCTGCCCCGATGCTGTAGTAGTAGGTGACCAGTTCAGGTTATCGTATACGGTAAATACGATAAAAGTACGAGATTTTCGTGTGCCTTCTATTAAAGGATTTGAGGTGTTAATGGGACCTAACCGTTCACAACGTATGCAATCGATTAATGGGGTTACTAATAATAGTATTACCTTTACTTATATCTTAATGGCTACGGCTGAAGGAGAGTATTCTATTCCGGGTGCAACGATTACGGCTGACGGGAATCAGATGGTTTCTAATTCGGTAAAAATTAAAGTTCTTCCTCCGGATAAAACCGGGAATACGGCAGATGGCAAAGGAACTGCATCGTCTGGCAATCAAAGTGGAACGTCTTCCTCTGTTTCTAACCAAGACTTACTTATAACTGCGACGGCCAATAAAACGAATGTATATGAGCAGGAAGCCTTTCTATTAACTTTTAAGATTTACACAAGAGAGTCTCAACTTCGCTTTGAGAATGTGAAGCTTCCTGATTTTAAGGGATTTCATTCACAAGAAATAGAGATGCCTGCTAATGCAAAATGGTCACAGGAACATTATAAGGGAAAGAACTATTTTACGACAGTGTATCGTCAATTTGTATTGTTCCCACAGCAGTCTGGAAAACTGACTATTGAGCCTGCACGTTTTGATGCTACCATTGCTAAAGCTGTACAATCTGATGATCCGTTTGATGCTTTCTTTAATGGTGGAAGCAATTATGTGAATGTAAGTAAGGTGATTGTAACTCCTAAGATTACGGTTAATGTGAATCCGTTACCGACAGGTAAACCTGCCAATTTCTCCGGAGGAGTAGGAGAGTTTAGTATCACTTCTTCCATTAATTCTAAAGAAGTGAAAACGAATGATGCTATCACAATAAAGTTAGTGATTTCGGGAACCGGTAATTTAAAATTAATTGCAAATCCGGAAATAAAATTCCCGGAAGATTTTGATGTATATGATCCAAAGGTGGATAGCAAAGTTCGTTTGACTCAAGAAGGACTTTCCGGTAATAAAGTTATTGAATATCTTGCTATTCCGAGACATGCAGGAGTTTATAAAATACCAGGAGTATCCTTCAGTTATTTTGATATCAAGTCGAAATCCTATAAAACACTGAATACCGAAGATTATGAGGTTAAGGTGGAAAAAGGAGCAGGAAATGCAGATCAGGTTATTGCCAACTTTACTAATAAAGAAGATCTGAAAGTATTGGGTGAAGATATTCGCTATATAAAACTAAATGATGTGAAGCTTCAGCCAAAAGATAATCTTTTGTTTGGCTCTTTACTTTATTGGCTATTCTACATTGTTCCCGCCGTGGTGTTTATTGTCTTCTTTATAGTTTATCGCAAACAGGCTGCCGAGAATGCTAATGTAGCCAAGATGCGTACAAAGAAAGCCAATAAAGTGGCTACTAAACGAATGAAGTTAGCTGGTAAATTGCTTGCGGAGAATAGCAAGGAGGCATTTTATGATGAAGTACTTAAAGCTCTATGGGGATATATCAGTGATAAACTTAATATTCCGGTTTCTCGTTTGTCTAAAGATAATGTAGAAGAGAAACTTAGAAATTATGGAGTCAGTGACGAACTAATAAAGGATTTCCTGAATACTCTGAATGAATGTGAGTTTGCACGTTTTGCTCCAGGAGATGAGAGTCAGGCTATGGATAAAGTTTATTCATCGTCATTGGAAGTTATGAGTAAGATGGAAAATTCAATAAAACGCTAATTTAGAGAAGAATAAGTCATGAAAAAAATATTGTTTATTGCTTTGGGTTTGTTAATGGCAGTAACTTCTTTCGGGCAGGATTCGTTAACAACAGATTCTACTCAGATGATACAGGGAGATACTGTCAGTATCCATAATGCAGAGTTTTCCGGTTCCAAATTAGAAGATGCCACAAAAGCTGAGGGAGATAGTGCATATATCAGAAATGACTTTGCGTCTGCAATCCAGATTTATGAATCACTTTTGCGTAAAGGCGAGTCGGCCGATGTATACTATAATCTTGGTAATAGCTATTATAAAATAAATGAGATAGCAAAAGCCATTTTAAACTATGAAAAAGGCCTTGTTGCTTCAACCCGGTAATGGAGATATTCGTGCCAATTTGGAGATAGCTCGTGGTAAGACTGTAGATAAAGTAGAAGTTGTTCCTGAGATATTCTTTGTTACATGGACAAAGGCATTAATTAATAGTATGAGCGTGGATTCATGGGCCATATGGGGGATTGTGAGTTTCTTGCTGCTAATTGTCTCTCTATATTTCTTTATTTTCTCGAAACAAGTGGTGTTGAAGAAAGTCGGTTTTATTACAGGCATTATCTTTTTTGATAGTTGTTGTAATGGCAAATGTTTTTGCTTCTAAGCAGAAAGAAGAGTTGTTGAACAGGGATACTGCGATAATAATGAGTCCGAGCGTAACGGTTAGAAGTACACCTAGTGAAAATGGTACCAGCCTATTTATTCTTCATGAAGGGCATAAGGTTAACATTAAAGATGATTCAATGAAAGACTGGAAAGAAATCCGCCTTGAAGATGGAAAAGTGGGATGGGTGCCGGTTGGTTCAATTGAAATTATTTAAGAATAGAATCTATAAATATTTCATCAAAGTCCGCCCTCAATAATCTAAGATTTATTGGAGGCGGACTTTATTGTATTATAACAAGTTATCGTTGATTTAGATTGTTTTAGCGAAAAAAGAGAAGCTTTTGTTTTGTTTTATCTTTTTTTTTCCTTAAGTTTATAGCGTGATAATAAAGTCACATAGTATTAACCATTAAATTTATGAGACATGAGAACAATAACATTTAATGAACTCCGTAAAATTAAAGATTCATTGCCTAGCGGTAGCATGCATAGAATAGCAGACGAACTCAATTTAAACGTCGATACAGTGAGAAACTTCTTTGGTGGTCATAATTTTAAGGAAGGGAAAAGTGTCGGAATACATCTTGAGCCTGGTCCGGATGGTGGATTGGTTATGTTAGATGATACCACTGTGCTCGATCGGGCATTAAGAATATTGGATGAATTAAATATGAGTAAAGAAGAAGCTACCGAATCTGTGCAGGTTTAAATAAGAGATAAAGTCAGAATCCCAATTGGCAAAACAATTGGGATTTCTTATTTGTTGAATTCAATAAATAAACGAATTATGGAAGAGAAATTAGTAACTTTAGCTATTCTGACTTATACAAAAGCTCAGATATTGAAGAATGTTCTTGAGAATGAGGGTATAGAGACGTATATTCACAATGTAAACCAAATACAGCCGGTTGTTTCATCCGGTGTGCGTTTACGTATTAAAGAAAGTGATTTGCCGCGTGCATTGAAGATTACCGAGAGTTCTGCCTGGCTTGCTGAAAGTATAGTAGGAGAGAAGACCCCTAAAGTGGAGCATCGCACTAAGAAGGTCCTTATTCCGGTTGATTTCTCTAACTATTCAATGAAAGCATGTGAATTTGGTTTCAATTTTGCTAAATCTTTTGATGCGGAGGTTATCTTGCTACATGTCTACTTTACGCCAATTTATGCTTCATCATTGCCATATGGAGATGTATTTAACTATCAGATTAGTGATGAAGAGACTGTGAAGAATGTATTGCATAAAGTACATGATGATCTGAATACTCTGTCGGAGAAGATTAAGCAAAAAGTAGCATCCGGAGAGTTTCCTGATGTCAAATATACGTGTGTCTTGCGCGAAGGTATCCCGGAAGAAGAAATACTCAGATATAATAAAGAACATCGTCCCAGAATCATTATAATGGGTACTCGAGGTAAGAATCAGAAGGATATTGATCTTATTGGTAGTGTAACTGCCGAGATAATTGAACGTAGTCATACTACAGTACTGGCTATCCCCGAAAATACTCCTTTCAATCGTTTCAATGAAGTGAAACGGATTGCCTTTATGACGAACTTTGACCAACGTGATTTGATTGCTTTCGATTCATTCATCAATGGACTTAGCCCATTTCATTTTTCTGTTTCTCTTATTCATTTATCGGATGTAAAAGATACATGGAATGAAATAAAATTAGCTGGTATTAAGGATTATTTCCAAAAGCAATATCCGGATCTTGAGATTCATTATGATGTGGTGATGAGTAATGATTTTCTGAATAGTTTGGATAATTACATTAAAACAAATCAGATTGACATTATTACATTAACTTCTTATAAACGGAATATATTTTCCCGTTTGTTCAATCGGTATTGCTCGTAAGATGATCTTCCATTCAGATACACCGTTGTTAGTTATTAACGGATGATCAGACACCTAAAAAAATAAGCTTTAAATTAATGGAATAATCAACATTATGTTTAATAATAAAGAGGCAATTTACTTATATATAGTAAATTGCCCTCTTTTATTTAATCCCTATTTCCATCTTGCTAATTTAGCCTTCTTTAGCTCTTAAAAAAATAAGAACCTGCATCCTGACAGGTTTTAGTCATTTCATTCACCATAAAACGAATAAGAAATAGATTTCACCTATTTCTCTTTTTGTGTTACGCTATTGTTCAGGATCAGATCAAGCAAAAAAAAGAGGCTGCCCAATTTCTCGAATCAGGCAACCCCTTTCACAAAAATCTTTGCGAAAAAAGATCTATTTGATCATTACATCATTTTCTCGATTTCTTCGAATTCCGGTCCCATATTCAAGTTGTAATATACCCGGTAAAGACCTTTGTAACCACAAATCTTTCTGATCAGGTTTCAGCTCTCTTGCTTTCTCGTAATACGGTTTAGCAGCTTCGTAGAATTTTTTTGATCTCAGCTTGTGCTGTTGCATAATTCGGGTCATTGATATCTGCCGGTGCTTTGTCAGCATATTCTTGTGCTTGTAACAGGTATACCAAACCTAAATTTGAGCATGCTTCTGCATATGCAGGATCTATGTCGAGAGTCTTTTATAGAACTCAATTGCTTTCTCATAATCTTTCATATTATGATACAGATATGCCTTCACATACAGATATAATTTGTTATTCGGATCTTTAGCCAACATATCATCAGCAAACTGCATTGCTTTTTATCATTTTGGTTGGAGCTGCTATAGTAGTCAACCAGATTTGCGAAGAAATATTGATTTTCAGGGGAACTTAACAATACCTTCCTGCAATTTTTCTACCCATTTAGCAGTATCACCTTTAGCTTTGTAAGCATCTGTCAACAATTGCATTGCAAATTGGCCATTTTCTTTGTCTTTCAGAGCATATTGAGCATATTTCATGACAGCATCTTTGTCACCTACTCTATCTGCAGCCAAAGTGGCATAATATGCTACCTGTGGCAAAATGGTGTCTTTTTCCAGCAAGTTTTCTTTTTCCATCATAGGCAGTGTAGCTGCATCTACATAAGCTGCAAAATATTTTAATGCGTCTTCGTTCTTATTTAAATTGAAGTATTGAATACCACCGTTAATCAAGTTAGGACGTTCTGCCAGAATTGTTTTTGAGTTGGCGCTTCTGTATTTGTTTTTAATTTTACCCTTTTCATTAGGAATCTGTGCCAGTTCGTCACATTTAACGTAATAATTGTACATATTCAGTACGCTATTGTATACTTTCAATGTATCATAAGGTTTTCTCAGATAAGCATTTTTCCATCTCCTTTCGTTGATTCTTTTCTGAATATAACCTGCTACGTCCCAAGTTGCCGCATTATCCTTTGTTTCAGGGTTAGTTAATGCTTCGTTAATCAGTTGTTCAGCTTTTGCGAAGTCAGGTTTTACTTCTCCGGCAATGCTTTTCGCTTCTTTTACATTTTTCTCTGAGCGAATGCAAAACTTACTGCCATCAGTAAAACCATTGAAAATAATACTCTTTTCATGATTGTTGTTTGATTAATTATTAATATTATGTCTATTCTTCTGTTTCATTTACCGGTGTATTCGTTTCCGGATCGCTTGGAATATTTCCTTCTCTTTCTTCTTCCGGAACTTCATCTTCCAGGCTTTCGGATGTAACTTTACATACAGAACCGATCTGGTCGTTACGTTTTTCAAGATTGATCAGACGGACTCCTTGAGTTGCACGGCCCATGATGCGGACATCAGCTACTTTCAGACGAATTGTAATACCCGATTTATTAATGATCATCAGGTCGTTTTCGTCTGTTACAGACTTGATTGTAACCAGTTTACCTGTTTTTTCGGTAATATTCATGGTCTTCACACCTTTGCCGCCACGGTTTGTTTTACGATAATCTTCAATATCAGAACGTTTACCATAGCCTTGTTCGGAGACAACCATTACGGACTCTGTCTCGAGATCCTTAATGCAAATCATGCCTATTACTTCATCCTGTCCGTCAGTCATCCAGTGTGATACCGCGAACTCCGGTAGCTGTACGGCCCATTACGCGAACTGCTGCTTCATGGAAACGTATGGCGCGTCCGTTACGTTAGCTATAATGATTTCGTTGTTACCGTTGGTCATACGCACTTCTATTACACTGTCGTCCTCACGAATTGTAATGGCATTGACACCATTCTGGCGCGGACGAGAGTATTGTTCTAGTAATGTCTTCTTGATGACGCCCTTCTTGGTACAGAACAGTACATAATGACTGTTAATATATTCTTGGTCGTTCAAGTTCTTCACGCGCAAATAGGCGTTAACAGCATCGTCAGAGTCAATGTTCAGCAAATTCTGGATGGCACGTCCCTTCGAGTTCTTTGTACCTTCAGGGATTTCGTATACTTTCAGCCAATAGCACTTACCTTTTTGAGTAAAGAACATCATCGTGTTGTGCATTGTTGCCGGATATATGTGCTCAACAAAGTCTGCATCGCGGGTTTCGGTACCTTTGGAGCCTACCCCACCGCGGTTTTGCGCACGGAATTCTGTCAGCGGTGTGCGTTTGATGTATCCCATGTGCGAGATGGTGATAATCATCTGATCATCCGCATAAAAGTCTTCCGGATTGAATTCTTCTGATGAATAAACGATTTCAGAACGGCGTTCGTCACCATATTTAGCTCTTACTTCCAGCAATTCGTCTTTGATTACTTTACGGCATACTTCATCATCGGCCAGGATACTTTCCAAATAAACCTGTTAACTGACGCAAACGCATTTCAACGATGGCGCGTGACTGAATTTCGCTCAGGTTGAAGCGTTCCATCAGTCCGGAGATTGCATCGTTTGGTGTTTTGGCGGCGCGGATGATACGAATTACTTCATCAATATTATCCGAAGCGATAATCAGACCTTCCAAGATGTGTGCACGTTCTTTGGCCTTACGCAGGTCGAATTGAGTACGACGAATTACCACATCGTGTCTATGTTCTACGAAGTAAACAATCAAGTCGCGTAAATTCAACATTTTTGGGCGTCCGTTGACCAAAGCCACGTTGTTAACGCCAAATGATGTCTGCAAAGCTGTCATTTTATAGAGCTTGTTCAACACTACACTTGCATTTGCATCCCGTTTTATATCAATAACGATGCGCATACCATCACGGTCAGACTCGTCGTTGGCATTTGATATACCTTCTATCTTTTATCATTGACAAGATCAGCAATTGCTTTAATCAATTCTGCCTTATTCACGTTGTAGGGAATCTCTGTAACGACGATCTTATCATGTGTTTGTCCGGATTCGATTTCTGCTTTCGCGCGCATAACCACGCGTCCGCGTCCCGTAAGATAGGCTTCACGTACGCCGCTTATGCCATATATATATCCTCCTGTAGGGAAGTCGGGCGCTTTTACATATTCCATCAGTTCCTCTACGGTCACATCTTTATTGTCAAGATATGCTTCGCAGGCATCGATGACTTCAGACAGATTATGGGGCGGCATGTTGGTTGCCATACCTACAGCAATACCGGAAGCACCGTTAACCAGCAAATTCGGAATACGTGTCGGCATCACCTTTGGGTTCCATCAGCGTATTATCGAAGTTAGGTTCGAAATCTACAGTCTCTTTGTAGAGGTCCTGCATCATTTCTTCACCTAATTTGTTCAGACGTGCTTCCAGTGTAACGCATGGCAGCAGGACTGTCGCCGTCTACAGAACCGAAGTTACCTTGCCCGTCTACCAGCGGATAGCGCATTGCCCATTCCTGAGCCATACGTACCATCGCAAAATATACAGAAGAGTCTCCGTGCGGGTGATACTTACCAAGTACTTCACCTACGATTCTGGCTGATTTCTTATAGGGTTTGTCTGACGTATTTCCCAGTTCCATCATTCCGTAGAGAATTCTGCGGTGAACGGGCTTAAAACCATCTCTAACATCGGGAAGGGCACGCGAAACGATGACCGACATGGAGTAGTCAATGTACGATGACTTCATTTCCTCCTCGATGTTAATCTTTATAATTCTGTCTTGTTCAAGCATTTAAAATGATTATTAATTATACATTCTACGGTTTATCAAAAACCACGCTAAAGTACTACTTTTCAAATACACTGTTTTTATGGCACGCCATTTGTAGATATAAGAAATAAAGCAAATATTGCAATACAAACTTGATTAAATGC
>VOFI01002081.1_pt1 | contig 14327 bp, 32 predicted proteins | sample 5384131 | NCBI WGS metagenome assembly VOFI01 (sample SAMN12384728, study PRJNA508395) | human gut metagenome | isolation source: healthy gut H | host: Homo sapiens
AAAGCATACATCAGAAGTAATACAAAGCATAACACGATTCTGTTAAACCCTACCTTTTTTACAAAAAGGATTTTTGTTTAATCTTTTCCACTTTTCGTCCTCCTACTTCTTTTGTTCCGTCTGTTTTAAATACGGAATCATTTCCTATCTCGCTGTCCTGCGCCACCGCCCCGTGTCTGCTTCGACTCCTTCAGGCGCCCGCTGCAATACTTGGAAAACATGAACCCCAGATTTCATACTTTTCGTAGTGTCAGAATCGAGATCGACTTTCGAACCCGTGACTTCAGAACTAAGATTTATATATAGTATAGTCTTTCTTTTTCCTGATTGAAATTGAAAATCTTCCTAAAAAAGGTTAAAAATTACACCACCGGGTAATATTTTACGCGGTAGTGTAACCTTTTCACCTTTTTCGCTTACTGTTGACCGGAAAACGGGTATAAAAGTCTTTGATTTTCCTCTTCATACATATTCTCTTTGGTGATCAGCTTACAGCCGGAATCAGATTATATTCCATCGGATAGCCTTCAATTGCTTTTTACTGCCTGTTCCACCCCCAGATATCCGATATTAAATGGTTTCTGGATCACGATCCCCTGAAAGACTCCGGCTTCCAAAAAGCTGGATCTGCTCCACGGAGTTGTCAAATCCAACGACCTTCACCTGACCTTCCATCCCCATTTTTCTGACGCCGCGGGCAGCACCGACTGCTGAATATTCATTCGTTCCAATCACAACATCAATCTCCGGCCGTTCTTTTAACATTTTTTCTGTCAGATCGCTTGCAAGATCGTAAGAAGAATTACAGTAGACGATATCCTGAATCCGATTTTGATCCTCTCCCAGACCTTCTCTGATCCCATCTCTCTTTCTGTCGCTGTGGAGCTTCCTTTTACGTGCGCCACAACTCCGATCTTTTTGAATCCGGTTTTAAAATTGTTTTTGCAAATGTTCCCAGTTCTCTTTCCCTGCTTTTAAAATTGTCGGTCGCAACCACTCCGTTGGCAATTTCTTTTGTCGATCACAGAATCCACCAGGATTACTTTAATACCGGCATTGATCGCCTCCTGAACTGCTTCTGTCGTATGTGTATAACTGCATGGCGCAATCAGAAACGCATCCGGATTCTTCTTGATACTCTCTTCAATCAGCCGGTTCTGCCCTTCATAATCATCCTCTGAATCACTTCCAACCACCTCGATCTCACAGCCAAATTCTTCTGCTCCCCAGCTTTGCTCCTTCGATCAGCCCGGTCCAGAAATCATTGGATTCATCAATGGTCTTAGGAACCATGATGATCTTATAAGTCCGCTTATTTTGAGAGCTGTCCTGAAGCACACCGATTGTGATCAGAATCAGGATCAAAGCACAAATCCGGCCGTCATTACCCCCAATCAGTCTTTTACCTGCCCGTCTCTTCATTGCTTTTTCCTCCATCAAAGGGATCGTCACGGTCGCAACCGTTCCCTCGCCTTTTCTGCTGATATAAGAAATCCCATATTCTGCCCCGTAATAGAGCTGCAGCCGTTTCTGCACATTATATACCCCCTACCCCATTTGACTTGGTCTTTTTCTCTTTTTTCTCCAGAATATGTTCCAATTCCGACTCTTCCATTCCGGCCCCGTCATCTGCAACGACCAGACAGACACGATTGCCTCTTCTGTAACCGCGAATATCCAGATTTCCTTTGGTCTCTTTATATTTCAGTCCATGATAGATTGCGTTTTTCCACCAATGGCTGAAGTACAAATTTAATGATCCAAACATCCAGGATCCGCTCTTCTACATCAATCGTATACTCCAGCTTATCTTTATAACGCATCTTCTGGATCGTAAGATAGCTTCGCACATAGTCGATTTCTTCCGCCACCGTGATCTGCTCTCTGTCGTTGCTGATACTCTGTCTGAGCAGCTTTGCCAGAGCAGATGTCATCAATACGACCTGATCATTTTCTCCTGCCTCTGACATCCAGATAATAGAATCCAGCGTGTTATACAGAAAATGAGGATTGATCTGCGACTGCAGGGCTTTCATCTCACTCTTTCGTTTCTGCTTCTGCTCATAGATATTCTGTTCCATCAATGCATGGATCTTTTTGCGTCATGGCATTGAACGATTTGCTAAGACTTCCAATCTCATTTTCTGCCGTGATTTCCACACTGGCCTGTTCAAATCCCCCTTTTCCACCAGACTCATCGAATCCCTTAAGCGTCTCAATGGTTTGGTGATCTCGCTGGAAATGAAGCTGGAAATCAGAATGACACCGATCAGAATCCCTGCTGCTGCCAGAAGATACAACATCTGTGCCTGCCGATTGTTTTTCATCAATTCCGTCACATAAGATGCCCCTACCACTGTCCATCCCGTCTTCTCAGATTTTGACATCGTATAAAGCTTACTGTCTTCCCTTCCTCTGTCTCCAGAAAATCCCTTTTGAAGCCAGGATATCCTCGATCCGTTCTTCTTTAATCCCACCATGATCAGCTGCTGCTGGGGATGGTAGATCATACTGCCTTTTTCATCCAGAATAAAAATATATCCCCTTGCTTCCAATGGATGTATTGCTGCAAAGACTGCTGATCGCACTGTAATTTAAGTCTAAAAAATACCCCTCGCGTTCTCCTGTCTGCTCATTCACAATCGCACGGCTTAAGGTGATCACCCAGTGATAGCTGCCTGCGATCGCATTCTGCACATGAAAGATGACACCGCGATCCCGGTCGGTTCGTGGATCGCCGCCTGATACCAGCTCTGCTGCCGGACATCCACATACTTATTGAGACGATCCGCTCCTGAATTGATAAAGCTTCTCCGTTATCTGCAACAGCCGCAACATTGTAAATATCAGAACGGCTTTCCAGAATCGTAGTAAACTGCGTCAGGATCCGCTCTTTCGCAGCCTCCTTTTCCTCAGGCGTCTGCTCCTGATTAAATAAATAACGCGACAGATCACTTCCACTTGCCGCCACCCAGGAAATATTTTCCATATAGTCTATATAGGAATCGATATCATAATTCACCTGACTGATCAGCTGAGAAGTCGAAGTTCTGGAATTCTCGTATATTGTTTTTTTGTGAAATTCATGGCGATCAGAAGAAAGATCAGAACCGCAACTACCACCAACACAGAAAAAGAGAGCATCATCGCGTCCCGTATACTCTTAAATCTTCCAAATATCGTCATCTCACGCTTTTTCATCACTTACTTCTCCCTGGAATACTCTTTTGGAGTCATTCCCGTGCTCTTTTTAAATGCAATGCTGAAATAGTGCGGATCACTAAATCCTACTTTTTCTGCGATCTCATAATTTTTCAGGCTGGTCTCACGTAACAGCTGCTTTGCCCGATCCATCCTGATTCCATTTAAAGCTTCTGTAAATGTCTTTTCCTGTCGCTTCTTTGAATACACTGCTGAAACGGCTTGTGCTAATGTTCAGATGTTCGCATACATCATTCAAGCTCAAAGACGGATTGCCGTAATTTTCTTAAGGTATTCAAGTGCAAGTCTTGCCCAGCGCTCTCCGCTGGACTGCCCTGCCATCTCCATTGCTTCCATGGCACGCTTAACATACGCTCTCACCTTTTCCATGGCATTGGTAAAGCTTCTGGACTCCATCACATCTCCGATATCACGCTCATCCATCTGAAAATCTTCACTGGCTCTGCGTACCACGCCGTAAATGATCATCATGATCTGCCGGAGCCATGATACAGCCTGGTTTCTTGTCACATATCCATGACTCGATCCATTTTTCCACATGATCCAGAATATCCATAAGCTCTTTCACTCTGCTGGTTCTTCGCTGCCTCCTCAATATCTTTAAAGTCCTGTTCCAGCTCCAGAAGATTTCCGCAACTCATCGGAGATTCACAGTCATATACCTGTCCGCTACCTTTTGTATACCGGTATTTTAAGGTCGCCACTGCAGACTCATAGGATTTCGGCAGTTCTTCCAGCTTTTCCACACAGAATCCGATTCCGATAGAAACGCTCAACTGCATGGCCTCTTTCACTGTCTTTTGAATCTCTCTGCAGATCACTTGAATCTCCTGAGAAAATTCTTTTGGGTTATCGCTCCATAACAGCATACAGACTCTGCTGTCCGAATCCCGATATGCAATTCCGGCATTTGATCACTGACGATCTCATTGCTGATATTTTCCACCACAAACGACATGAGTGCACTCTCTTTTTCAGTTCATCATTTGTATCATACAAACTGGAATATACATCGATATCTGTCGTCACAACACGGTAAAACGCACCTCCCAGTTCAATTCCGAATTCTTTTAATTCTTCCATACTCGTCTCAATCGCCTGCGTTCCCTGCAGCAGCCTGGACAAGGTTTTGGAAATAATCAATGCCTCATTCTTTGTATAGGTCCGATATGCTTTTTGAAGCGCATCGATCCGCTCCTCCTCCGTTCTCTCACTGTCCAGTTTTTTTCCCTGATCCTGGTCAGTACCTCTGTCAGCTCCTTTGCCGTCACAGGCTTCAGCAAAGTACTCTGCGACTTTATACTGAATTGCCTGCTTTGCATATTCAAAATCACTGTATCCGCTGAAAATAATGATTCTTGTCTGCGGCATATTTTCATAAATATATTTACTAAGCCCCATTCCGTCCAGATATGGCATACAAATATCCGTCAACACCACATCCACAGGATTTTCCTTTAAAAATTCAATCGCTGCTTTTCCATTTTTCGCAATCACCTACCAGTTTCAAACCCAAGATGTCCCCATTCTATCTTCGCGCTGATTGCTTCACGGACGAGGATTTCATCATCGACCAATAACACTTTATACACTTTTTGTATCCTCCCACCTATGACTCCTGTCAAAAACACAGAAATTCCTACGCCTAGTATACAACAAAGCACTGTATTGTGAAAGTAGAAATTTCGGCGGAGATTTTCTTTTATACATAGAAAAGTCGATGCCAGATATATCTGCATCGACTCTTTCCATGCCTGAAAGAAACGCTAAATATGATCGATTCCCAGTTTTTTTATCAAATATTTTCATAAGTACTACTGCTGATACAAAACTTGCTATACATGCAATAATTGCTGCAACTACTGTGGAATCAAATCCTGTCTGTGGGTTGATGACTTGTAACCATCAAAAAAAATTCCATTGGTTCCTGCTGAGTACTGTTTACTCCTCCAAATCCGATAATCGCACCCCCAATACCGGAAGCCAGAAAGCAAGGATAAACGGACGCTTAAACTGCAAAGTTACCCCATAAATTGCAGGCTCTGTAATTCCAAACATTGCCGAAATAATCGCAGGGCCACATACTCCTTTTAATTTTTTATTTTTGTTTTTTGAGCATGATCATCAGAACCACCCCTGCCTGTGTGCAAACGCAGAAGCAAAGTCCTGCGATCGTAATCGCGTCATATCCGAGAGTTGCCATATTATTGACGTTCAGTGCAACAAATCCCCAGTGCACCCCAAACATCACACATACCTGAATCAATGCTCCATAAAGAAATCCACAGATTGTAGAGTTAATTTCAAGAGAAATCCCATCAGAGCTCCCAACAAATTACTTGCGAATGTTGCAATCGGTCCCAATACCAGAAGTCCCAGAACAACACCGCCCAAAATTGTAAGCATTGGTACGACAAATGCCTTCACCAACTGTGGAATACAACGATCCAAAAATCGTTCCAGCTTTGCCGCAAAAAAGCAGACTAATACAACCGGAATCACAGAGCTTGCATAATTCATCAGAATCACTGGAATCCCCAAAAATGTAACATATACCGGTGACTCAAAAATCGTTCCTGCAAAAAGGGTATACAGTGGCTCACCTCCCATAATGACCGCAATAGACGGGTACACAAGAGCTGCACCGATAGCCATTCCAACAAACGGAGTCCCACCGAATTTTTCATTGCCGTATATCCTAAAAAGACGGGCATAAAGTAGAAAAAGCAATCCCCTGCAATGGAAAGGATCTGATAGGTTCCTGCCGTTGCATCCATCAAACCGGTCGCAGTCATAAGTGCCAGGAAACATTTAATAATTCCAGTTGCGATCAACAGATTTAAAAATCGGAGTAAAGACTCCTGAAATCGTATCGATAAACCGGCTTGAGATTTTTCTTATCTTTCATTTCCTCTTTAAATTCTTTTGCATCTTTTAATCCGCTTTCTTCTTTCTGCATATCATACACAGATAGTAATTCCTGATATACATCACCCACATGACGTCCAATCACAATCTGATACTGACCCCCGCCTTTTACGACGGAAAGCACACCTTCTATGTTTTTTACTGTTTCGTCTTGAATTGTGTCCTCCTGCTTCAACTGAAACCGAAGCCTTGTTGCACAATGATATACATTGAGAATATTTTCTTTCCCACCGATTGCCTCTACAATCTCTCTGACCATTTTTTCATATTTCATCTCGATCCCTCTCTTTTCATTCGAATACAATCACTTTCTATTCGCCTTTTTCACATCTGATTTTTCTTGATTCTAATGTTTCATTTACAATTGTAATCTGCGTTCCATGAACAGATTCTACTTCTACGCTTTTTACACGGCATCCGCTCCACTCCATGTTTAGAATAAAGCCACTCTTTGTTCGGATTCCACTAACATTTCCATCCGGCATCTCCTGCGGCAAAGCAGGTAAAAGATAAACAACATCCTGGTAGTCCTGTACGATCATTTCCAATATCCCACAGGCTCCTCCAAAATTTCCATCAATCTGAAACGGTGGATGGTTATCCAAAAGATTGTCTAAAGTTGCCTCTGCCAATAATTCTTGAAGATTTTGATATGCTTTTTCCTTCTTCCACAGTCTTGCAAAAAACAGGATAATCCACGCTTTACTCCATCCTGTATGACCTCCGCCATTTTCCAGACGTCGATCCAATTTTTTTCTGCTGCTTGTGCCAGCTTCGAGTCTGGTCTTTCCGGATCTGCTGTGCAGGATACAAAGCAAACAACTGTGAAATATGACGGTGTCCCACTTCCAATTCTTCGTAATCCTGATCCCACTCCTGAATCTGACCATATTTTCCAACTTTTAATTTCGGCAGATTTTCTATCCGGTCTTTACCAGCCCTGTTAATGGTTCCTCTCTTTTCCAAAAATCTCTACCGTTTTCAGATAATTACTGAATAATTCTCTTACAATTTCAATATCCATGGTTGGTCCCATACAGAGACATCCATACTGATTCTTAGCCGTGATGTAAATATTTTCCGGAGAACTAGATGGTCCTGTCACCCACTTTCCATCTGAATTCTGAACCATATAATTCATAAAAAAACTGTACACTGTCTTTTTTAAAATCGGAAAAATATTCCTCCAAAAATCCCTTATCTTTTTTGTATACTGATAATGTTCATATATATGCAGACACAGCCAGGCTCCGCCCATCGGCCATATCGTAGAGCTGGTATGATAATCCTGTGGTGCACAATCCCCCCATATGTCAGTATTGTGATGACAGATGATACATGGATGCCGCCACCTCTTTTCCCCTTGGATGCATACGCTTCAAATGCTCCAGAAGCGGAAGGTGTAATGCCTGCAATCCTGTTTTTTTTTTTCCGCCATCCAGTAATTCATCTGAATATTGATGTTTATAGTATATTTGCTTCCCCCACATGGGTTCAAATTCTTCATTCCAGATTCCCTGCAAATTTGCCGGAAGGCTACCCTCTCTGCTGGAACTGATCAATAGATATCTTGCAAAAATCATAATACAGATTCACCAGCCCGATATCATGATGTCCTTCCCGGATTCTTTTTTTAATCTTTCTGGTGTTGTGAGATTATCCAGATTCATTTCCTGTCTGAAAGTGAGACGACTGGCATTAAAGTATGTTTGATAATCCTGAATATGCTCTCTTTTCTCTCTGCATACGTGTCCAGAGATAATGAAGCCAGATGCTCTCTGCACCATTGTTTCGGTTCTGCAGATCGAAATGTCGTTCTTCCCGTAAAACAGATCAGAACTTTTCTTGCCTTTTCTACAATAATACGGCTTCCCATCTGATATTGCCTTCCCCACAGGAACAAACTCGAACTCCCATGGCAAATCCAATTCCTTCCCTTCCTCCGGATGATCCTTCCAGCCAGATGTACTGATTTTCCTCTGCCAGAATCCGATCACAGAAGGATACTCCGCGACCTGATCGATTGTCTTTCTGGTTGCAGATATCTCAAGGTTAATGTCCTCTCCACTTTCTGCACAAATACTGTACATAGCCACTTTTGCCGGATTTGAGGCAAAAATTCACGATTCCATTTTTGTTCTTCCCACACAGTATTCAATCTTTCCAACTGCCTGTTCTAAATTCAATATTCTCTGATATGCTTCCACTTCTGCTGCAGATTCCTTTAAATATGGCAGTCCACTTTCATCCCGAGCCAGTTTTCGCTCTGCTTCCTGATCCATAAAACGAATCCAGATATCTCCTAACGGCTGGTACACCCGCATATTAGGACTTGTAGCATACATACTTTGTTCTGCCAGTTTCTCTGCTTCCTGAACGTTTCCTTCAAATAAACATTCTCTGATTTTTTCAAGATATCTTCCTGCATCAGGATTAACCCGATTTGAAAAATCCGCCTGACCATACGGAATCCTCATTCACCTGTATCCGCTCTTTTGCAACATTTCCGAACACCATTGCTCCAAGAAATCCATTCCCAATTGGAAACGCCTGGTTCCATTCTTCCGCCTCTTTCCGGAAATAAAAATATTTCCCATAGACTCCTCTTTTTTCTTCTCAAATAAAGCTCTATTTGTTACTATCATTATAATAAAAAACAGATTTTTAAAAGTTCGAATTTTGAAACTTTAAAACCCTCGAAACAACACACACGTTCTATCTACAGGATTGGATGATTTTTTTATCGAAACCAACATTTGTTCATTCGATGTAACCAGCACGATTTTGGCTTTCGTCTTATCAAAACTATACTTTGGCGGCCGCCCTTCACGATTCTGATATTCAGTGATGTATTTTCCTGAATTCGAAAAAATAAAGATCGATGTCTCCTCATCCGCTGATTCGATATAGTTTTTCCTGCTGTCTGTCATTCATTGTCGTATACAAAAACTTATGGTAATAATGCATTTTATGCTGCAAATTGATCGCCGCAGATTCTGAATAACTGATTCCAAACGCTGCCAGGTGTTTGTATTCATGCAAATCCACCGCCAGACGTTTTAACTGATCTTCCTCTATTCCAAACAATACAGATCTAATATCTTCTGACAAAATTTTTTCATATTCCCATATGCCATGCCCCCTGAATATAATCTGTGATATTACATTTTCCATTGCTATTATAAATTTCCTTCTTCCCCCTGCCGTACTGCTTCCAGTTTAAAATCTAAATAATCTTCAAAACCAATGTCTCTGACAAACTTGGAAATCGTTGACTTTGAAACAGCACACATCTTTGCCACATCACTGATCGACATTCTTGAAGCTCCCATAAATTCCAGATCATCATTTTGGCAATATAAAATTCTGTAGAATCCGGTTTTTCTCATTCAATGCAGTGATGAGTCTATTATATAAAATGTACATAGTTAATCTCCTTTTTCATATGTACTTCTATTTTAACCGAATTTTTTTCTGTTTAAAATAGCAATCTGCCTTAAATAAGTAAAAAGACATACCATACAGCATGCCTTTCTACTTATTTACAGCTTTACAACGTTACAATTTTTCCTTCTTCATCCCAGATCGTGCCAGTCTTTTGCGCCTTCCCACAAAAAATACCTGACCTTTCACAAGACGGTTGTTTCTCTCTGTGTCTCGATCGTCTTCATCTCTTCTTCAGTCAGCGGATCCTCTGTCATCGCTTTCAGGTTACTTACATATTCTGCTTCATGAACAGAGAACGGAATCGGAATCTGTCCTCTGATGTGCCCATTTTAAAGCGATCAGCGCCGGATGACAGCCATGTGCCTTTGCAATTTCCTGCATCTCAGGAGTCTGCAGGTCTGCAACATCCTCCGGACAGATATCTCTCTCCGGTCTCTGTGGGGAACCAAGCGGCATGAATCCGATCGGCTGAATCTTATGTTCCGTCAGATAATCAAAGATTTCCTTCTGCTGGAAGCACACATGCATCTCGGATTCACAGGCAGACACGGCATTAATTTCCATAAGCGGCAGTACTGCCTCCATTTTCGGAATGGTCATATTGGAAATTCCAATGTGGCGGATCAGTCCTTTTCTCACCAGTTCTTCACACTGGCGGTATGTATCCATAAACTCCTCCACACTGAAGGGTTTGGAATCCGGATTTCTGGAATCCACATCACAGAATGGTGCATGGTAGTTCGGGAATGGCCAGTGAATAAAGAACAAATCAATGTAGTCACACTGCAGGTCCTGAATGCTTTTTTCTGCAGGATTCCTCTACTCTCTCATGCATATCATTCCATACTTTTGTCATGATAAATAAATCTTTCCGTTCTACCACACCCTCTTCAAAGGCCGCATGGAATACCTCTCCAATCTGATGTTCATTTCCGTAGCATGCTGCACAGTCAAACATACGATATCCGCTGCGGATTGCACCTGCAACTGCATTTGACACCTCCTCTGTGTAAAACGGTCAGAACCAAATGTCCCCATTCCCACACATGGGATTTCTTCTCCTGTATACAATTTTACTTTTCGGCACCATTGCCGGCTGAATCATTTCTGCCATGTTTTGTCCCTCGCTTTCTTTATTTTAACTTTGTTATTTTTACCTCTTTAAAAATGCGTTCCATATCTTCTTTTACAAAAATCCGGTTTCTTCTCGAAGTGCTGCCGCCGCTGAAATCGCGCTTGCAAGTCTTAAACTTCCTTCCACGGAAATCTTCTGACTCATTCCGACTGCAAATCCGGCAATCATGGAATCCCCGCATCCCACGGTATTGACTGCATCGATTTTCGGAACCTGCGCCTGATAAATCCCTTCTTCACACACCACAAAGGAACCCTCTGCGCCAAGCGAAACTGCTACGATCTCCACGCCGCCTTCATGAATCTGCTTTGCTGCTTCAATCATTTCCTCCAGGCTGTCACAGGACATGCCTGTCAACATCCGGATCTCATCCAGATTCGGTTTGATCATTGTCGGTTTTGCTTGAATCCCCATGGTAAAGCAATGCGCCGCTTGTATCCAGAATCACATTCCGTTTTTCCTCTCTGCAGATTTCCACCAGACGCTGATACGCGCTTCCATCCAGTCCTTTTGGCACACTTCCGGACATTGCTATCACATCTGCCTGTTTTACCAGATTGCGGAATTTCTTTAAAATCCCTGAAACTGCTCTTCTGTTACCGTAAACCCCGGTTCCAGAAATTCTGTCTGCACACGATTCGTCTCATCCCAGATATTGATGCAGGAACGGCTCTCTGCTTCCAGATGGTAAAACTCACTTTGAATTCGAAAGGCTTTAACGCCTCCTCAATATAATTTCCCGCATGGCCTCCTACAAAACCTGTGGCAACTACTTCTTCTCCTGCGATTGCTGCAGGTTTTGAAACATTGAGTCCTTTTTTCCGCCCGGAGTGTATGCACACTCCTTCACACGGTTTACTTCTCCCAGACGGAAATTTTCTACAACGTAACGTTTATCGATTGCTGCGTTTAATGTCACGGTCAGTATCATCTTACAACTATCTCCCCACTCATTTACGATTCGTTTACAAGTAACACTTTTCCTTTGACCAGTCCCGGCGTCTTGAACATCTGAAATGCCTCCTGTGCCTGACTCATCGGGACTTTTTTGTAGATAAATCCCGGATCGAATTTTTAACTGTCCTGTTGCAAAATAATGTGCGGTCAGCTCCCACTCTTTTCCCGGAAACGGTGCACTGTAAGACATCCAGGAACCGGTCAGGTGGAACTCTTTCCGGTTCATATTCTCCCACATTGCCGGTGTAAATGTAAGCTCTGCATGTGGTGTTCCGATAAAGCAGACATTTGCTTTATTGCCCGCAAGTTCAAATGCCATATGCATAGTCGGGACCTGTCCTGCCGTCTCGAACACATAGCCATATCCCTTTTTTCCCGGTAAGTGCCATTGCTTCCTGCATATAATTTTCTTTCGTTGTATTGATGACTGCATCTGCACCCAGACGTTTTGCCAGTTCCAGACGCTCCTCGCTGATGTCAAATACCACAACCTTTTCTGGAGCCGAAAATCTTTGCCCACTGCATGGTGAACATTCCGATCGTTCCACCGCCTAACACAGCAACATACTGCCCTCCCTGATACTCGTTCTGTAACAATCCGTGAAGGGCAACTGTAGAAGGCTCGAACATAGCGGCCTGCTCATAGGAGATCGAAGAATCATAGACAACTGCATTTTGTTCCGGAATCACCACATAATCTGCATTGCTTCCCTGTTCTCTGGAGCCGATAAAGCTATAATGCTTGCAGAGGGAAAAGTTTCCATTCTGGCAGTCATCACATTTCATACAAGGCTTTAACGGTGCACCGGATACTCTGTCTCCGACTTTTTACCTTTGTGACACCTTCTCCGATCTCCACAACATCTCCGGAGAATTCATGTCCAAGTACGATCGGATAAAAGTGTACTCCATTGTGAAGCACTCTCGGAATATCCGAACCGCAGATTCCGGATGCCCGAACCTTTTAACCTTCACTTCTCCCGGTCCCGGAATCGGCTCTTCATAATCCAGATACTGTACATCTTCATTTGCACAAACTACTGCTGCTTTCATCGTTTCTTTCCTCCTGTCTTTTTCATCAGACTTTTTTAATTGTTCATACAGAGCTCTGTATGTCTCATAATTCTTTTCGTGGATTTCCTTATGCTCCACATTCGGCGTATGGACTCTTCCTTTATTGACGGTCTTCTCCACCGCTTCTTCAAAGCTTTCATACATTCCTACTCCGACTCCTGCAAGAAGTGCCGCTCCCAGTGTGGTTGCAGTATCTGATGAGGGGACTTCCATGGTTTTTCCGGTCACATCGGATTTGATCTGTGTCAGAGGTGTGAATTTTGCTGCTCCTCCCATTGCTTTTAACACTTCCACTTTTTGCTCCTGCTTCTTCTGCCGCTTCCAGATTGTGCTTCAGTGCATAGGCAGTTCCTTCCATTGCAGCCCGGATCAGATGCCCTTTTTTCTTGCTGAAATCCAATCCGTAGAAAACACCTTTTGCATATGGATTCCAGATTGGGGAACGCTCACCGGACATATATGGAAGGAAGACGACTCCGTCACTACCCGCCGGAATTACTTTTGCCTCTTCGTTCATCTGGATCCAGAGAGCTGACGCCCCTTCGCTTTCCTTCCTCTCGTTCCCAGTCTCCAAATTCCTTTTCCAGCCAGCGCATGACACCGCCGCCTCCTGTAGTTCCCCCTGAAGCAGCCAGTGTCCCGGCACAACATGGGCTCCGAGGATCAGCCTCTCGTCTGCACAATAATGATCCATGCAGATACTCATCCCCCTGCCTGTCCGCCTTGCTCCTGTGTCTCTCCATCGTGAAGTACACCGACTCCCCAGTGTTCCGCAGGCTGCATCCAGACCGCCTGCCACAACCGGGATTCCCACGCAAAAGTCCACTTTCTTTGGCCGCTTCTTCTGTCACGGTTCCGATCACAGCATGGCATGGATAGATTTCAGGAAGCAGATCCTTTGAAAATCCTGAGCTCCTCACACATTGCAAAATCCCAAGTCATTTCCTGCATATTAAAGCAATGCAAACCATAGCCCTGAGAAACATCCTGTGTCATTTTTCCAGTCAGCTTAAATGCAATATAGCTGTTTGACTGTAAGATCTTTGCTGTTTTTGCATATACTTCCGGAAGATTTCTCTGATACCAGACAATCTTAGGCGTTGTATACGATGGCTGCAGGGAGTTTCCACACAGCTTGAAAATCCGATCTTTTCCGATTCTCTCATTCAATTCATCACAGATGTCCTGCGCTCTTGTGTCCATCAGATCGGTGTATTTGTCAGAACGTTTCCGTTTTCATCCACTGCGATGGCTGACCAGCTCTGACCGTCAATTCCGATTCCCGCAATCTCATCCGGTGAAATCTCAGCTTTTTGTAACATTTCCGGAAGTACCTGGCAGATTGTATTCCACCAGTCCTCCGGATTTTGCTCTGCCCATCCGGGCTTTGGATAATACACCGGATACGTTCCGCTCTGCGCGGCCAGGACTTCTCCTGCTTTATTAAATACAGCGATTTTACATCCGCTTGTTCCAATATCAATTCCAATTAAATACGTCTTCATGTTCTCCTCCAAAACATTCCGAAACGTTTCGGTTTTCGGGATAAGCTTTTGCTCCAGCA
>VOFI01001507.1_pt1 | contig 14300 bp, 24 predicted proteins | sample 5384131 | NCBI WGS metagenome assembly VOFI01 (sample SAMN12384728, study PRJNA508395) | human gut metagenome | isolation source: healthy gut H | host: Homo sapiens
GGAGCTATGATCGAACCTCTTGCTGTGGCAGTTCATGGTGTAAAACAGATGGGCGATGTGGCTGGCATGAATATTGCAGTCCTTGGAGCAGGACCGATTGGAAATCTCGTGGCACAGGCAGCAAAAGGAATGGGGGCAGCGAAAGTGATGATCACAGATATCAGTGATATTAAATATGCAAGAAAAGGAAGCACGATTGTACTGGTGGCTGTTTTTGCAGGAATGGCAGAAGTAGATCTTGCAGTGGCAAATGATCACGAACTTGACATTAAGAGCACGATGATGTACCGCCATGATGATTACATAGATGGAATCAGACTGGTGAATGAGGGAAAAGTTCATTTGAAACCGCTCATCTCAAAGACATTTGCTTTTAAAGATTATCTGAAGGCATACCAGTATATTGATGATAACCGCGAGACAACGATGAAAGTAATTATCAACGTCAATGAAAAGTAAGGAGTTCGTATGGATAACAAAAATGGAAAAGTACCGCTGATCAGTAAGATTGCATATGGGTTTGGTGATGTTGGATGTAATTTCAGCTGGATGTTTGTCAGTAATTTTCTGATGATATTTTATACAGACGTGTTCGGAATCAGTATGTCGGCTGTGTCAGCACTTATGCTTTTTTCAAGATTCTGGGATGCAATCAATGATCCAATTGTCGGGAGACTTACGGATAAAACAAAATCGAAATGGGGACGGTACCGTCCATGGCTGTTAGTAGCGGCACCAATTACAGCGATCCTTCTTGTTATGACATTCTGGGCAAGACCCGACTGGCCACAGAATGGAAAAATCATTTATATGGTAATTACATATTGTCTGCTGGTTTTGGGGGTATACCTGTGTGAATATTCCATATGGAACCTTGTGTGGTGCTATGACACAGGATATTGATGAACGTGCAAAAATAAATACATCCCGTTCGGTTGCAGCTATGATTGCAATTGGTGTGTTAAATATTATTACAGATATGGATGTATTTTTACAGCCTGTCATTTCTTCTGCTTTGCGAAGACGAAAGAGGCAGTGATTATTCCGGAAAAAGAAAAAATTTCTGTAAAGATACAGTTGAAAGCAGTCATGCAGAACAGACCATATCTTCTTGCGTTGGCAGGACAGATATTATTTGGATTTACATTGTATGGTAGAAACGCAGATATTCTGTACTACTTTACATATGTGGAAGGAAATGCCTCCTACTACACAACTTATTCGATGTGCATCATTATTCCTTCTATCATAGGGGCAGCCTGTTTTCAACCATTATTCCGCAAGTTGAATAACAAAGGAAGAACAGCATCTATCTTTGCTTTATTTACAGGAATTTCCATGTTGTCTATGTTTTTCTTCAATGCTAAAGAGTCACCGGCTATTTTTTATGCATTATCCGGTCTCACACAGTTTTTTTTCTCTGGATTTAATACCGCAATCTATGCAATTATTCCAGACTGTGTGGAATATGGGGAGTGGAAAACCGGACTTAGAAATGACGGTTTTCAGTATGCATTTATTTCACTTGGAAATAAAATCGGAATGGCAGTTGGAACAGCACTTTTAGCAGGATTACTTGGAAAATATGGTTATATTGCAAATCAGACACAAAATGCAACTGTACTTTCAATTATGAAACATGCATTTACGACGATTCCGGGTGTACTGTGGATTGTGACTGCGGTTGTATTATTTTTCTACCGGTTAAATAAAAAACGTTATAACGAGATTGTGGAGGAACTGAAAAATGGAAGAAAAAGTTGATATTGTGGCATTGGGGGAATTACTGATTGATTTTACGGAAGCAGGACACAGTCAGGGTGGGAGAAAACTGTTTGAACAGAATCCCGGTGGTGCTCCGGCAAATCTTCTAACCGTTGCAAGCCACTTTGGGTATCGCACATCTTTTTCAATCAGATCTAAGATATTTCCTATTGTTTGAAATAGCTTTTTGTAATAATCTACTTCCATTCCATGCATTAAACATATGGGCTAATTTTCTCTGGTTGTCATCCAGCGGCAAACCAGACCATTATCCATAGAAAAATCCTGATTTGCCGGATCATCCATAAAATCTTCAAATAATTCGTATAAAAAATAAGGCTGACTCATTTGATTACTTTCGCTGATATGGTTTTTTAAACAAGTGCTAATAGAAGAAAAAATCGCATCGATTCAATAGAAATTCCCCTTTCGTAGTTAGGATTGAGTATATCCATCATAACACGAACGTATATTCGATTCAAGAAAATGCGGATATTTTTAAAGTGATTGTGTCAATTTACAATCAATTTCTATTCAATGTGGTTTTCCGGCAGGTTCTGTAAAATAAGCTCAGATCAAAACAATGACTGAAGGAGCTTTTATGCAACAGAATATTGAATTTGAGCGGTGCATCTTACATTGACGGAAAAAAAGACGCAGAGGTATAATAAAAAGGAGTTTACGGTCTTTTCACTATTAAAGTGGAGAGAGCGCATGAAATATAAAAGGATGAGGAAAAAATGACAACCAAATACGAATTTAGAGACATTCTTCCAGAGGAGTTAGATCAGGTGATTCAGATCGAGCAGATCTGTTTTCCGCCAAATGAGGCCTGCTCTGCCAAGAGTATGAGAGAACGAGTGGCAAATGCACCAGAGACATTTATGGTTGCAGTGGATAAAGAAACAGGTAAAGTTGCCGGCTTTCTCAATGGGGTGGCAACAGACGAAGCAGTTTTTCGTGATGAATTTTTACGGATAGTACTCTTCACAACCCGGAAGGAAAGAACGTTATGCTCCTTGGGCTTGATGTTCTTCCGGAGTATCGCCACCAGGGGCTTGCCCGTGAAATCATGACACAATATGTGGAAAGAGAACAAAAAAAGAGGACGCGAATGCCTGTACCTGACCTGTCTGGATAACAAAGTAGAGATGTACAAAAAAAATGGACTACACCGACAACGGAATTTCCGGTTCCGCTTGGGGCGGGGAAGAATGGCATGATATGAGCAGGAAAATCAGATGATCCGGCTTCAGGATATTGCGGATATGGCGGGAGTGAGCAGGACTACCGTATCAAATGTAATAAATGGCAATACGAAAAGAGTTTCCCAGAAAACCATTGATAAAATAACGGCAATCCTGAAAGAACAGAATTATGTTCCGCATATGGGTTCCGTTATGCTGTCCGGACATGGTTCCAGGATCATAGGCGTGGTACTTGGTTTTGCCCAGGCTCATGGAATGTACTCCCTGCAGGACTCCTTTGTAGGAGAACTGGTAGGAACCATTCAGATGGAAGCTGAAATGAAAGGATACTATATCATGCTGATCGGAGGGGAGAATATCCAGAACGTGGTGGATATTGCTTCCAGATGGAATGTAGAAGGACTGATCATTCTGGGATATAATGATGAAAAATATCGGAAATTGTCCAGAAAGCTGAATAAGAAAATGGTTCTCATAGATGCCTATCCCGCAGGAGAATATTTTTTCCAGAATGTGGGAGTGGATGATTATTCAGGCGGCTATCAGATTGAAGTTACCTCTGTTCCTGCGGTTTTGACAAAGCTTTGTTTCTTGCAGAAACAGATATTGACAGTGATTACAGCCGTTGGATGGGCTTTAAGCAGGCTATGGAAAAAGAAGGAAAATTCTGTAGCCGCACTCGTCTGATCGTGATCCCGGGGGAAAGAAACCGCCGTATCCAGAAATATAAAGAACTTCTTCCGCGTTTTCTGCAGGTAAAAGCAGTGGCATTTTCCTCAGATTATGCAGCAATTGAGGCCATGAACTTTTGTCAGATCATGGAATTAAGGTTCCGGAACAGGTATCTGTTACCGGCTTCGACGACAGTATCTATGCCAGAATGGTCCGTCCAAGACTTACAACAGTTCATCAGGATGTAGGTCAGAAGGCACATTTGGCGTTCAGCCGCCTGCTTCGGATGGTTGCCGGGGAGCAGTTAAAAGAGTTTAATATAAAAAAGTCCGGTGTACCTTGTAAAAAGAGATTCTGTGAAAATATGAACAGATCGTTCAAAAGAATTTGAAGAGAAGACAGTCAGGCTATAGAGCCTGTTTGAAAAATCATTCCCGCAATCTGCACGCCCCACTTTGCGGTATATTTCACCCGAATTCGGTTGCCGTAGCCCGCTACGGCGCCCCTCATCCGGGCGAAATCTCCCACAAATTGTGACGCACATCTTGCAGAAAGCCTTTTTCAAACACGCTCTGGAGCTTGACTGTTTTTTTCGTAACAGAAGCTTACGTTTGGATTCCTGTTACATAAAGAAAACAATTTGCATGAAATCCCTGCTATCCGGGGAAATTATAAGACAGGGGGGACAATCTGAGAACTCATGAATCTTCATGATAAAAAAACTATACAATATGCACAAAATACAAAATAAAAGTTTGTCTACAATTTAAGCTTCTCGAGAAACCTGTTGATTTTGCTGAAAAGTTACGATATTATGAAGCCACCGAAAGGAAAGCAGGACAGACGTGTCCGGAAAAGCTTTCAAATAAACAAGTGCTGCGCAGCCTTCATTGAGTAAAATAATGGAGGAAAGAAAGATGAACAAGAAACTTATTTGCACATTAATGGCAGGTACATTGCTGGTTGGTACAGTTACCGGCTGCGGCAGTTCCTCTGAGGGAGATTCTTCTGCAAAAGGAACAGAACTGGAACTTTTTTCCAGCAAGGCAGAGAACAAGGATATTCTTCAGAAGCTGGTAGACAAATTTAATGAGACACATGAGGACGTGACAATCAAGATCACAGCTCCGGCAGATGCAGGAACTGTATTAAAGACCAGAAGGGCGAAGAATGATATGCCGGATATCGTTGCAATGGGCGGTGACAACAACTACACAGAGGTAGAAAGTGCCGGAATGCTGGTGGACTTAAGCAGCGAGGATTACATTTCCAATATTCAGGAATCCTACCTTCAGATGGTATATGATGTAAATAAGGATAAAGAAGAGAAAGCATATGGCGTTCCGTATGCAACAAACGCTTCCGGTGTCATTTATAACGTTGACAAATTCAAAGAATATGGCATTGAGATTCCAAAAACATGGGACGAATTCATTGATGTACTCGAGAAACTTCAGGATGCAGGTGAACAGCCACTTCTTATGACATACAAAGATGCATGGACAAGTAACTGCCCATGGAACAGTATTGCATCTGACCTTGCTCCGGAGAGCTTTAATGATGAACGTAAAGCCGGCAAGACCACATTTGTTGGAACCCACGAGGAAATTGCAGAAAAAATATATGAAGCTTCTTGACTATGCTCAGGACGATTTTATGGGACTAACCTACGACGATGGAAACAAAGCTTTTGCAAATGGAGAAGCTGCCATGATCATCAATGGAAACTGGGCAGTCAACCAGTACAAAAATGCAAATAAAGATATCAATGTGGATATGTTTGCATTCCCGGCTTCCAATGAGGAATCCCAGAACTATGTAACCTCTGGTGTAGATATACTTCTTGGCGTATGCAAAGACAGTGCAAAATGAAGAAGTGGCAAAAAGAATTTGTATCCTTTATGCTTGAGCCAGAAAATGCAAAAATGTACATTGATGATCAGTTTGCTTTCTCAGCTGTAAAAGGTGTAGAGCAGGAGAATGAGACCGTAGCTGGTGTGAAAGAAGAGATTGCAGCTGGAAAGGTTGCCAACTTCCCGGATCATTACTATCCATCCGGATTTGATATGTCTGCGCTTCTGACCGAAATGTGCTTGAACTACACAAACGGAATGGACAACGAGGAGAATATAAATCAGTTCCTTGCACAGTGTGATGAGAAATATGACATTGCAAATGTAGACTGATCTATGTGACTGATGGAAAATACAGGCGAAAGGTGAAGAACGTGAACCGTCACCTTTTGAGCCGTATGAATTGTAAGGCTGCTGGCCACTGAGTGAACAGCAGCCTTGTAAAAAAATAAGGGAGGATTCCATGAAGAATAAAGCCCCACGGAAAAAACCTGCTGTTAACCGGGTTTACTACATTTATGTAGGAATTCTTGCAGTTCTGTTTTTTTCACTTTCCACACCATTCCATTCTTAAAAGGTGTTATGTACAGTTTTACAGACTGGAGAGGATATGGAGAGTGGAATTTTGTAGGACTTCGAAATTATATCCATATGTTTTCTGATGTGGATACAGGAAATGCATATTTGTTTACATTCAAATTTGCGGTGATCACTACTATTCTGGTAAACGTGATCAGTCTGATACTGGCCTGTGCATTAAATGCAAAGATCAAGTTTAAAAACACAATCAAAGCTTTTTATTTCCTTCCATATATGCTGGGAAGTCTGATCGTAGGATTTATTTTCAACTATATTTTTGCGAACCTGATTCCACAGCTGGGAAAAGGCCTTGGAATCAAAGCTTTAAGTGTAAATATTCTTGGAACCAATTATGCTATCTGGGGAATTGTTGCGGTATCCTTATGGATCGGATGCGCTTTTTAACACCTTGATCTACATTGCAGGACTTCAGTCCATTGACACAGATGTATATGAGGCTGCTGACCTGGATGGAGCGACCGGCTTAAAAAAGATTCAGCAAAATCACGTTCCCTCTGCTGGCACCATCTTTTACCATCAATATGGTACTTTCCGCAAAGGGTTATCTGATGGTTTACGATCAGATCATGGCTATGACAGATGGCGGTCCTGGAACCAGCACAACATCTATTGCAGTATTGATCTACAAAAAGGGCTTCGGAGGCGGACAGTTCGCTTATCAGTCAGCCAATGCGGTTATGCTTTTTTGTTGTAGTAGTACTGATTTCCGTATTCCAGCTGCGTGTACTTTGAGAAGAGGGAGGAAAAATTAGGATGAAACAGAATACAGTGAAAGTAAAAAGAGCGTTACAACTGGCCTGTTACGATCCTTCTGATCATTGGAATCGTACTTGTCATCCTGCTGCCTCTTTATATGGCACTGATGATTGCCATCAAGGATCCAACAGATATGAACAACATTCTGGCACTGCCAAGAAAAAATCAGACTTCAGAACTTTGCAGATGCCTGGGTAATGACAAATTTTCCAAGAAAGTTTCTTAATACAGCATTTATCACAGTGGTGAATCTGATTTTTACACTGATCACAAACTCTTTTGCCGCTTATGCCATCACAAGAAACCGTAAAAAAGAGCAAATTCTTTTTCCCTCATGTATTATTACTTTATCAGTGCCATGTTTATACCGTTCCAGGTAATCATGCTTCCGCTGGTTGTGCAGGCAAATGCTTTTCACCTGGATAATATTTTCGGAATTACATTCCTGTACATTATTTTCGGTCTTCCTATGAATACGTTCCTTTATACAGGGGCAGTAAAGGCAATCCCGGAGGCACTTGACGAAGCAGCCATGATTGACGGGGCAAATCCGATTCAGATTTTTTCCAGGATCATTTTCCCGGTTCTGAAGCCTACCACAGCTACAGTAGCAATTCTTTTTCCTTCATGTGGACCTGGAATGACTTTACCATGCCATTGGTACTGTTAAGTGATGAAAGCCAACAGACACTGCAGCTTGCCCAGTATGTATTTAAAAAACAGTTTTCTGTTGATTATAATCTGGCATTTGCTTCTTATCTGCTTGTTCTGCTTCCAGTGCTGATCGTGTATATTTTCTGTCAGAAATGGATCATGAATGGTGTAGTAGCCGGTGCAGTAAAATAGAGAAAACAAATACGCGCCATGGGAATATTTCACTGCGGTCATGTACCGGGGAAGAATATTCTGTGGGAAAATAAATATAGAATATCAGGAGGACAGCCAGGAAATGAAGAAGAACTGGTGGAAAGAAAGTATTGTATACCAAATCTATCCAAAAAGCTTCAATGACAGCAATGGGGATGGAATTGGTGATATCAGAGGAATTATAGAGAAACTTGATTATCTGAAGGAACTTGGGGTAAATGTTCTGTGGATCTCACCTATGCTGGAGTCCCCACAGGATGACAATGGCTATGATATTTCAGATTATCGCAGAATTTACAAAGATTACGGAACCATGCAGGATTACGAGGAGTTACTTTTTCAGGCGCATGAGCGTGGAATCAAGGTGCTGATGGACCTGGTTGTAAATCATACTTCAGACGAACATCAGTGGTTCCTGGAGAGCAAAAAGTCCAAGGATAATCCGTACCGTGACTATTACATCTGGAAAAATCCGGTAAACGGAAAAGAGCCAAATAACTGGGGCGGTGTATTCGGCGGTTCTGCATGGGAATACGACAATGAGACAGAGATGTATTTTCTTCACCTGTTTTCAAGAAAACAGCCGGATCTGAACTGGGAAAATGAGAAAGTGCGCCAGGAAGTTTACGATATGATGAAATTCTGGTGTGACAAAGGGAATCGACGGCTTCCGTATGGATGTGATCAGTATGATTTCCAAGGATCAGGCTTTCCCGGATGGAGAAGTGAAAAGCGGCCTGTATGGAGATTTCGGTCCATACAGCGTTCACGGTCCGCGGGTCCATGAATTTTTACAGGAAATGAACCGTGAGGTATTGTCCAAATATGATATCATGACAGTTGGGGAAACTTCTGGTGTGACCATTGAAGAGGCACAGAAATATGCCGGGGAAGACAGTGGCGAGCTGAATATGGTGTTCCAGTTTGAACATGTAGAAGATGCTTCCCCGCATGCGGAGTTTGGTAAATGGACCACTGACAGATATGACTTTAAGGCTTTCAAAAAAGACGATGATCAAATGGCAGGAAGAACTTCAGGGGAAAAGCATGGAACAGTCTGTTTCCTTGGAAATCATGACCAGCCAAGAAGTGTTTCCAGATTTGGAAATGACAATCCGGCATACCGAGAGACTTCTGCGAAAATGCTGGCAACCTGTCTTCATATGATGCAGGGAACCCCTTATGTATAGGGGAAGAGCTTGGCATGACAAACGCATATTTCCATAAGCTGGAAGATTATAAGGATATTGAGAGCATTCAGTATTATACAGAGCTGACAGATGCAGGGCTGATGGAGCCGGATTACATGATGAAATGTCTGATGCTCAGAAGCCGTGATAATGCAAGAACACCTATGCAGTGGGACGGTTCAGAAAAAGCAGGTTTTACAGATGGAGAGCCGTGGATTAAAATAAATCCGAACTGTAAAGAAATCAATGCAGCCAGTCAGTTGGATGATCCGGATTCCATTTTCCATTATTATCAGAAACTGATCGCTCTTCGCAAGGACAAAGATATTATTGTGTACGGTGAGTTTGAACCTCTTTGCCGTGAGGATGATCAGATTTTCGCATATACAAGAAAGCTGGATGAGGAAAGACTTCTTACAGTCTGCAATTTCAGCCAGCAGTCGGCAGAATTTGAAGTTCCTGCAGAATTTGAAGGTTCCCAGTGCCTGATTACAAACCTTGACCGAAAAGTATTTAAGGGTAAAATCGTGCTGAAACCTTATGAGGCATTTGTGTTATATAAATAAACAGGTTACTGGACGAGAAACGGACAGCAGCATAACCAGACTTAAAGGGGCAAAATTTTTTGCCTCTTTTTTGAAAGACGAGGAAGATTGTTATGATCAGAAAATACAGATACGGAGCTCCTTTTGATACGGAGGCAGTAACAGAGAAGATTGAAACAGCGAATGGCGCTTTTCCTTATGGAAAAATCAGCCTGGAAAAGGGCTTTGATTTTACATATGTGATGGATGAGGATGATATTGTTTATGGACTTGGGGAAGCCAACCGCGGCATCAATAAAAGAGGATACTGCTATATCAGCAATTGTACCGATGATCCAAACCATACGGAAGACAAGCGTTCTTTGTATGGTGCCCACAACTTTATCATTGTAAGCGGAAAGACAACATTTGGACTGTTTTTCGACTACCCTTCTGAACTGACCTTTGATATTGGATATACCAGAATGGACACCCTGAAAGTGACATGCGCAGATGCAGATCTGAATGTGTATGTGATTGAAGGTGAATCTGCCTATGATATTGTAAAGCAGTTTCGCCATGTGATCGGACGCAGCTATATTCCCCGAAATTTGCATTTGGTTTCGGACAGAGCAGATGGGGATATACCACCAAGGAGGATTTTCGCAAGGTGGCAGCCGGCTATCGTGAGAATCACATTCCCCTGGACATGATCTACATGGACATCGATTATATGGATTCCTATAAGGATTTTACTTTGAATCCGGAGAATTTCCCTGATTTCCCGGATTTTGTAAAAGAGATGAAAGACCAGGATCTACGCCTGATCCCTATTATTGATGCTGGTGTAAAAGTGGAAAGCGGCTATGAGGTTTACGAGGAAGGTGTGGAAAAAAGATACTTCTGCCAGCGGGAGGATGGAAGTGATTTCGTGGCAGCCGTATGGCCGGGGGATACTCATTTCCCGGATTTCCTGAACAAAGATGCCAGAAAGTGGTTCGGAGACAAATACAGCTTCTTGATCGAACTGGGAATTGAAGGCTTCTGGAATGATATGAATGAGCCCGCCATTTTCTATTCCTCAGAGGGAATGGAAGAGGCGAAGAAACTTGCCGGAGAGTTTTCCCAGGATAAAGAAGGTAAGATCCACATTTGGAAAATGCAGGGCGAGCTAAACGGACTCGCAAACAACCCAGAAGATTACCGCAGATTTTATCATAATGTGGATGGCAAAAAGATCCGTCACGACAAGGTACATAACCTGTTTGGCTACAATATGACAAGAGCAGCAGGCGAAGCATTCGACCGCATTGATCCGGAGAAGCGTTTTCTGATGTTCTCCCGTTCCTCCTATGTGGGTATGCACAGATACGGTGGAATCTGGATGGGAGACAACAAATCCTGGTGGTCACACATTCTTCTGAACTTAAAGATGCTTCCATCCCTGAATATGTGCGGTTTCCTTTACACAGGTGCAGATCTGGGCGGATTTGGTGCGGATGCAACAAGAGACCTGGTGCTTCGCCATATGGCACTTGGGGTATTTACTCCGCTTATGCGTAACCATTCCGCAATCGGAACAAGAGAGCAAGAGTGCTATCAGTTTGAGAATGTTGAGGATTTCCGAAATGTGGTAAATACGAGATACCGCCTTGTTCCGTATCTGTACAGCGAATACATGAAGGCCGCTTTAAACGATGATATGTATTTCAAACCACTTGGCTTTGTTTATCCGGATGATAAGATGGCAATCCGGGTGGAAGACCAGCTGATCCTTGGAAATGAGATTATGATCGCACCGGTTTACGAGCAGAACGCAAGAGGGCGTTATGTTTACCTTCCGGAAGAAATGAAGTTTGTGAAATTTCTGGCAGACGGAAGCATCTCTGAGGAGATTCTGGAAAAGGGCGTTCATTATGTGGAGGTTGCCTTAAATGAAGTGCCTCTGTTTATCCGTAGTGGTAAGTGTATTCCGGTTGCAGAGGCTGCGGAGTGTGTGAAGGATATTGATACTTCCAAACTCACTATGCTGGGATATGAAGGCAGCAGTTATACTTTGTACGAGGATGATGGCGTGCATAAGGAGTACGATAAGGCTGAGAATTATAGAAAATTAGAAAAATAACAGAATGAAAAGATCCCTTGAAAGTCTTTGGAAATTTCACGACGAGGTTTAAAAGATTTTTTAAACAGGATCCAGAAGACAGAAAATCGGAGCTGGACATCAATTTCCAGCTCCGAGTTTTTTCAGATACCATATCGATAACCCACACCGACAGAATCAATCCCAGCATGATTGCACCAGCTTTTTCCCAGGCATATTGATTCATGGAAAAAATAAGGGGCGCTCCGATTCCGCCTGCGCCTACCAGACTGAGAACGGAAGCTTCACGGATGTTTACATCAAACCGGTAGAGGATGATAGAGGTGAAAACAGGCTTCAGCTGCGGCAGGACACTGTGGCAGATGGCGGGAAGAGGACGGACCCCCATGGCCAGCAGCGCATGATAGGGACGAGGGTCCAGGGCATCTAGTGCTTCTGTAAATCTTTTGGTGAGAAGTCCGATACTGCATACGGCCAATGTCAGCACTCCTGTGAAAGCTCCTGGCCCGGATACCCGGATGAAAATCAGTCCATACACCAGAAAAGGCACCGAACGGATTACCATGATCACCAGGTTAAAAAAAGAAAGGACACAGGAGCAGGTACGAAACGTTTGGTATTTAGAAAAGCCAGCGGTGCAGATACAATGGCTCCGATTACCGTTCCAATAAAAGCAATGCACACTGTTTCCAGTAAAGATACCCAAGCCCATCTTTTCAGCCGAGAAAAAGAAGCTCCAGTCTGGCTGCAGAAAGCCAGCAAACATATTTCGCAAAGTCTGTGGACTGGTTCTGGAAAAATCCGGCAGGGAAAGGGTAAACGTGCAGATCAGAAACAGGGCAGCCAGAAACAGAAGCAGCAGTCTGGCCTGCTCTTTTTTATTGTGCGCTCTTTTCGTATCAAGGCGGCCAGATACCGACTGAAATATTCAATCACACACACTGTTAGAAACAGCATCAGCAGAATGGTCCCCACTTTGTCATACTCCAACCAGGAAATCTTCTCATTGAGAAGCAGTCCGATACCGCCAGCTCCCCACATATCCTAAAATGGAGCTGTGCCGTACATTAGTTTCCAACAGGTAAAGTGCATTGGTGAGAAAGCCAGGAATGATCTCTGGTAAAATTCCATGGATATAAGCCACATACTTTGAAACACCCATAGCCCGAAGTGCCTGGTAAGCTTTTACATCGGCGGCACTTGCATCTTCATAGGTAAGCTTTGTCATAATGGCAAAGGTATATAAGGTGATGGCAAAAGTACCTGCAAATGTTCCAAGCCCGAAAAGAAAGGTAGCAGTAAGCGCCAGAATCAAGGCTGGAAAAGAACGGAGAATCTGGATTACAATTCTAAGTATCCGTCGTATTACAGCTGGAAATCCTAAGTTTGCAGCGCCAAAAGGCGAGAGTACAAGGGCAAAAAGGTACCAAGTACCGTTCCAGTAACGGACATCTGAATGGTGTAAAAAAAAGTGGCAGCAGGATTTTCTGAATATAGGAAAAATCTGGCGGGATCATATCCACGACCAAGTCGGTGAGGTGGCTCCTTCGTTTCCAGAAAGTTACAAGGTCACAGTCTGTGAAATTTGCTGCAAGGAAAAAAACAAAATCAGAAAAGAAATTGGAACAGCAAATTTTGCCACAATGGAATTTTTGCTTATTTTGTTATCATTCATAAGCGACACCTCGCTTATTCTCTATCTGAGTATCATTTTTGTTATAAATTTGTGTGGTGATAGAATCAGTCAGATCAGCTGTCTTACCGTCAAATACAACCTTGCCATCTTTCAGACCAATAAGTCGGTCGGAGAACTCCTGGGAGAATTCCAGATTATGGCTGTTCATTAAAATGGTGACACCATCAGTCTCATGAATACTCTTCAGCAACCCTAGAATCTGTCTCCCGGTAACTGGATCAAGAGACGCCACCGGTTCATCTGCCAGCAGGATCGCCGGATGCCGCATAAGTGCTCTTGCAATTGCTACCCTTTGCTTTTGTCCGCCAGACAGATTTTTAACCGGTTCGTCTGCCTTTTCCAGAAGTCCAACCCGATCCAGCAGTTTCAGGGCTTCTTTCTTACGTGATTTTCCATAAAGTCCAAACACGCCCTGGAAAAATCCCATATCCGGAAGTCCGGCAGTCAGCACATTCTTCAGACAGGTAGAATTCTCCACCAGACAAAAAGTCCTGATAAATAGTTGCGATGGATTTTTGCAGTTCACGTTTTTTCCTTCCTTTTTAGAGAATCAAAGCGCTTATCATCCAGAAGCACCTGTCCGCCAGTGCACTCCATCATTCCATTGAGAATGCGAAAGAGCGTTGTCTTCCCCGCCCCCGAAGGCCCGATCACCGAGACAAATTCCCCCTGTGAGACGGAGAAATCCACATCTGCCAGGGCTTTTGTGCCATTATGAAATTTTTTGCGATATGCTGAATCTGTAAATTCATAGATAAAATTGACCTCGTTTAAAACTACTGCCGAGGCAAATAATCTGCCCCGGCAGTTTAAAAATATTTTGTAACTATTCAGAAAGTTGAAGTCTATTCCATAGACTTCAGCAGCTCCTGCGCCTCTCGTTCGCCATCGTAATTGGAGTCATCGCCCCATTCATATCCAACCTGGCTGAACACGCTGATAATATCTTTTCCCTCGTCCGTATTCGCAATCTCAATAAAGGAATCTCCCAGCGCCTGGCGGAAATCTTCATCCTGCATAACTTCAGAAGTTTTGCTGTAGGCAATCATATCATTGTAAATCTTAT
>VOFI01002062.1_pt1 | contig 14298 bp, 19 predicted proteins | sample 5384131 | NCBI WGS metagenome assembly VOFI01 (sample SAMN12384728, study PRJNA508395) | human gut metagenome | isolation source: healthy gut H | host: Homo sapiens
CGAACGTGTAGCCGTTATCTGCCTCATCGTTTGCGTTGCCGGACTAGGTATGGCTCCTTTCCGGGTTAGCCACATGATTGGTGAAAGCGTATTACCGGTTGTCTCACAACTAATCCCCTAACTATAAATCATAATTTTAATTCATAAATAAACAAGATGGATTATTCACAATTTCTATATATGCGAGAAGAGCTGTCGCTCATAGCTGTCTTACTGCTGCTATTTCTAGCTGACCTCTTCATGAGTCCGGATGCACACAAAAATGGTGGGAAAGCACGCCTGAACACCATGTTGCCCGTTATTCTGATGGCTATCCATACGGCTATCAACCTGATTCCGGGAACTGCTGCCGATGCATTCGGTGGTATGTATCACTATGTACCGATGCACACAGTTGTTAAATCGATCCTGAACGTCGGCACACTGATTGTTTTCCTGATGGCGCACGAGTGGATGAAAAGAGAAGACACTTCATTCAAGCAAGGAGAATTCTATGTACTTACACTCTCTACCTTGTTTGGTATGTATCTCATGATTTCCGCCGGACATTTCCTGATGTTCTTCATCGGACTCGAAACAGCTTCTATTCCGATGGCAGCATTGATTGCCTTCGATAAATACCGTCACAACTCTGCCGAAGCAGGTGCCAAATACATTCTGACAGCTCTTTTCTCCAGTGCATTGTTGCTATTCGGTTTGTCTATGATCTACGGTTCTGCCGGGACTCTTTATTTCGATGACCTCCCTGCTCATATCGACGGAAATCCGTTACAGATCATGGCATTTGTATTCTTCTTCACAGGAATGGCATTCAAGTTATCACTGGTTCCGTTCCACTTATGGACAGCAGACGTTTACGAAGGCGCTCCGAGTGCAGTTACCGCTTATTTAAGTGTTATATCAAAAGGATCGGCAGCATTTGTATTATTGGCCGTCCTTATCAAAGTATTCGCTCCAATGATTAATGACTGGCAGGAAGTACTTTATTGGGTAACCATCGCTTCTATCACTATTGCCAATATATTTGCTGTCCGTCAGCAAAACCTGAAACGTTTGATGGCGTTCTCCAGTATTTCGCAAGCGGGATATATTATGTTAGGCGTTATCGGTGGTACGGCACAAGGCATGACGGCATTGGTATATTATGTATTAGTGTATGCTGCCGCCAACCTCGGAGTATTTGCCGTTATCACTATCGTGGCATTACGCAGTCAGAAATTCACGCTCGAAGATTACGCAGGACTTTATAAAACGAATCCCAAAATCGCTCTCTTGATGACTCTGTCTCTGTTCTCATTGGCAGGCATCCCTCCGTTTGCCGGATTCTTCTCTAAGTTCTTTATCTTCATGGCTGCTTTCGATGCAGGTTTCCACTTGCTGGTATTCATCGCATTGGTAAATACAGTGATTTCATTGTACTACTATCTATTGATTGTAAAAGCAATGTATATCACTCCTTCCGATAACCCAATTCCTACTTTCCGCAGCGACCGCTGCACAAAATGGGGACTGGCACTTTGCACGCTGGGTATCATCGGACTGGGTATTGCAAGTATTGTATATCAATCCATCGATAAACTGTCGTTCGGAATTTAAACGGACTACACCTTTTCACCAAAGAAACGGTCTTGGTTTCATGTCAGTATCAATCGACATCAAAACCAAGACCGTCTCTTCTATATAAAAAGCCGCTTTTACTCTACCGGGCACAGCCCACCTCTTCCGTCACGATCACCCCGGGAATAGTAAACCAAAACCTTGATCCTTTTCCTTTTTCAGAATCAACACCAATCCGCCCACCTAATTGTTCAACGATGCTCTGACAGATAGAAAGTCCCAATCCTGTACCGTGTACAAAAGAATTAAGCTTCACGAAACGCTCAAAGATATGTGGCAACTGCTCTTTTCAATACCGATGCCTGTATCTTCAACATAAAACTCCAATTCGCCGTCTTTTAGTTTATACCCCACATGAATACTTCCTTCAGAGGTAAATTTCATTGCATTGTTAACAAAGTTAGAGATCACCTGATGTATACGATTACGGTCACTAATGACATGACAAACCGGAAGGTGATTATCAAGTACCAGTTCCACCTCTCCTTTCGCTTTCATCCCCATAGAGCGGACAATATCCTCACATAACAGATTTACATCTACATCTCCGTTGGTAAACTCAAATGTACCCGCTTCAATCTTTGACAAATCGAGTATATCTGAAATTAATTGCAACAAAAGATCATTATTCTCACGTACAATCTTAATATACTCCTGACGTTCTGACAACTCTTCAGTTTCTACCAGCAAATCGGAGAAACCGACAATGGCATTCAGCGGCGTACGGATTTCATGGCTCATATTGGCAAGGAAAGCACTTTTCAAACGATCCATCATCTCTGCTTTATCGCGTGCCTGAATCAATTCGGCTTCAGTCTCCTTCAATTCTGTAATGTCATAATTGATACCGATGATTTCTATTTCATTTTCCTCCGGTTTATAATTAGTGACCATCACATTACTGCTGACCCAATTCCATTCGTTCTTCGTTCCGGGACGACGAATACGCATCTCCACCCTGGAAATGCCTTCTTTTTCCGTCTCTGACTTCATCATAAAAATCAAGGAAACGCTTACGGTCTTCAGGGTGCATATGGGTATAAACACCCACAACCTCACTCAAAAGCGTATCTTCCTCCTCACCTAAATTCTTATACCACTGTTTTATAGCATATCCTTTGCGATTCAAGAGATTCAACTTGGCATAACCAACTTTTGCATAATCGGATATCATCAGGAAGAAATTCTCAAAATCACGGATACGATTCATTGCATCAATCCGCTCGGTATTATCAATACTTATTAATATATATCCGCTGAAGTTGCCCTCATTATCATACAATTTACTAACCTTCGAATACAGTTCTATCGCATTAGAACGGCTTGTCTCATAATATCCTTCCTGCTTGCTCAAAAGAATAATTAAGTCTGAAATCCACCAAATCTTCATTCCGCACACGATCACGAATCCTGCGGCACATTCGGATTCTCAAAGAAATTAACCCCTATCACATCCGATTTATTCACTACACCGAATATTTCTAAATCCTTATTATTCAAATCTATCAAATAGCCGTCCTTATCGTAGATCTCTACTCCTGCCGGAATATTAGCAAAGATATTCTTAAAGAGTTTTCACTACGATCAATGCCCGGTTTGCTTGTACCGATCCCGTAGAATCGAGGAATAGACCGACTATTTCATCTTTTCCGGGAGAATAAATAACCCAATGCGTATACCGTTCCGTTCTTGGGAAATATTCATCTTTCTCTCTATAAGAATTACTATCCAGTATTTCTTCCAGAAAATTAAGTTTTTTGGAGATAGTCAGGATGCTTTTCAGATGCCAAAGAACCAATATACGACTCCAAAGGAAGCCCGAAGAAGGTTGAACTGACCTCATTCGCATCCGTCATCCCGATAATCACAAGGTTTATTATTCTCGTCACGGATAATGGACATACGTATATATCCCATCGGCATAAAATGGAAACAGATTATTTAGGAAAGTCTGTTCGCGGATTACCTTGTCCTTAGTTTTTACGCAACTCGATACAGATATTTATAATATTTCCCAATGAGGAGAACCATTGAAAATCTTCATTACTCCAGTCATGGTAAGTCTCAACCAAATCAATTCCCATATATCCCCAAACGCGGTCGCCTGTCATCAAAGGTCACCATTAACGATTTGATTCCCTGAACTACAAGAATCTGATATTCATCAGGAGCCTCTTCTAATAACTGCTCCAGTGCATTTAAAATAATCGGCTTGCCCGATAATATCTGTTCACTCCACCATTTTGACTCACTGGCAGGCATGTCCTGCAGATTGTCTATCTCTGCCGATACCCCTTCAGAAACAACTTCGTAGATACAACTATGATGGGCATAAATTTCGTCGTATTCAAAAATATAAACACGACCTTTTCCATTATAAAGATTCAGAATATCTCTTAAAATATCTGCGATACAAGATTCTACTGCCTCATCACGTAGGAAACGAAGCAACGATTGCGAAACAAAATTCTGACGACAAAGCAAATCATTCACACGCCTTAATGCATCCTTTGATCTTCTTCCTGGGAGCCTCAACGCGCTGGATTATTCCAAAGGACTTATCACCTCCATCAACACCCGTACCCTTCTCACGAAAAGCCAGACGGGTATGCAGCCAAAACCATATTTTGAATGAATCGGGAAAGTTTGTTCGTAAAAGTCCTTATGGATAGAAGAATTTGCCCGGAACTCCTGGGCAATCTGCTTGCGATAATCTTCACGTATCAGGTTCAGAAAATCCGAAGTAGAGATGGTGTCGCCGTCCAATCCCAAAAGATCAGAAAGATAATCGGAACATAAATAATATCCTGCCGTTAAATCTACTTCCCACCACCCGATTTGTGCAAGAGAAGCCATTTTTTTGTATCGCTCGTTGTCTGTTTGCATATTTTGTATCGTTGTAAAATAATAGGTTGACAAATATACAGAAAAAGGTAATCACTGATACCATAAAAGGAGCAAATAAAAAAGCTAAAAGAAGATTACGAAAACAAATAAATAGAATATGGGAGAATCTGTTTGTTACAAATTCTCCCATACCTCCTATTAAAAAAGATACACTTTGCTACTCTATATCTTATTTATAAGGAAGAGAAATTATATCCGTCCAAGTGAACAGGGATGCATCTGCACCTGTATTCGTAGTTGGCTCGGTAAATGTGTATTCAATGTACCGTTCAGCTTATTCTTAAAAGTTCAATGTATGGGTGATACTGATGCTGGAAGCAGCATTTCCTGCACCTTTACTGTCATTCATATCAATCAAATCGATTGTACCGCCTGAACCTTTGACAAGGCATTGGTGATCGTAGCTTTTTTGCTCCACGACGGATTTTAATCACGTCTTGCATACGGTCTACATTATCCGTTGTATTGGCAGCATTATTTACGATTGTCATATTTTCAACCGCAAAGTCTGACTGACGTAAATGATCCGAATAAGTCACCATCGTTACCATCTGCTTCAATGCCGCGCGGATCTGCTTCCGTACTGGTATAACCGCTTTCCCAAACGCCATAGCAGTTTTTCAATTTACCGGAATATCCTTGAGTGAAGTCGAACATGTCATCATCCGGGTTCACAGCCAACAAGTTGGTTACATTCACCGTACCGCCAAAGAATTCGATGGCATCATCCGCGCTCTCAAGAATGTAGATATTCTCGATCTTGGTACCGTTTCCAACACCGTTCAGTGTCAATCCGTTGTGCTCGATATCGGCAGTAGAGCGGGCACCGGCATAGCAGATTTTCACATAAGTCAGTGAACCGGAATTGTCATTATCGACATTACCACCGTATTTATAGTTGTTGTCGATTTCCGTCAGACCTGTATCACTCTTATTGGCGTTCGAACCGGAAATCGGGCTTTACCATTGATAATGATTCCTCCCCAATAGCCGGATGTAGGGGTTGTTGAATTGGCAGTGAAAACAATCGGTTTATCAGCTGTACCGTCAGCATAAAGTTTACCGCCCTGTGCTACCAGCAGATAACTGCTGAAACCTTCGCGAGCCTTAATCGTTGTTCCGGCAGGGATATTCAGACGGCCTCCATTTTCAATGACTACCGTTCCGTTCAGAATATATTCCTTAGCTTCCAGTGTCTGTTCTCCGGTCAGCGTGCCGGACAGGATATTTTCGCCCACAACAATAGAGCTACCGGTCCCACCGTTGTTTCCACCATCTCCGTTACCATCACCGTCTCCGTCACTATCACTGCTACATGCAGTCAATGTAAAGTGCTGTTGCCATAACGGCAAACGTCATAAAGTTCACAAACAATCTTTTCATTTTGCTTTCATTATTAGTTAATAATCTTATTTCATCACCCGGCTTAGAATGTACACGACACTCCCAGGCTTATATTTATTCCTTTCTTATAATCATTCAATATCACCTTTTCCCCGTTTTCGTTCGCTTTGCGGCTTAACTTATAAGAGGAATTCAGCAGGTTGCGGGCTTTCAGGTTAAAGGAAAGATGCTTGTTCAGTTTGGCTTGGGACACAAAATCCAGGGTCAGTACTCCCTGCTCCATTATATCCTGATAGCCCCTGCGTGCCAATGGTATATATCTTATCACTCACATAATTAAGTACCAATGTATTGACAAAACTGCGTTCTCCTTTCGTGAAGTTATGCGAGAGGTCGAAATTGACAATCCACGGTGCAGCTCCTTCCAGTTGCGAACCGGTGGTAACCGTTGCCAAAGGCATTTTTGCATTCGTATAGATATAAGAGCCATTCAATCCCAAAGAGAGTTTATTCATTCCGTGCGCAGCATTACTCACCGGACGGACAAACAGATTCTTACGTATTTCTACTTCCACTCCTGCCACCGTTGCCTTATCCGCTATATTCTCATAAGAAAGATAACCTCCGGCGCTTGCCACTTCGATGCGGGATATCGGATTCTTAATCAATTTATAGAAAGCTGTGAGAGAAATCAACTCGGTCGAAGTGGGATTAAAGTCCCACTTCAGATCAAGATTATAATGATCCGAAGGTTTCAGATTGGGATTCCCCTGACTGTTGAAGTTCACGCCGACATAACGGTAAGGAGATATTTCCTTTGCCTGCGGAAGCGTGTATGTTTTACTGGCTCCCCAGACGAAGCGAGTTTTTATCATTCAGATTGTATTTGAGATTCAAGCTGGGCAGGAAATAATCTTTTTGGATGGTATTGTTTCCTTTAGAGCCTCCACGATTCACATTGTAATCCACTTCAATATCTACCTTGTCGTATTTCATTCCCAGATTCACAATCCAACGGGGAGTAAACTGGTAGGTAGCCTCGGCATAAGCGGAATGGATATTCTTTTTCACGGTATATTCATCTAAGTTCTTTTGTATCTTGAACCAGTCGGAAGCAAAGTTTTCCTGATTATAATAATCGTCAAGCGAGAAGTCGTCCAAAGAAGGGAGGGTAGAAACATGTCCTACGGTCAGGTTATATTCCGTAGCTTTGAAGTTATCATCTACAAATCGGCCTGTATATCCGAAACGGACATTCGAAATCTCTTCTATATTATCTTTCAGACGATAGACCAAGCCCGCTTTTACATTCAAGTCGTCTTCATCTAAAGTTGAGAAGTAGCGCTGTTGTGAGTTGCCCCTTAGCAACGTATAGCCGTCTTCCGCTTTAGTCAGGTTATTGATACGACGATCCGGTTCATACCCTTTCACCATATTATAGGAAGCACCTGCATCAAGACTTAATGATTTGGTCAATCCCCAGTTAGTCATCAGTTGGTTAACGATCAGCATATTGTCATTCGTTTGTTGGCGACGGGTGAATCCGAGGTTTTCATAGTCGTCACTAAAAATCGAGTTCTTACCGTTGTAATCGCCCACCGACTGGGTATTGGCATGAATCATCATCAAATTATAACTGATGTGATGACGATTCTGCATATCGAAATCCACATTGGCAAGTGCCAGCTGACTGATATTCTCCGCATACTTCTTTCCATTCATATCTTTGTAGACCGTACCGCTGGTAGTTGTATTACGTATGATTTCATCCGTATACTGATAGTCCGTCGTATGTCCGGCAGTCAGGAAGAAAGAAAGCGGATTTTTGTCTTTTCCGACATAGAATCGTTTACCTCCGGAAATACTGTAACTCCGGTTGATTTGCAAATGTTGAGCGGAAGGGTCTAACTTATTTCTGAAGTTCCATGAGTTTTCATCGGCAGGTTCGGTGCGATTGGCAAAGCCCATGAAGTTCACTCCATCCTGTTTCAGAAAATCGGCTGCTACCGTTTGTGTATTCAAGCCACCGGAAATGCCGAATCCCAGATTACCGCTACCAATTAGTTCTTTGGATACAATATCAATGGTTGCCCCTCCGACATCGCTGCTGCCTCCCGCGTTGAATGCTTTATTTACGCCAACAGACTGGATAATATCCGTGCCGAAGAAGTCGAGAGAGATATTCTTATATTCCGGATCTTCCGAAGGAACGGCAAATCCGTTAAAGGTAGTCGCATTGTACCGGTCACCCAATCCACGGACAAAGACATTTTTCACTCCGTCTTGTTTAGACACTCCGGCAACTTTCGTCACAGCACCTTCTGCATCCGAAACACCCTTGCGGGAAAGCTCCCTGACACCAACAGATTGTACGGCAATGACTGCTTTTTTGCTGTTCGAGCAACAGCATATTCTCATTTTCCCTATTCTTCTTAGCTACAACCACCACATCGGCAAGTTCCTGTGCATCGGTTTCCAACTCCAGATTCAGTATCACCTGTTTTCCATTCTCCACACGCACTTTATGGCGCACTTCTGTTTTGTAGCCTACATATTTAATCTCAATATCATACATACCTTCCAGAATGCCCATACTGTTCAATTCGAAATTGCCCTCCATATCGGTCACTGCTCCGGCTTGAGTTCCGAGCAAACGTATCGTAGCTCCTATCAAAGGGTTCCTTGGATAGTTTGTCTTTCACAGCTCCTTTAATCTTAATATTAGCAGCCAATGCAGGAAGTACACACAACAGGCAAAAGAAGGCTACCACTGAAAATCGGATAAGAAATAGTTTTTTCATCTAACTTTGCTCTACGTTTTAATTACGTCGGCAAAGATAGAGGGTGAGCATTACAACTATAAGACGAAATAAATACAATCTATTGAAAGAGTCATTGCAAGATGATGACAAGATGTTACAAACGTATTATCAATCAGTTACGCTATAACTTTAACCTGTTTATAAGCAAATTTAAGACCAGAACTTCACTCTTTTATCTCTCATTATGCATAAAATTAATCGTCTGATAGTTGTGAGAAGGTGAAAATTCTGGCTGATAGTGTATTTCTACCCGCTTGTCGTCAAAGATATGTTTCATCGCTTTTCAATGCATTACGCAAAGAAACACCGATAGCTCCTTTCCCACTAAGTATATATCCAACGTTGGACTTTCTTAAAAAAAGAACAGGCATAATTGACTTGAAACTAAATATCATTATCTTTGTGTATGTTTCACGCTAAAAACAGATATGCGTCATGGAAGAGAATTTCAGAAGATATCCGATAGGAATACAGAACTTTGAAGATTTACGCAATAATGATTGTGTCTATGTTGATAAAACGGAATTGATTTATCGTTTGACTCATACAAATAAAGTCTATTTTCTAAGTCGTCCCCGACGCTTTGGGAAAAGTTTGCTGGTTTCTACACTAGAGGCTTATTTCCTGGGAAAAAAAGAACTGTTTCAGGGCTTGGCTATGGAGACTCTGGAAAAGGATTGGACGGTTTATCCGGTATTACACTTTGATTTTAGTGTGAGTAAATATATAACCGCTGATATGCTGTCAGCCGTTATTAACCGCCAATTGCTTTTATGGGAGAAAATTTATCAACGGGAAGAAGGAGAAACGACTTTCAGTTTACGTTTTGAAGGAATTATTCGTCGTGCTTACAAACAGACGGGTAAACAGGTGGTGGTATTAATAGATGAGTATGACTCACCAATGCTGGACAGCAATCATAATGATGAAGTTCAAAAGGAAATACGTAATATCATGCGGGATTTCTTTAGTCCACTGAAAGCCCAGGGACAGTATCTTCGCTTCTTATTATTGACAGGTATCAGCAAATTCAGCCAAATGAGTATCTTCAGCGAGTTGAATAACTTGCAGAATATCAGCATGAGGGATGATTACAGTGCCATCTGTGGCATCACCGAACAAGAACTGCGCACGCAATTGCAAATTGATATTGAACAAATGGCCCAAGCCAACAAGGAAACATACGATGAAGCGTGTATACATTTGAAACAACAGTATGATGGGTATCATTTCAGTGAAAATAGTGAAGACATTTACAATCCGTTTAGTTTGTTTAATGCATTTGCTCAAAAGAGATATGAGAATTTCTGGTTCTCTACCGGCACTCCCACTTTCCTGATAGATCTCCTGCAAGAAAGCGATTTTGATATCCGGGAACTGGATAAACGACCGCCACCGCCGAACAATTTGATGCACCTACTAATAGAATTACCGACCCTCTTCCAGTACTTTATCAAAGCGGCTATCTCACTATTAAAGAATATGATCGGGATTTCCAACTTTATACACTGGCTTATCCTAACAAGGAAGTTCGGAAAGGATTTATCGAATCACTGATGCCGGCTTATGTGCATTTGCCTGCTCGCGAGAATACATTTTATGTAGTATCGTTTATTAAAGACTTGCGTATCGGTCATTTAGAGGAATGTCTGGAAAGACTGAAATCTTTCTTTGCGTCTATCCCGAATAAACTGAACAACAAGGAAGAGAAACATTACCAAACTATCTTTTATCTGTTTTTCCGGCTGATGGGACAGTATATAGATGTGGAAGTGGATACAGCCATTGGAAGAGCAGACGCGGTTGTGAAACTTCAAGATACCATCTATGTTTTTGAATTTAAAGTAGATGGTACACCCGAAGAAGCATTAGCGCAGATTAACAGCAAAAAGTATGCTATTCCGTATCAGGCGGATCACAGGAAAATAGTTAAAGTAGGTGTAAACTTTGACAGTGCCACACGAACGATTGGTGAGTGGAAGATAGAACTCGGGAGTTAATCACCGAGTTCATAAAAGAGAATGCGCTAAATCAATTTCTTTTTCTTCCGGTAGTTTTCACGAAACTCTTTAGGCGAACAATTCTTTTTTTTCTTGAAGATCCGATTGAAATTAGAAAGATTATTAAACCCGCATTCATAACAAATCTCAGCGATAGACATCGTAGAATCTACCAGCAACCGGGAAGCAAAGCCCAGCCGAATATCAATGATATAATCAGAAAGATTCTTGCCTGTACGCAGTTTGAAGAAGCGGCTGAATGACACATCCGTCATCCCCACCATATCAGCCAACTGCCCCAGACGTATTTCTTCCTGATAATGTGTATTGATGTACTCCTGCACTTTCTGCACACGCCGGCTGTCCGAATGAATATCTATCTTGGCAAAAGACGAACTGGACAAGGTACGGGCTTCTTCCTCAAGAGAGAAAGTTCATACAGGATTGTCATAAACTTAATGACCGCATAAAATCCCTGTTTTTCGGAAGCAAGCGTATCCAACAACGGATATATTTTGAGTATGGCAGACATCGGGAAACAAAAGCCCTTTTTGTGCTTTATCCAGCATCCGGCGGATAGAGTCGAACTGATTCTTATTGATAAAGCTCTTGAAGAAAAGATCGGAAGAAAACTGAATCGTAATCTCCCGTATCTCTTTCGAACGGCACTCGTTCTGTTCCCAGACGTGCTCCAAGTCTTTTTCCTGTTATCAACACCAAATCATAATCACCTATCACTTCGGAAGAGTCTCCTACAATCCGCCTTACTCCGGCAGCCTTTTCGGTGAAGTTCAATTCAAACTCGGAGTGGTTGTGTATAGGATAAGTGAATTCCGTTTTATAACGTTCCGCAATGTAAAAGCAATCCTTATCTGACAAAGGAGTGATTTCACGGATAATCTGGTTGGATAACGGTGTAGTCATAGTAATTACAATTTATAAGCGTTTTATCGTTTGATTAGTTTTCTATCTTTACCCCTATCCGATGCAGGTCTGCCCCCGACGGGTTTTGGAAGACACGCAAGTCGAATTCGGGAATAATGGCAAGCACATGATCGAAAACATCTGCCTGTATGCCTTCGTAGGCAACCCATACTTTATTGGCAGAAAAGAAATAAAGTTCCAACGGGATACCGGTTTCGGTAGGCTGAAGCTGACGTACCATGCAGGTCAGGTCTTGGTTGACAGTAGGCAGATTCTTCAGATAGTTAGTCAGATAGGCACGGAAAACTCCCAGGTTTGTTTGCCGGCGTCCATTCACTAACACAGAGTTGTCGATATGATGTTCCTTATTATATTCTTCCACTACCTTGCCAACATCTCCGGTGTACAGAAATGCACACTGGTCATGTCTATATTGATGGAACGTTTCACACGACGTCCGCCGGATTCCTGCATTCCCTGCCAGTTTTGGAAAGAATCACTAATCAATAGGTAAGGAGGAATGGTGGTGATAGTATTGTCGAAGTTACGTACTTTTACGGTATTCAATGTTACTTCTATCACTGTACCGTCCGCACCGTATTTCGGCATCGTGATCAATCACCCACCTTCAGCATATTATTGGCAGAAAGCTGGATACCGGAGACAAATCCCATGATACTATCTTTGAAAACCAACATCAGAATAGCGGCAGACGCTCCCAATCCGGTCAGCAAGACCATCGGGCTCTGATTGATCAGAATGCTTATAATAATGATGGCTCTATAAAGAAGAGAATGACTTGTGCTGTCTGCAAAAGCCCCTTCAAAGGTTTGTCTTTATATTGCTCACGCGCGCTATATACCAGATACACAGCCGTGAACAAAGCACTGACGAAGCGAAGAAAAAAGACTGCAAGGATATAAATCATGCAAAGTCTTCGAAGAAAATCAAGCAAAGCAGAGTCTGCATGTTCGGGAAAAGCAATAGGAATAGATATATAGATCAATATAGGTGCCACCATCCTGCTGATATTCACCATTACTTTATCATTAAATACAATATCATCCCAAGTGGCCTTCGTCTGTTTCACCAATTTGGATACGGTACGCAGAATAATCTTGCGGCAAATCAGATTGGCCAGTAATGCTATTCCAATAATAAACAATAAGATGATAAAGTTATCAATCTTATCAGCCATAGCTTCATCCACTCCCATCGAGAGCAAAGCATGATTCACTTCTTGTATCACCACATTACCTGCTTCTTCCGGTTGCCCGTTTGCCAATGCCACACTCACTGTATCAACCACTTCTTTTACTTCTTTCATAAGCAATCGTCTCTCTCTTTTTTAGTTTTTCTTTTTATTTATGATCTCTGTTTCTTTTCTTCTTTATTCTTTCCTTCTTCCAAATATTCACTGATATCCTGCCGTAGCCAATCATAATGGAAGAGTCTTTTTGTAGGCTACATTCTTCTTGAGCATGATTTCTACGTTCACCTGGCTGTTCTGATAACAAGTCAGTTCGTTTCTGAACTGTTCATTGTGTTCGGCCAGCCGCTTGATTTCCTGTTCCCGTTCACGGCGCAATACGGTGCAGACCGGAATCAGTAGTTTCATTACCACATTATCCATCACATGGTGTCCCTGCATATACAAGTAAGTGTTTTCCGGCACCAAGCCCAGCTCTTTAAATTCAGTCCGCAATCCATTCACCTGATTGATGTTATGGGGAAATTTCTTTTTCAACTCTGCCAACTTCTGATTAACCCGTTGTTGAAGGGATTCCAAGCTCTTTTCCGGATGCCGGAGATTAATCTCGCGCAAAGAAGTATAAGTATGGAAATCGTACATGGGGAAAGTGTAAGTATCCCGTTGGCGATAGAACCATACGTTCCAGAGGAAAAGCGGATATACTATTTCAGAGTACTTCTTCAGGTAGAAGTTGAAATCTAAAATGGAACGGTCATTCAACGTAGCCTGCACACATACTTCGTGAAGGCTTTCGGCAAAACAATGATAGTTTTCAATAGCATAGGTATAAGTCTGAAAAATATACCTGTTCCGGTTGATTTTACGGGAAGTATTGGTAGCTCCCTGCAACAGGAAATCATAGTCACTGTCCACACAGGCAATCAGACTTCTCCCCAATTCGGCTGTATTCAGCGTGTTCATGAGTACCATCTTTTTTCCTTTTTGCCAGGGAAGTGGCCGAAGGAAGCATCACTTGGAAATAGTGTTCGTCGTCTTCAAACTCTTCAAGCAATGTGCGCCAGAAAGCGATGTCGTCATAGCTTTCTACGTAAGCGATGATACGTCGGCGGGCTTTCTTCGGATAAAGCTTATGGGCGGCATTGAAATAAGAAGAAGTCAGATTATCTCGTAGTGAAGTTGCCATTTGTTCTATTACAGGTTACGAATTACAAATTACAGTTGGGAGAATCCTTGTCGAGCTTGTGCCCTACGGTGGTAGATATATCGCTTACTTCTGTCACGGCATCCAGCCAGCCTTCCATAATGACGGCAGGCGAATGGGTAGTCAGGATAATCTGCACATTCGGATTCAGTTCACGTATCATAGCAATCAGTTTCTGCTGCCATTCTATATGAAGGGAGGCTTCCGGCTCATCCATAAACAATACACAATGGCTGTTGTCCTGCACGAGTACGGTCAGCAGGATAACCA